>Ga0172376_10005781_pt1 | contig 13683 bp, 6 predicted proteins | sample Lak35m_FD_121114 | JGI IMG/M metagenome (GOLD analysis project Ga0172376, IMG submission 121114) | Freshwater microbial communities from Kabuno Bay, South-Kivu, Congo - kab_092012_35m | ecosystem: Environmental > Aquatic > Freshwater > Lake | place: Democratic Republic of the Congo: South-Kivu...
CACCTGGAGGTGTGCGCCACGATGGGGGCCTGTTCGCGCACCTGGAGGTGTGCGCCACAATGGGGGCCGGGACACGACGCTGACGGGGGACCGGAAATGGATGCGCATCCAGGGAGTGTGATGACGCGACACGCCTTATCTGCGGCACGCTGGGGCGCGCTGCTCGGCGTTGCCTGTTTGCCCGCGGCCGCTCGTGCGGCCGATCTCGTGCTCGCCTCCGAGGGTCGCTCCAGCTACCAGATCGTCGTGCCGGACCGACCGCCGACCGCCGAGATCGGCGGCTGCATCCGTCAGGCCGCACGGCTGCTCGAGACCGCCTTTCGCGCGAGCGGCTTCACGGTGCCGGTCGTGACGGAGGCGGAGCGCGATCCCGGCAGCCCCGCGATCTGCCTCGGCGACACCGCCGCCGCCCGGACCGCCGGCGTGGACACGGAGGCGCTCGTCGGCTGGCAGACCGTCGTGCGCGTGGCGGGTCGGGACGTGATCGTCGCCGGCCGTGACGCCCCGGCGCGCGGCGAGACGGACAATCGGCGGCGGCCAAACTGGGACCGCGTCGGTACGGTCAAGGCCACGGCCGACTTCGCCCGGGAGCATCTCGGCGTGCGCTTCCTGTATCCCGACATCGCACCCTATCGCCCGGTGAGCGCGGCGGCAGACGTCGACCTGCTCGCGTCCCCGGCCATCGAGTTCCTTCCGTGCACCACGATCTCGGTTCCCGCCGACCTCGACGTGCGCCGCACGCCCGTCCTCCGGCTCAACACGTCGCACCCGGCGGGCGGCGGCTTCTACGACCTGGCACTCAACCGGTTTCCGCGGGTGGACGAGGTCTTCGGCAGCCACACGTGGGAACGGGCCGTGCCCCCCGAGCGTTTCTTCGCCGAGCATCCGGAATACTTCGCCCTCGTGGGCGGCACACGGCTCGATCCGCGCGGCGGCAACGCGCAGTACTGCCTGTCGAATCCCGACGTGCAGCGACTCATCGAGCGGGATCTCGTCGGGTGGTTCGAACGTGGCTACGAGTCGGTGGACCTCGGACAGCCCGACGGCTTTCGCGCCTGCGAGTGCCAGCCGTGCCGCGACCTCTACGGCACGGGTGACGACTGGGGGGAAAAGATCTGGATCTTCAACCGCGACGTCGCCGAGCGGCTCGCGCGGTCGCACCCCGGGCGTCAGGTCACGATGATGTCGTACATCCTCACCGCCGCGCCGCCCCGATCGTTCCGGGCATTTCCCGAGAACACGAGCGTGATGCTCACCGGAACGAACGAGGACGACATCGCTCCCTGGCGCGAACACGAGGTGCCGCGGGGATTCTCGGGCTACGTCTACAACTGGTGCCCCAACCTCGGCTCGCGGTACACGCCGATGCGCACGCCGGCCCACGTCGAGGCCCAGGTCCGGCGGCTGGCGGCCAATCGCATCCAGGCCATCCAGCGCGACGGCCCCGGGCAGCTCTTCGGGCTCGAGGGGCCGGTGTACTACGTGATGGGGCGGATGTTCGACGACCCCGAGCACAACCGCGCGCAGGATCTCCTGGCCGAGTTCATCGACGCCGCCTTCGGCACGGCCGCCCCGCCGATGCGGTCGTTTTACGAACGCCTGAACCACGCGATCATGCTCTATTCCGATCACCTTGGAACGAGGTCGGACCTCTGGACCTACCGTCCGCTCGACGGCCGGCCGCGCAAGACCGTCACCGACCCGTTCCAGCTGATCGCGTTCCTCTATCCTCCGGGTGTCCTCGCGGCACTGGACGACGACCTCACGCACGCGGAGCGGATCGCCACCGGCGAAAAGTCGCGGACCCGGCTGGCCCTCGTGCGCAGGGAGTTCGACTACCTGCGGCACCTCGCCCGCGTCGTCCATCTCCATCACGCCTACCAGGTCGAGCCCGACGCGGCCTCGCGCGACCGCCTCCTCGACGCGATCGATACCCGCAACGCCTTCATCGCGTCGCTCTACGACGCGCGGGGGCGGGCCGTCGCGGATGGTGGGTGGGCACACGTGCTCTTTCCATTCGCGGGCCACGACGCCAACCACCTGCGACTGGCCCACGACGGCTACCAGGAACCGTATGCCGAGACATGCCTGAATTGGGACACCGCGGCCATGCGGACGCTGCCGCCACCGGGCCGACAGCGGGTGACGGCGCTCGCCACGGCCGGGCCCGTCACGCTCGACTCGCCGCAGTGGCGGGAGGCCGAGCCACGCACCCTCACCATCCTGCCACCGTTCCACGGCCGGCCGCTGCCCACGACGCTCCAGATCATGCACGACCCGTCGCATCTGCACGTGCGACTGGAATGCGATCTCGCGCCCGACGGAGCGACGGAGTTTCCCGCCGTCGGCGGCGACCGCGACCTGCGTGGCCAGGAGTCGATCGACGTCCGCCTCGCCGTCCCCGGGAATCGCGACGTGTGCTACCGGTTTCAGGCGGGCCCGCATCCGGAATCGCGATCCGAGGCCGTGCGCGGACTCGTCACCGAAGCCATGGACCCGCGTCACGGCCGGGACGATGCCGGTTGGGACGGCGACTGGCAGTGCACGACGCGCGTGGAGCGGGAGCCTCGGCGCTGGCTCGCGCTCGTGTCGATTCCACTCGCTACGCTCGAGGTCGATCCGCCCATGGCGGGCACGGTCTGGCGGGCCAACATCGGCCGCTCGCACGCGCTTCCGCGTGGACGGATCGACCGCTCCATCTGGTCGTCCACGCCTCGGAGCACCGCGATCGACGACCTGACCGTGTGGGGCGAGATCGCCTTCTGAGCCGGAAGTGGCCGTGTTCAGCGGGCGCGGCGTCGCTCGAAGCGGATCTGGCAGCCCACCGGCGCGGTCTCGGCGACCTCGACGGCCCGTCCGGCGAGCACCGCGGCCACGGCATCGTCGACGTAGCGTCGCTTCACCGCGGTGGCCGTGGTGGAGTCGTCCATCGCCCCCATGTAGACGATGCGGCGATCCCGGTCGAGCACGAAGAACTCGGGAGTCCGCACGGCGCCGAACGCCCGGGCCACCGCCTGGGACTCGTCGAAGAGGTACGGAAAGCGGAACTGCTTCGCCTCCGCACGGGCCTTCATCGCGGGCAGGGCGTCCTCCGGGATGCGGTTGCTGTTGATCGCCAGCACCGCCACGCGACTGTCCGCACCCGCGTGACGCTCGGCCAGGTCGTTGATCCGCTCCTCGTAATCCACGGCGTAGGGGCAGCTCGAGCAGGTGAACACGACGACGACGGCGTCGCGGCCGGCGACATCGGTCCACGCGTGAGGCCGATCATCCGTTCCCGGCAGATCCTTCCAGGGCTCGACGACGTCCCCGATGCTGCGATCGGGGTTGTACGTACCGGCCTGTCCGGTGACCGCGGCCAAAACGCATGCCCAGAGCATGATCGAGGTCGACGGCCGCATCGCTCGCGTTCCCATCGTCGCGTCACCTCCCGTACCGGGACGTGCGTGCGGTCCGGCGCAGGCCGCACAGGCACGTGTCCCACGCGGACTACGTTACACTCCGCGAGCCGCGCGGCACGATCCCCGCGTGGTCGCGATGCCCGCGAAACCCGGACGACCGCACGCCGCCGGCCATGCCCCCCGACGCGCCACAGCCGTCCCCCGCTGAACGGCCGCGATGGTGGCTGCGCGGATGGATCGCGGTGCTCGTCGGCTTTTTCAGCGTGGTGGGCCTCGGCCTCGCCTGGAGGCAGGCGGCGACTCGACGGGCCGAATCGGCGGCCGAGCGGGCGCTCATGGACCCGGCCGCTCCCGACCCGGGCATGACCGCTTCGGAGCCGGTGTCGAGCCCGTCGGCGCGACGGGTCACGATCGGCATCTACCTCGAACGCATCACGGCGCTCTCGATCAGGGACAGTCGCTTCGCGGTGGCCTGCGACGTGTGGTTCTCGTGGACCGGTGCCGACTTCGATCCGGTGGACCAGCTCCTGGTCGTCGACGGCACGATCGACGCGATCACACTCCTCGACGAAGCGCACGACGGCGACGGCCATTACCGCCGCTACGCGCTGACGGCCGAGATCACGAAGCCCTTCCGGATCGATCACTTCCCGCTCGACCGCCACCTGCTGCTCATCGCGTTCGAAAACGGCTCACTGCGTCGAGACGAGCTCGTCTTCCTGCCGGACCGCGTGAACACCGCGGTGAGTTCGCGGGCCGCCGTGCACGGCTACCGGCTCGAGGAGCACGAGGTCGTCGAGAAACCCCACTCCTACAAGACCTCGCGCGGCGAGCCGGGCATCTCGCCCGGTGGGAAGACGACCTTCTCGCAGGCTCGCTTCGGGATCGTGATCGTGCGGGACGGCTGGGGACTGTTCCTCAAGATGTTCCAGGCGCTCTTCGTGGCGGTGGCGATCGCGCTGCTTCCGTGCTTCATCCGGCCGACCCACGTGGACCCGCGGTTCGGGCTGGGCGTCGGCGCGCTCTTCGCCGCGGTGGCCAACGCCTACCTCGTCGACAGCTACGTGCCCGACACCGGTGAATTCGCCCTCGCCGACATGATCAACCTGCTCGGCACCGTCACGATCCTGCTGACGCTCGTGGAGTCGACGCTGTCGCTGCACCTCTACGACCAGTGCGACGAACGGGCGCGCTCGCGGTGGCTGGACCGTGCCTCCTTCGCCGTCACGGTCGTCGGCTTCACGATCGCGCTCGCCCTCATCCTGATCGGGGCCTCGGCGACGCGCTGAGCCGCGAGCCGGCGCGGATCGCTCACGCGGGCGCCGACGCACCCCCGTCGATCGCGGCCGCGCCGGCCGCCACCTTGATGGCCTTCACGCGGGACGCGTCGGGCTCGAGCTGCTTGTAGTAGTCGTCGAGCGGGTAGCAGCCGCTCCGCAGGCCATGCCGCGGAGCGGTCGTGCAGTCGCTGAACGTGCGGCAGAGCCGCCCGCGGGCGGGGCGCCGTCCGGCGAGCGTCTCGGCCGGATACTCGGGACACGAGAGCACCATGCGACCGAGGCCGACCGCGTCGACCCACCCGGCCCGCACGATCGCCTGCGCCGCGTGGGCTGCGTATTCCTGCAGGTAGGTGTAGCACGACCCGACCGTCACGAGCCCCGGCACCGCCTCCCGGGCGGCCCGCGCGGCGTCGACCTGCCGCCACACGGCGAGGAGGGGATCCTCCGGCGGGGGATAGCCGTCGGACGGCGGGAACGCGGCCGGCCGCTGCAGGTGCGGCACCGTGTAGGGGCTGCCGGCGGTGAGGTTCACCGCCGAGACACCCTCGTCACGAAGGATCGTCAGCAGCCGGACGGGCTCGGCGAGATCGATCGCCAGCGGATCGGCCGCATCGACTCCAAACCCGCAGTCGTAGGGCAGGGCGTCACGGAAGGGCCAGGGGACGCCACGGCCCTCGACCTTGTGCCAGGGCACCGTGTCGAAGAGCGACAGCCGCACGCCGAGGAGCATCCCGGGGCACTCCGCCCGCACCCGCGCGACGAGCGTGCGCAGGAGCCGCGTGCGTCCCTCGAAGTCTCCGCCGAAGCGGCCCGCACGCCGCCGTGCCGACAGGAACTCGTGCACGAGATAGCCGTGGCAGGCCTTGAGATCCACCATGCGAAACCCGGCAGCCGACGCGTCGCGGGCGGCGGCGACATAGGCCTCGATGAGCCGCTCGACCTCGTCGTCGGACACCACGCACGCCTCGTCTTCGGCATCGACGCCGTGCCGGCCGTCGAGGATGGGATGGTGGTAGGCGATCCGGGGTCGTCGGGGTCCGCTCACCGGCTGCGAGAAGCGGCCGGAATGGGTGAGCTGGAGCGCCACGAGCAGGTCGTCGACCGTGCCGAAGCGCTCGCGGTGCGCGGTGGTGACCTCAGCGAGAAGCGCTGCGAATCCGTCGCGGCCGCACGCCGGCGCGCAGAGCTGACGCGGGTTGGCCCGCCCCTCGGGCACGACCGCGACCGCCTCGCCCCCCCAGATCCATTTCGCCCCGCTCGTACCGAAGTGACGCCACCGCCTGAGGAGCGGCTCGGTCGGTCGGCCGTCGGCCGTGCCATCCCAGCCCTCCATCGGATGGATGCACCAGCGGTTGCCCACCGTCGTGCCGGCCACGTCGAGCGTCCGGCCCAGCGGTGATCCGTCACCCGCCGCGAGCACCTCGTCGTCGAAGGGGATGGGTGCCCCGAGGCTCTGGCAGTGCGCGCGGAGGTCGGCGGCGGTGCGGAAGCGGGCGATCCGTGGATACTGCATGGGGATTTCCTCCTGTGCGCCCGGCCATCCGCGGGCCTCATCTCGGACCGGCATCGATCACGTCACGCAGGGGGAGCCGCCCCGAGCGCGGCGCGCACGGCCACGCGGGCATCACGCCAGCGCGACTTCACGGTGCGTTCGGAGCAGCCCAGCAGGCCTGCGATCGTCTTCTGATCGGCGCCGACATACCAGACCAGGTCGAACACCTCGCGCAGGTCCGGAGGCAGCCCGTCGATCGCCTCGTGAAACAGCGTCCAGCGCTCGATCCCCTCGTCCGGCACGACGGCCTGCTCGTCGTGCCGCTCCACGGCACTCCCCTCCGCGACGCGGATGACGTTCGTCTCATGGTGCGACGCCTGCGACCACGGCCCCGCATACCGGCGGGCGAGGTCGAGCAGCTCGCGGCGCAATTCGGCGGCGGCCAGCGCCATCACCGAGCGCGGCGGTCCGCCCGGCCGCGCGAGCGCCCGATGGAGTCGCAGCGCCGCGTTCTGGAACACGTCGTCCGTATCCTCCCAGCGCCTCACGTTCGGAAACCGGGCGAGCATGCGGTGCGCGAGGATCCGCAGGCGGGCGGAGGTGAGTTCGAGAATCCTGCTCCGCGCCCCGAGATCCCCGGCGGCCAGCCGGGCGAGACACTCGGCGACCGCCATCCCGCCCGCCGGCGAGGCAGGATCGTCGCGATCCGGCATGTCGTCCCTGGCGTCTGGAGGCATGGTGCGTCGCCGCAGGCCGATCGAAGGCGGCGGGTCGCGGGTCGCCGCCCGGCCGCCGGAGTATAGGCGTGGGATGGGCGGGTGCCGCGGCGGGCGGTGCGAAGCCCTCCGACCAGCGGTATAAGAAAGCCGTCACCGAGCGGCGCGATCGACGCGCGTCGCGGGCGCCGGTGGCCGGGTCGGGAGCGAGACGCCGTGGACATGCTGGACGAGGGCGGGGGCGAATCCGGCATCGGCCTCGATCGACCGCCGCGGGATCGCGCCGCGGAATCGCTCAGCGGTGTCGACGATGCCTTCGGGTTTCGCTCGCGACCGCACGCGGCCGGCGGCGGCGCCACCGCATCCGTGCAGCCGGGTGCCATCATCGGCGGTGTCGTGATCGAGCGCCACGTCGGCGAGGGCGGCATGGGGAGCGTCCATGCGGGACGCGAACTGGGAACGGGCAGGAGGGTGGCCGTCAAGCTCGTCCGCATGACCGACGCATCGTCCGCGGCATGCGATCGCTTCGCCCGCGAGGCGCGGCTGCTGGCACGCCTGCGCCATCCCAACGTCGCCCAGCTCTACGCCTTCGGCACGCATGACGGGGCGACGGGCTCGATGCCGTACCTCGTGCTCGAGTTCGTGGAGGATGCGCGCCCGATCACGCGCTTCGCACGCGAGACGGGGCTCGGCGTGCGCGGTCGCGTGCGGCTCCTGCGGGACGCGTGCCGCGGACTCGCACACGCTCACGAACGTGGCGTGGTCCACCGCGACATCAAGCCGGGCAACCTTCTCGTGGACGCGGCCGGGACGTCGCGCGTGATCGACTTCGGCGTCGCGCGGGCGTCGGAAGCGGAGGCTGCCGACGGCACGGGGTCGTTCGCCACCGCGGTCGGCGATCTCGTCGGGACGCTGCAGTACATGAGCCCGGAGCAGCTGCTCGCCGACTCGGGCAGCGTGGACGCCCGCAGCGACGTCTACGCGCTCGGCCTGGTCCTGCACGAACTGATCGCAGGCCGGCTGCCGTACGACCTGACCGGCGTGCCCTACCTCGAGGCGGCGCGCCTGGCGGGTGATGGAGCGGCACCGTCCACCGCCGCCGTGGCCTCGGCGGCGCTTCCGGAGTGTGGGCGCGACGATGCCCGGGCGCTCGCCACCATCGTGGCCACCTGCCTCGAGAAGACGCCCTCCGACCGGTACGGCTCCGCCGCAGCCCTCGCAGCGGACCTCGATCGCTGGCTCGAGGGTCGCGCGATCGTCGCCCGGCCGCCGACGGCATGGGAAGCCCTGCGCCGCCTCGCCCGCCGCCATCGCACGGAGACCATGTGGGCCGGCGGCATGGCCGTCGCGATCGTCGTCGCGCTCGCGGCGATTTCATGGTCGTCCCTCCGGGAGCGCTGGCAGCGTCGCGACGCCGAGGTGGCACGCGGCGAGGCCGAGACGGCCAGGCGGATCGCCGAGGGCGCGCGGGCCGAGGCCGAACGCCACGCGGCGGACGCCGTGGAACGGCTCTATGTCTCGACCGTGCTGCTCGCCGCGGAGGCTCGCGATCGGGACAATGTGATCGAGGCCACCCGCCTGCTCGACACCGCGCGATCGTCGATGCGGATCGCCCCGCCTGACGAGCCGATCGAACTGGCATGCCTCGCGGCATCGCTCGACGAGTCGAGCCATGTCTTCACGAACGCCGGCGGCGAGGTCACGGCGGTCGCGCTCGCCCCGGACGGTCATACGCTCGGCTGCGCCGACCGGGCCGGAGCCGTGTGGCTGCACGACGTCGACCGGAACGGCGCGCCGGCCTCCCGGCCACCGCGCTCCGAGCGGCATGGCCTGGTCGCCGCCCACGACGACTCCATCGGCACGGCCGCGCGATCCGCGCCCCACGCCCGCTGGGCGACCCACGATGGGCGTGTCTGGCGAATCGCCTTCTCATCCGACGGCCGGCTGCTCGCGTCGGCCGGTGCCGATGGTCGCGTCGTCGTGCGCCACGCGGTCGGCGGCGACGTCGTGACGACACTGACGGCGCACGACGGTCCCGTATATGGCGTGGCCTTCGCACCGGACGGAACAGGTCTGGCGACGGCGGGCCGCGACGGCGTGGCCCGCCTGTGGGACACGACGTCGTGGCAGGCACGCCTCGAGATCCGCGGCCACGAGGGCACCGTCTATGCGGTCGCCTTTTCGCCGGACGGCCTCCTCGTCGCGACGGCCGGCACGGATGAGACTGCCCGTGTCTGGCACGCGTCGGGTGGCGCGGAGGCCGCCCGCCTCGAGGGCCATGCAGGGCGCGTGTTCGACGCGGCGTTCTCGGCGGGGGGAGATGCGCTCGCGACGGCAGGCGAGGACGGCACGCTCCGCCTCTGGGACGTGGGGACGCACGAGGAAGTGCGCCGACTCCGGCATCCGTCCCGCGTCAACGCCGTGGCATTCGTCGGCGATGGCCTCGACGTGGTGACGGCGACGGGTGACGGCGTGCTGCGGGCGTGGCGGGCGGACGCCGTGTCGCCGACACCGTTTCGGGGACACACGGGCGGACTCTGGTCGGTCGCCGGCACCCGCGACGGCCGGGTCGTCTCCGCCTCGGAGGACGGCACTGCACGAGTCTGGTGGACCGACGGCCGGGATCGGCCGGTGCGCGCGCTTGGAAGTCGCGTGCTCGCGACGGCTTTCGGCCCTGGTGACGACGTCCTGGCCGCGGGACTCGCCGACGGCACCGTCTCGCTCTGGGACACCCGCACGCTCGCGCTGCGAGGCACGCTCAGCGGCGGGGTCGGGCGGGTCAACTCCGTCGCCTTCTCCCACGACGGGCGGTTCGTGGCCGGCGGGTGCGACGCCGGCGCTGTCGCCATCTGGTCGGCCCGCGACGGCGATCTGGAGGCGTCGTGGAACCCCCATGCGCGTCGGACCTACTCGGTGGCGTTCACCGCGGACGACCGCGCGGTGCTCACCGCATCCGAGGATGGCACGGCGATGCTGACCGATCGCACGCGCGGAGTTCCCCTGATCCCGCCGCTCCGCCACGGCCGACGCGTCTTCTGCGCGGCGTTGTCGCCCGACGAGTCGCTCATCGCGACCGCCAGCGAGGACCGCTCGGCGCGGCTGTGGGACGCGCGCACGGGCGTCGAACGCCTGCGACTGCTCGGTCACGAGGGACCGGTCAACTGGGTGGCGTTTTCCGCGGACGGCCGACACGTCGTGACCGCCTCGAGCGACGCGACGGCGCGCGTCTGGACGGTGGCCGATGGCCGCTGCACCGGCGTGCTCACCGGCCCGACCCGACAGGTATGGAAGGCCTCGTTCAGCCCGGACGCCGCGCGCGTGGCCGCGGTGACGGCGGACGGCACGACGGTGATCTGGGAGACGACGCACGGCCAGGCCGTGCTGACGCTGCGCGGCGAGGCTCCCGCGACCGCCGAACAGCCAGGCGACGACGCGGCCGCGGGCGGTCGCGTCCTGCAGCGGGGCCACAGCGACCAGGTGTGGGGACTCGCGTTCTCGTCCGATGGCAGGAGGCTGGCGACAGGATCGTGGGACGGCACCGTGCGGCTGTGGGGCGTCTCGACCGCCCAGGTGGCCGGGGCGAACGCCCCCGCGGGGCCGCCGACCGCTGCGGATGCGGCGCACGCCGAGGACCGTGCAGCCGGTCGGGACGCAGCCGCACGTGGCCCGTCCTGGAACCAGTTTCGGGGGCTCGACGGCTCCGGCGCGACGGCGGCTGCCCTGCCGCTCGAGTGGAGCGAGACCCACAACGTGAGGTGGAAGACGCCGATCCCGGGCAAGGCCTGGGCCTCTCCCGTCGAGGCGGACGGCCGCATCTGGCTCGCGAACGCGACCGAGGACGGCAGGCGACTCTCGGCGGTGTGCGTCGATGCAGCGACCGGCGGCATCCTGCACGACATCACGCTCTTCGAGCCCGCGGAGCCGATGTTCTGCCATCCGTACAACAGCTACGCGAGCCCCACACCGGTCGTCACGAACGGTCGCGTGTTCATGCACTTCGGCAGCGCCGGCACGGCCTGCCTCGACGCGGCGACCGGCGCCGTCGTCTGGAAGCGGGACGATCTGCCCTGCGACCACCACCGCGGTCCCGGCTCCTCACCGATCGCAGTGGACGACCTGCTCGTCGTGAACTTCGACGGGTTCGACGTGCAGTACGTGGTGGCCCTCGAGCAGGCGACGGGCAGGACCGTGTGGAAGACCGACCGCACGATCGACTACGGGTCCGACAACGGCGACCTCAAGAAGGCCTACTGCACGCCGACGGTCATCGAGCACGCGGGCCGGAGGCAGCTCGTGAGCCCCGCCGCGGTCGGCACGGTGGCGTACGACCCCCTGACCGGACGCGAACTCTGGAAGGTGCACCATGGCGGCTTCAACGCCGCCGCGCGACCGCTCTTCGCCGGCGGTGTCGTCGTGATCATGGTGGAGGGCGGGGACCGCGTGGTGGCCGTGCGACCCGACGGCGAGGGGGACGTCACGCGGACGCACGTCGCGTGGAAGTTCGGCAAGTCCACCCCCACGCGCCCCTCGCCGTGCGCGGTCGGCGACCACCTCTACATGGTGAGCGACAGGGGCATCTTCACCTGCCTCGACCTGCGCAGCGGCGAATCGGTCTGGCAGGAACGCCGCGAGGGCCGTCACTCGGCGGCACTCCTCGAGTCGCACGGCCGCCTCTACGCGTGCGACGAGGACGGCGCCACGGTGGTCGTCGCCGCCGATCCGACGGGCTTTCGCATCCTCGCGGAGAACCGACTCGACGACGGGTGCATGGCCTCTCCCTGCGTCGTGGGGGACGATCTCGTGCTCCGCACGAAGACGCACCTCTACCGGATCGGCGAGTGAGTGCTACGACCCCGGGATGCTCGGCACCTCCGCCGCCGCGAACCGTGCCGCCGTTCGTGCGACAGGGGGCTCGAACCTCGTCCGCCACGGTTCAGTCGTCCTCATCCTCGTCGTCCTCGTCCTCGGCGAACACGAATGCCGCGCGCCGCGGGGGCGGCATCGGGGAATCGGCCCCGCGCACGCTCCGCCAGACGATGTCGTTGAGGAGCAGGTCGTCGGCGGCATCCTCCCTCGAGAAATCCATCGCCAGGGAGGCGGCGGCCCCCCAGCTCGTCGCCGCATTGCGGGCATCGAGCGGCACCGCCGCGGGCCGGCAGCGGTACGGCGAGCGATCGGGCGTGCCGGTGAACGACCGGATCATCGGCAGCGCCGCCGCGTCGAACTGGGACATCGGCTCGAGCCCGAGGATCAGCTCGATCGTGCGCAGCATCGAGCTCGTCGAATACAGGCTCGAATCCACGACGCCGCGACGGGCCCACGGGCTGACCACGAGCGCGACGGTCCGGTGGGCGTCGATGTGATCCGCGCCGTTCTGGGCGTCGTCCTCGACGACGAAGATCGCGGTGGTGGGCCAGAACCGCGACGTGCTCACCGCTTCCACGACGCGGCCCAAGGCGAGGTCGTTCTCGGCCATGAAGGCCGTCGGCGTGAGCGCGCCCGGCTTGGTGCCGCTCGTGTGGTCGTTGGGCAGTCGGACCACCTGCAGGCGAGGCATCTCCCCCTCGCGCTCGTAACGGGCAAGCTCCGCGATGAACCGATCGGCCCGGAGGAGGTCGGAGTACTCCATGTCGAAGCCGCGGAAGAGCGGATCGAATCGCCCCTCGAGCGCAGGCACCCGCGCGGTGCCCGGGGCATCCGGCGCGGGGCCGTTGGACACCCACTCGCCGTAACTGCGGAAGCTGACGCCGGCCGCGATCGCGCGGTCCCAGAGGTAGCCCCCGGCCGGACGGGCGATCTCGAACGTCCCCTCGCTGGGATACGGAAACTTCTTGCGCGCGTTGTGGCCGTACGAGAGCGGCCAGTGCCGCTCGACAAAGTCGGTGGCGTAGGCGCCCATCGACCACTCGTGACCGTCGGCGCTCACCTCGCTCTCGACGTAGAAGTTGTCGAGCAGGACGAACTGCCTCGCGAGGGCATGGTGGTTGGGCGTGACCGGCTCGGGAAAGAGGCAGAGCGTCGGATCACCCCGGCCCTCCGGCATGTCACCGAACACCTGGTCGTAGGTGCGGTTCTCCTTGACGACGTAGATCACGTGGGTGATCGGGCTCTTCCTGTCGGAGCCCGACGGGATCGGGCTGCCCGCGATCTCCTCGGCGGAAAACACCTCGGCCACCTGCGGCGGCCGGCAGGCGTACGCGCGGGCCGTCCAGGCCCGCATCTGCGGCTCGAAGCCGTCCTCCTCGGGCAGGTCGATGCAGGAGACCGTGCCGTCGAAGAGGCCCGCGATGTAGTCGGGCGTCGGTGCGTCGGCGTCGTAGCCGGGCCGCGGCCCGTTGCGGTTGGAGTCGGAGATCACCCCCTTGCCGTTCGCGACGAGCAGCCGGCGACCGTCATGCGCGAGGCGCACCGCCGTGGGATACCAGCCCACGGGGATGAAGCCGAGGCTCCGGGACCGTCCCGGCGTCTCGACGTCCCAGACGCTCACGGCGTTGATGTTGGCATTGGAGACGAAGAGCGTCGTCCCGTCGGCGGCGAGCGCGAGCGAGTTCGGCGTGTTGCCCGGCTGGGCGTCGGCGGAAAGCGTCGCGACGAGCGTCTCCGACACCCGGCCGGCGTCGAGGTCGATCACGAGCACGCTGTTGCGGTTGGCGTTCGCCACGAACAGCCTGCCGCCGTCGGGCGTCAGCAGCATCTCGTTGGGGTGCTCCTCGACCGCGATCCGAGTGACGACGTTCCACTGCGCGGTGTCGATCACCGCGACGGCCGCCTGGCCCCAGAGCGAGACGTCGAGC
>Ga0172376_10005785_pt1 | contig 13680 bp, 18 predicted proteins | sample Lak35m_FD_121114 | JGI IMG/M metagenome (GOLD analysis project Ga0172376, IMG submission 121114) | Freshwater microbial communities from Kabuno Bay, South-Kivu, Congo - kab_092012_35m | ecosystem: Environmental > Aquatic > Freshwater > Lake | place: Democratic Republic of the Congo: South-Kivu...
ATCATTTTTTGGTGCAAATTTTGGTGCAAATAAAAAAGCAGCTACGAGGTAAAACTCATAACTGCTTGATATTCAGCTCCCCCTGCTGGACTTGAACCAGCGACCCTCTGATTAACAGTCAGAAAAAATTCATTTTACACTATTTCGCATTATTTGATAATTTGTATCAATATGTAATAAAAACCAATACAGTAAAGGGATACAGCGATTTTCATGTTGTCATTATTTTATTTTTTATGCTAAACAGTTGCTAAATTTGTATGCAAATTGTATGCAAATAGTTAACATGAAGCCTAAAACCGCATTAATCTTGGATACCCGCAGAGCACTGAAAGCTGGTTTGTACCCAATCAAGCTCCGTATCACCTTTAATCGAAAGCAGAAGTACTACTCAACACAGTTTTCAGCAAGCAAGGATGAATTTGAGAAATGCATGGGTCGAAATCCCAAAGGTGCCCATAAGCAAACACGCATTGCGCTGGATGCAATTGAGCAAAAAGCAAATAATGTTATAAGCGGGTTAAAGCTTTTTGATTTTGTCTCATTTGATCGGAGGTTTAACCAGGATTCAAAATTACAAGCAGATGTATATTCCTTTTATGATGAGCTTATATCGGGGTACGAAAAAAATGGCCAGATAGGTACTGCATCAAACTATAGGTGTAGTAAAAACTCGCTTCAGTTATTTAAACCTAGTTTAGCATTTCATGAGATTACACCTGAGTTTCTGATGGCTTACGAAAAATACTTACTTAAAAAGGGGAAATCAATCACTACTGTAGGGATCTATCTTCGTCCTTTGAAAGCTGTTATTAATAAAGTGATTGCAGACGGAATTTTACCCAAAGATTTTCACCACCCTTTTGGTAGTAAATCAAGATTAAAGTATCAAATCCCTACAAGTAAGAATACAAAGAAAGCATTGACTATACAGGAAATTAAATTGCTATTTGAGTACAGCACTGATGAAATTGGCTGGAAAAGTAAGGCCTTGGACTTTTGGAAATTCAGTTACCTAGCAAATGGTATGAATATGAAGGATATATCTCTTCTAAAGTATGGCGATATCAAAGGAGAATTTATTGAATTTGTCAGAGCAAAAACTATCAATACCAGCAGGACGGTAATACCTATCAAGGTATACTTAACGGATCAGCTCAAAGCTATTATTCAGCAATACGGTCAAAAGCGTCAAGGCCCAAGTGATTTAATTTTCTCAATTGTCAATCCTCAGGATGATTTAATCAAGCAACGGGCTGATCTTCAGCAATTCATTAAAATGGTAAACAAGTACATGCGAGAAATCACACTTGAACTAGGTATTAAAAAAGACTGCACAACCTACACAGCCAGACATTCTACAGCGACAATCCTCAAAAGGTCAGGGGCAGATATTCAAATGATTTCCGAAGCGCTAGGACATTCTTCGATCGCAACTACAAAATCTTATCTTGCTAGTTTTGAAGATGAATCGAAGAAAAAAATGGCTAAATTGTTGACTGCGTTTTAGTTTCAATCATGGCAGAAGAGACTATATTTCAGCTATTAAGGTTTGTCGAAGCAAAAATTGTTGGGATTCAGATGCTGCTTAAGCATGGTAAAGGATTTTCAAAGGCGTTTGATCAGCAATTACGCAGTTCAATTGACTTTTCTGTCATTGACTCTTTAATTCACGAATACAAGTCTTCAGAGTCAATTAACCATATTGCTGATTTAGAGGATAAATACATAAAAGTCTTTATCGATAGTGCGGCAATCCAGAGGCTGGCTGCTATGGATGAGCTTGACTTGGATTTTTACTCACCAATACAAATCGCTGCTAAAATCAAGGAAGAATTACGGCTTATTACTGATAGGCTGAGAATTTACAGAAAACTTTTATCTGAACACAATAATCTGACCAGTCTAAAGGGTAAATTTAAAGCTACTATCGTCGACTTCTTATCAGCAATAGAAATAAACGGTTGTTGTCTTTTTGAGTATGATACTAGTGAAGAGTACGAGGTTTTAAAGAAAAATATAACAAGATTTTTATCTGGGGAATTCAAAAGCATAAGCCCAATACTAAATTTTAGTACAAAAAATAGAGACGAACGGTATGCCTATTATATTATTAGGTTCATACTAGAAAATAATGGGATAAAATTTTCACAAGTGGAAAATGTTACCATAAATCATAAGAATTTCAGTTCTGGCAGTATATCCCAACATTATGCAAAGATGATACAGCAACAAAAGGAAGGCCGTTTGTCTGCTAAGTTCACAGCGTTTATTAAGTCATTTAACACTGAAATTTCCACACATCTCAGTTAGATAGGCAAGATTCTTTCCTTGTCCTTTCCTTGCCCTTTCCGTTAGTAAAAATCCTTCGTTTCCATATTGGAAATTTGCATTCTCATTACCCAAGTTTCGTGGTGTACAATTTGGGGCATCAAGTAGTAAATTATTTATATGCAATACATCAATCTTAAAGAGGTTGCGGAGTACCTCAGAAAAAGTAAATCTTCGATTTATAAATGGTGCCGTGATGGTCAGATACCATACATAAAATCTGGCAAGCATCTTCTCTTCAAAAAGGATTTAATCGATCAATGGCTTGAATCACAATCTGTCCCTGCGAAGGAGGATATGAGTAACAATATTTCTAAACTTTTAAAAGCTAAGAGTAATGGAAAGACAATTTGAAAACATGTCGAAGTACAACCAAACATTCAGTATTGAAGAAGCTGCAAAACTTACAGCCTTCCCAGGAGGGGAGCATAAGTTTTTTAACTGGCTTCGCTCCAAGAAGTTCCTTTTGGAAAAAAACTTCCCAAGTCAACGTATGATTGATCTGGGCTATTTCACGCTATTTTCTGACCCCGATGAATTTAGTGATCACTCTTATATCTGCTACAGTCCAAGGGTGCGTATTAAGGGGCTTGCGTATTTATCCAAATTAGTTGCAAAGGAGTTTCCTCAGTGCCCTCCTTGCGATGAATCAGACAACGGCACTGATATTAAAAAAAAAGATCAGTCTTTACAAATTGTGACTGAAATAAAAACAAATTAAAAATGGAAGAATATTCTCTGCAGAATGAACACCATGAAAGTGGCGAGCCCCAAGAAGGCTCAATAAATAATAGCTATGCTGACAAATACGGAATACCAGAAGATGATTTGTCTTACAGGCCTAGCAAAAAAATTAAGCACGAAGATGTATTGGGCGCAATTATAACGGAGTTAAAGCAGTTAGATCTTGAAAATATATCCTCAGAGGAGGGTAGTAGGCGGTTAACTAGGGATAATTTTCACGTTATTGTTGTTGAAGAATTTCTCAGAACAGCAATTGAAAACAAGTTTGCGCTTTGTATTTACAATGGCACTGTGTTTGTATTTAATGGCGAGTATTGGAAGCATATGTCTGCCGATATCATGCGACATGTGCTAGGGGAAGCTGCCGTAAAACTTGGTATCCAGTATATGGAAGCTGTTCACTACAAATTCAAAGATTCTTTATTAAGACAATTTTTTGCTTCCGCTTTTTTACCCCATCCTGAAAGAAAAAATGATGAGGTGAGAATTACACTAGAAAACGGCACCTTTTTAATCACTCCTAGAGAGCAGCGTCTATGTTCGTTTAATCACAAGGATTTTATTACACACCAGCTCAAGTTTTACTACCACCCCGATGCAGATGCTCCACAATTTCAAGCATTTTTAGATGAGGTGCTTCCTGATCGTATGGCCCAAAAGGTACTCGCCCAATACGTGGGGTATGTACTTATTCCAAATGCTGTGCTTTCTCTAGAAAGGGCCCTGGTACTTTATGGAAGCGGTGCTAACGGCAAGTCAGTGATGTTTAGTATTATAAACGCCTTGCTTGGATCAGAGAACGTATCTAACTACAGCCTGGAATCATTAACTGATGCAAATGGGTATTACAGACATAAACTTGGCCTGGTGCTACTAAATTACTCTTCTGAAATTTCCTCCAGAATGGATACCACGTTTTTCAAGCAATTAGTAAGTGGAGAACCCATACAGGCACGATTACCTCGTCAGGCACCAGTTATTATTACTGATTACGCTCGTTTGATGTTTAATACTAATACGCTTCCACGGGATGTTGAGCAGAATGAAGCTTTTTTCAGAAGGTTCATCATCATTCCATTTGCAGTTACAATTCCTGAACATAGGCGAGATCCAGATCTTGCAAAAAAAATAATTGCATCAGAACTGCCTGGAATTTTCAACTGGGTCTTAGAGGGCCTTAGAAGCCTCTTGGAAACTCGTCAGTTTGCCTTTTCGCAAACTATCACTGACACCGTGCTTGAATACAAGAAAAAGTCAGACTCGGTTACCATGTTTCTCGAGGATGAAAATTATATATTAGATCCAAGTGAAAAGTGTATTGTAAAGGGTGTATATGAGACTTATAGTAACTACTGTAAACTTTATGGCTACAGTGCCTGCTCCTTGAAAACATTTACAGACAGACTAAGGGGTCTTGGAATTTCAGTTAGCAGAACAAGTAGCGGTAATGTGGCAGGTTTGAAGAATTAAATATTTTTTCCATCGTCATTTGCATCATTTCCGTCATAGGGGATGTTGCAAATGACGCAAATGACGCTCCCAAAAGTATTTTTTAGGGCAGGGGAGTCTTACAAAGTGCTATTCGTTTTTAAACAGCCTGAAACTAACCTGGTATTTGTAGAACTCAATGTTATTTGTAACTGCTAGAGCCCGTTTTATGCGAAGGTCATCTTCCAATGCAATTATTACCCCTTTAACCTTTTGGCCTTCTTCTGCTAGTTCTTCCTGAACATACCCCATGTAACGCTGTATCTGTCCAACTACACTATCGCTCACTCTTCCCTTCTTCAGCTCCACTACCAGCAGCTCCCTTTTGTCTTTGCTAATTGGGCTAGAGATTCAAAAAATTATTGGCTGAATAATATAATTCGTTAATGGTAATGTCTTTTAAGTAAATGTAAAAGGTGTGTGGATTATACTCCTTAATTTTTTATGCAGCGCACGTAAGCACCTGTAGATTTTTGTATCGATATCTCAATAACCTCTCTATTGTCAAATTTAAGGAAGTAGTACGAAGCATAACCGTTTAGGCCATCATTATCGGAATTCCACCAAGATCCACTAGCACCGAGGGTAATAGGCAAGGCAAAAGTGCCATCTGAGGCACGTCCGATGCCCCCCAGAGCTGTAAAGCCACTTCGGTTTGTTGCACCAGTATTTGGGCTTAGCCAATGTGCAAATCCGACTTCCTTCATATCGCCGCCTGCTGTTGACTTGCCCCCTAAGCAATTTATTAAGAGATTCAATTCTGCTTTTGTCGAAACATGCCAACCCTCTGGAGCTAACCCTCGAGGATCATTTACAGCGTACCAATTATAAATCTTTCCATATATGGCCTCAGTTGAAGGGTCATTATTAAAATAACACCAAGCGCCAGAGGTCAAGCGCCACCAATTTATTGATTGTACCTCTGGAATTTGGTCTCCGTTTCTATAACGACTCACTTTTAAATTCTGCTTCATCCATGTTTTTGAACAGTTAGTCACAGATGAATAAATATTACCATCAATATCTCTTACACTAGGACCTGGAATATTTATTCCTGTATTAGTTGGATTAGTTGGATTAGTTGGATTAGTTGGATTTGGTTGAACTTCGTTAGAAGAGCCGCATCCTACTATTGTAAATACAATAAAAGCTGCCCAAACTAAGACTGGTTTCATAGGAATTATTTAAGTTAATACATAAAGTTATTAATTAATTTCACAGATTGCCTCAGACGATAATGCCATCATCAGCAAAACTTGAGTATTTGCCTTCCTTAGGGGCAACAATAATGTGGTCCAGTACCTTCAAATCCAGCAACTTGCTTCCTTCAACGAGCTTATTTGTGAGTTCTAGGTCTTGTGGGGAAGCTTTCAAGCTACCACTGGGATGATTATGAGCTAATATCAAGCTACTAGCAGCCACTTTTAATGCTATGCCAAGAATTAGCCTGGGAATTCATAAGTGTCAATTTTTAACATACTCCATATAATGCTCGTCTCTACCATCTAAATTTTCATCCCATGTGAATGAAATTCGGGTATTTGTTAAAACAACATTGTTCCAAATTTCGGTGTTTATTGCACCTCCTGGTCCATCAGTGAATCTTAAAGTAATTTTACCATTTGATGAATTGTAGGAATATGTACCATCATCAATTTCGGTTTGCACACACGGATTCGTATCCCACCCTCGCCTTGAAAAGGTTCCATCTGAATTAAATAAAACATAATTCTGCCTTCTGCAAGAATTAATTACATTAGTCGCACCAGTTAAATTATTCTTCCAAACATCCCAATAAAACTTTCCTGAAAATCTACTAGTGGGGTTTGGCAGTATATCGTTAGAGGAATTACATCCTGTTGCAACAAATAAAAATAAAAGAGTGGCAACTGAAATTATAAATTTTTTCATACATCTGGGGTTGGTTAACAAGATTGATACATTTTAAAAGGACTTAAATATCGCTATTAGTGAATTAGTCTTACTTAATAAGGATTTTTCATGTGTTTCCAAATGACACTTTTTACAAAGAGATTCTAGCCAGTGAATAGGTTCCTTACCAATGTTATACTTAGCATATCTCTTGTGATGCACTTCAGTTGCAGGCATTCCACATGAAACACAGGTCCAATTATCTCGCTTAAGGACCACATGCCTTTTTCTTTGCCATTCTTCAGATTTTAGGTACTTATTCCTGTAGTAATCTTTTCTTTCGTTGCGCTTTTTTTCAAAGATGCGCTTTCTCCATTCTGAAGATATAACCAGCACAATTAATGCCACAAAAAGAGTAAATAATGTGATGAATGAATCCATCAGCTAGTCTTTTTCTATGCTTAATAGATAAGGTAGGATCTAAGTTAGTATTTTGTTACAGAAGACCTTCGTCAGCTAGTGACAAATACCCTGTACTGCAAAGTATGAGATGATCAACTAATTGAATATCCAGAAAAAGGCTTGCCTCTTGAATTTTTCTTGTCAAAAGCTCATCTGCTCTTGAAGGCTTTAGGTTTCCACTGGGATGGTTATGCGCAAGCACAATCCCTACAGCAGCAGTTTTAAGGGCTACTGACATGATTAGTCTTGGATCAGCCACTGTTCCTGTTATGCCTCCAGAGGAAGCTAGGAATGCTCCTAACATCTTATTTGCTCTGTTTAAATAGAGGACGACAAATCTCTCCTGGAGAGATATTGTCTCCTCAGGAAACCACTTCTTTAGCTCTTTATAAGCGTCTTCTGAAGTTGATATTACCACTTCTTTTCTTTTGGTAGGATGGTAGGAAATCTGAATTTCTGAAACGTATTCTGTAAGTGCTATCATGGTGTAAAGGTTTAAAGGGCCTAGGATTCTTCCATGTGAAAAATCCCAGGCACAGATGTTTTTTTCTCATTTTGAGTGTACGCCATTAAGGCTTATTGGTGGAGTCCCAAGCTCCAGTTTTCGCTGCTTGAATTCAGCATTTAAAGCTTGCTGATACTGAGGAAACATTTTATATAGCGTGAATAGCTCTTCCATAGATAGGCATGCACCGATTTTACCACTCACATCTTCAGCACTTGGCACATCCTCCATCATACACCAATCACGAATCAGTTTTCCTGTTTCTGTTGTAATTGTTTGACTAGGCTTACCAAAAAATAATCCTGTTCTGTCTTTATTAGCTATAGCATTGTTCTTGATATCCAGGTCAAAAACAAGGGTGAATTCATAATCCAATCCATCGCGCTGCACAGATTTTAGTCCAACCTTTTCAGGCACCATTCTTCCGTTCTTCTCATTTACCACATAGTCTTGTTTGGTCCTGATAGTGCTAATGATATGAACAGGTGCCTGGAGGAGCTTCTGAACGAAAGCATTATGTCTGGGAGTAATCTTTCCCCAATTTGTGAAGCTATTGCCAGCCATAGAGGCATGAAAATCAATTAGATTTTCCCACTCATGAGTGATGCTATCGAGGATTATCACTTCCATCCCTTCCTTAGTACATGCATCAATTGCTTCTATGTATTTCTCAGGGGTATAAGGGTTTGATAATGGTAACACCTTAAATGGTCCGAGATGTGAGTAGAGTTCAGCTGAGTGGTTTTCTGTATCCACTACAGCAATTGTTTCCCAATTGGTTGTAAGCCCGTAGGCTACGAGCAATGAGGAATAAGTTTTACCTGATCCAGACGGTCCTTGAAGGCCCAATTTAATTTTTGCTCGCTTGCGCTGAGCTGTTTGAAGTTTCATAAATTTAATTTTTAATAAACCAAGATTTAAAATGATAAGAAAACTTGTGTGTTTTATAATCGTCGCATTTCTTTTAGCCTGCAACGCTTATAAAGGAATAAGTACTCAGGGTTTGTCAAATGGGATGACAAAAGAATTAGTTGAAAAATCAATTGGAAGGAAACTTACAGTAGTATCCAGTGCTCTTGAAAATGGTAGTTCAAAGAAAGAAGTATTTCAGGCACAAAAGAGAATAGTGAGAGGCGGAATTGCTAGGCAACAGCGCTATAATTTCTACTTTGTTGATGGAAAACTTACTAAATATGAATTAGCAGATGAAAAGTTTTCCTTTTAATTAATATCATTACTAAAACTTATCTTAAATGCGACTATTTGTTATATGTATTGTTGTAGTAACTCTAGTTGGATGCTCCCCTAGGTACGTACAATTATTCAAAACTAAAGCCAACAATTCAATAAGTACTGACAGTACCTATAAATATGAGAACGATACACTTTTGATAAATTACTCATTTTGGTATAACAAGGGAATAATGGCGTTTAGCATTTATAATAAGCTGTCGATTCCCTTATATATAGACTGGAAAAGGTCAAGTTTTGTCTCAAATATTTATAAATTTAATTATTGGAGTGATGAGGTTGTGACTAAAGGAAAATCATTTACCTCGTCGGCGGGTAGTTCTTATGGGGGCATATTCAGGTATAATGGCCCGCTAATTATTCCATATTTAACACTTAACAATACATCTACTGTATCAAGCAGTACATTTGAATCAAAAGCTGTAAAGCCAGAACGGATTACTTTCATACCTCCAAAATCTGTAATTTATAAATCTACCTACTTCTTGACGGAGAAAGATTATATTGAAAAAATTGGGGCTATACAGTCTATTGAAAAACGAGCAGACAACCCCAAAAGAAAAAAAACTACTATATACACGAGAAATTTTTCAGAAGCAAACTCTCCAATTGTTTTTCGAAATTTTATGACAGTATCGACATCCGAAAATTTTAATAATGAGTCATATATTGACAATGGATTTTTCGTACATGAGATTAAACTTATTGATAAAAGGCATTTTGAGGTTTGGCAGCTTGATTCAAAGGGGAAAACAATTTATGTTAATAAGTATAAAAAGGGAGTTGATTTTTTTAGAGATCCTAGTTTTATTCCAGTTTATAAAAATTCAAGTGCACAATGAGGAGTTAAATGTTAATCATTAACAGAAACTTTCTTTTTGGAAAATAAGGAATTGTATTCCACTATTAATTTTCAAATCTATAACGCTAGTCATCAATTAATTTTTTTTAATAATTAACGAATGAACAATAGCAATCCCCTGTCAAAAGGTGGTATTTCATATACGGTCGGCAAGTACATTGCCCAATTATTTTTTTCATTCATTTTTGGTTCAATTTCCGGATTTGTATGGGCGCTAGTGCTTGAATACCCTAAAAGAAATGGAATAAAGTATGGGGGACTAATTGGGGCAATTCTAGGAACGATAGTATTTTTTAATCAACTCTCATACCGAAAGCGTACTAGCAATGTTGACACTAAAGAAGTTGATAAGGCTGCTGGAACTATTATGGGGGCCTTTCTAGTTATATCAGTATTGATTGCATTTATTATTTGGCTGATTAAACTATTTATTTAATCATTCTATTACTTTGAAGAGTTTAATTGCATGAAAAAAATAGAGAATGTCATAAATACTCTGGGTGGGTCTATGGAAATTAATTCAATAAATCAAATACCAGAACTTGATTATTTTAGTAACTATGCTGAATTAAGGAGTATGCATGAGAAAAAGGAAATTACATTTGGCTATCAGTTTCAAGAAAGTATAATTGATAATTTTGGGTCTACCTTTGAGATTTTACTTGATAAGATTTTGCTTTCGTCACCTTTTATCATGATACTTCTTTCAGCTCTTTTTGCGTTTACTAAGTCACAATTCTACTTTTTAATTGGCATTCCGCTCTCGATTCTTGGTTTATTTTTAACTACTCCAAGCATAATGAAATCAGGATCAAGTCTAATGGGTATAATATGTCTCACCCTATTAATTACTGGCATTCAGATTTCTTTTAACAATTTTGAATTAGGATTTTTGTTTCTAAGTTTCAGTGTTCCAAACTTTCTACTAACTGTAAATCGACAGCTTAATAAGCAAGTATTTAAACGTGCAATTCTTTACTCCGAAATTATCTTCTGCTATTATTTTCTTCGAGGTGAGTGTTATTTGATTCGTAAAATTGATCAAAGATTATTTCAAAAAAAGAGCTAGCTCATGGACTACTTTTACTATAGAATTGACGACAATGTTATTGGACCACTTTCATGGAAGGAAATTGAAGAATTAAACCTGCCGGCCGAAACTAAAATTTTAAAAAAGTACGAAAGCGAATGGAAGTCAATAAATGTATTTCTAAAATCAGATTTTACTTCTAATTCAGGGGAACCATCCCTAATCGCTAGTGGAGCTAAAGAAAATCGAATCTATATTTCTAAAAAAATAGCTGCTATCACTTTTCTAAGCTTAATGTTTGTTTTTGGATTTTTCTACATTTTCACTGCTAAACATTCAATTATCGAAATCAATGCAGATAACCATTATGAGTTGCTACCGTTTCAAAGCAAAAATAGTGTTTCGATTTTGTCTGGCACTAATATAGATAATTATATACCAGATAATTTACCACTTTCGCTGGGATTTGAACTTCTCGATTCAAAAAATATTTATAATAACAATGGCCTAGATGTCACGAATCAAGTTTTAGAAAATGGAAATGTTGTAACTATCAGAAGCTATAGAAGTAATCTCGGTTACACGTTAAACTATATAGACAAGCGCCTAACAGCTGCTTTTATTCATAAATACTTTTTAATGGATGAAAGTTATCCAAATACATTTCACATTAAAAGTATGGTGAATAATTTGGTCCTAAATGAAGGATTCTTGCTTAAGAAAACTAAGCTTATTAGCGGCCATGATATTATCATTAAGGAAACCGAAAAGTCTTTTGTCATTGGAAGGTTGGATGGAAAAATGGATAATGAATTGTACCCACCGCAAAGTATCTTTTTTGAGAGTTTTAGTAAATCAAAGTATTTAAGCAAATTAGGCCTTTAATAAATATTTACATAGACAATTTTTCAGCTTACTTTTCAGTTAAATTACTATGCAAGATTTACTCTCCTATATTGTCAATGATACGAGATGCATAACAGCTATTCAGCAATTCAATAGTAAAGCATCTGTTGTTGAGTGGGTATGGGCTAATATGTCCTTATATAAGGCTATTTCTATAAATGTTGATGGCCTACCCTCAATAGCATCATGCAACTACCAAGGAACTCACTACCGATATATTTCAGAGTTTCATGAGTTATTTAGGAAGTCACTTGATGAGATAGATAATCCGTTTACAAAATCTGAAAATGATTGAAACTCGGTTAAATTACTTTTAAGTCAATCATAAAACTCTATCTTATGCATTATATTTAAAATATTTACTAATAGGGTTGTTTGAAGTTCTATAAATTTGGATTATTAAGGTTAAGAGCTTGCCATGAGGCATTCAATTTTTACAATCTGCACTAGTTTACTCTAGCAATAATTGGAAAACAATATATGCAACAACTAAAAATGAACTATATGTTTAAAAAGATTTTAATCTGCGTAAGCTTAATCTTTACTTGGATTGATTATGGTTATGCTCAGAGTAATGATTGTGATAAGTATTTAAAGGAGTTTAATTCCCATGCCAATAGGTTAATAAATTGGATGAACACAGACAACAAGCAAGCTATTAAAGATGCCTATGAGTACAGTCAATTGGTTTTAAAAAATATTGAAAGTTGTTACAGCAACCCAGTTTATGAACAAAAGGCGAAAGCAATTATAGCTAGGTGGCGGAAAGCTTACGATGATGCAGAAAAACGGGACAGAGAACGCATGTTACGCAATTGGGATACCCAATCATATGGAGATGTAAATACAAACAACTATACTATTTCTGTTAATGCATGGCAATGCAGCAAATGTGGAGTTTTATCAAAAGGGCAGCAGCAGCCAGGACGTTATGATAACGGTAATTGTAGTATTGGTAGTACTCATACTTATGGTGAAGCAAATACTACAAGAGGTTACCAATGTAATAAATGCGGCAGAAGATATTACTTACTTAATAAAGGAAGAAGTGAAAGAGGGCCGTGTTGTGGTGAATTTGGTAAATGCTCGATAGGCACGAACCATGAATGGCGTGCATTTTAGGAACTTATTTTTGATCTGTTTTACAATTAATTCAATTTATAGCACGAAGGCCTATAAAAGGGCTTTTATTTCTTTGCATAAAGAAATAATTAGGGGACCAGCTTTTACACCGATCCCCTGTGTTCATCATCCATCCTCCACAAGCGAGCTTAGCAAATGAGCCATCAAAAGGATTCAGGGAGGACTTGTGCCTGTGTGTGGATGGGCTGATCCTTGGTGCTCTTTGATAGCATCTGCTCTGTGGATGTCATGCGAACATTTTTAACTACGCCTTAAGCTGGAAAGCACTCATTTTGGTGATTCCAATTGGCTCAGCTTTCTCATTAGGTTGAAAGGCCCAGGAGTGCTGTAGCTTAATCACTTCCCCTGTGCGAGGATTGGTGAACTCATAGGGCTCACAAATCACCCTTACGATATCACCCTCTATCTTCTGGCCAATCATCATTTTGGCTGTTTCAATAGAGCCTGTGAAGGGAATAGTGCACTTGCGTAGGGTGGCATAATAGCGCTGAGTTGTTTGTGATTGAACTAGCTCTACGCCACCAGAGATTTCTAGCAATGCGAAAGCTGTCCCATCTTTTCGTTGCCTTTCCAGGCATGATGTTACAGTAACCATAGTTTTTTGGTTTTAATTGTGAAGAATTGAAATGACAGGCTATGACCATCTTACCGCGGGAGGTGGTCCATTGCCTAATTTGTAGGTGGGGTTTTGGGTGGGAGTAACCTATTCTCTCACACACAGAAGAAATAAATGAAAATTTTAGTTGTATTAAAAAAAGGGGGGGGGATAACAAACTTCGTTATTAACTAACGGGGTGTGTTAATATAGTATGGGGCTATATTAACGCTATATTTATTGTATTAGGATCGACAACAGACACAAGTGACAGATAAGACAAAAAAGCCACTTGACAGCATACGCACGCTCTCATTTGTATGCAAATTGTATGCAAGTGCAAAATAAAAAAGGAGCTACAAATTATGTAACTCCTTGATTATCATTGCTCCCCCTGCTGGACTTGAACCAGCGACCCTCTGATTAACAGTCAGATGCTCTAACCAACTGAGCTAAGGAGGAGTGTTTCTGTTGAAACGCCACCAGAAAGA
>Ga0172376_10005797_pt1 | contig 13661 bp, 9 predicted proteins | sample Lak35m_FD_121114 | JGI IMG/M metagenome (GOLD analysis project Ga0172376, IMG submission 121114) | Freshwater microbial communities from Kabuno Bay, South-Kivu, Congo - kab_092012_35m | ecosystem: Environmental > Aquatic > Freshwater > Lake | place: Democratic Republic of the Congo: South-Kivu...
CTGCCGGGCAAATTGGCACTCAGTGACGACATCGAATTCATCATTTATGACCGTCAGCGTGACGCCTCAATGAAGTGCCAGGCCATCGGCAATCCCACTCACTTCGACCGTGGAGAATATTCCGCCACAGACATCACTCTTGTGCCGCTCGACACGCAGACTAGCGCGATCGGACTTGGGGCACTCGGCTCAGATGGCGCTGACGTGACCGCTCGATGTGGTGAATTGCTGGCAGTGCAAGGCAATGTCGCTCAACTGCCAACTTCGGGCGCGAGCCTGCCGGATTATCAAACCGCGCGGGGAGACTTCATCCCCAAGGCGTCGTTGCTCTACGGCATCACTTGGACGGGACGCTACGAACGTCTCATTCGCTTCGATGGCCGTGACCCCGAAAGCCGCATCGAACTCCACGCACTCATCGAGCAATGCCTGTCGCTGACGGATTCACTCGCCGCAGCCATTGTCATCGTGGCGGAAAGTGCGGGGCTGGTCGGTGCTTCATTGAGAAAGTCGCCTTTGCAATCCGCTCATTCAGGCCGATCGAGATTCGATCATCCTGAGATTCGCGACTGGTTGTCGTTCACTCCCGAGCGATCATTCCCTCGTTCATTGGCTGTCGTTTGTGGTGTCGCCGCTCGCGCCTCAGCACTGACGGGATCACTAGCCCGCTTGAGCCCTTTCGTTCGATCACTCAGCCGATCCAGGCAAGTTCAGGGACATTTTCACTCCGCGGCCTTTCCATTTCGACCGTTCAAGAAACGAAGTCTCCAGCTATCCGACTCAGTCAACGCACTCTTTGATGCCGAACAACTGCAAGGGTTGTTGCATCTCGTGCATGACGAACGCGAGATCTCCGGCACAGGCGATAGTGAGTTCATGCGCGGGGCCTGCTGGGTCGCACCGCTGACGACTATTGAATGAACGTCGGCGGTTAGGCCGTGAGCAAATCGGTTTTCTCGACGGATGCGCCATCGCGCCGATCGCGGAAACTCTTCCATGCCGTCAGTGGCGTCAGGCCAATGCCGATGCACACCAATTGCGAGAGCCAAAACATCCACAACGAAAACCACACCCCCTCCGTGAATCCGTAAGCGTGCAAGCCAACTCCAAGCTCGTTCACTCCGAACCATGACCAACTCGTCACGATGTTGCCGCCAATGCACAACAAGGCGAACCCGCGTGCCTTCACCATGCCGTCCCAACGAGCATGCATCACCAGCGCGTTCCACAGGACGATGATCAACGCGCCGTTCTCTTTGGGATCCCAGCCCCAGAAACGCCCCCATGAGTCGTCGGCCCACAAACCGCCGAGCACCGTGCCGACAAAGCTGAAGAAGATCCCGAAGCACACCGAACCGTAAGTGATGCGCGTCAAATCTTTCTCGAAACTGGGGGTGAGCATGTTGCCGAAGCGACCTCCGAAGACATACAGCAACCCTAAGAAGCCCGCCACGAAGGTCACCGAATACCCCAGCGTGATGCAGGTCACGTGAGTCCACAGCCAGAATTGCGTATCGAGCACGGCTTGCATGACCTTGATGGTGTCCCCCTCGGCCCCCAGCACACCGGCGATGCCCAGCGACGCAGCGCCCAGCGCCGAACCCAAGATGTTGCCGATCCCTAGTCGGAACACGATCTCAAACAGCATCGCCAAGATGAGTGCCCCCCAACCGATGAACACGGCGGACGAATAAAGATTCGTCACGGGCGGGCGCCCCGAGATGTAAATGCGAGCCTGCAACGCGATCGAATGCACAATGAAGGTCACCAGAATCGTCATAAAAGCTGCCCGATTGAGCGGCTTCGACCAACCCATCAGGGCCACCAGCGACATCAAGAACGCACCGATGTAGCACAGCATTGACCAGAAGAAGGGGTCATAATGGTTGAACCACGATTCGAAGGACGTCTTGTCGAGATCAAGCCCTTCGGGCGCATTGTTAACCAGCCAGCGTCGATATTCCGAGACCTTTTCGTTGAACGCGGTTGACGCCTTTGCCAATTTTTCACGGGCTTCGGTACGAGCATCCGCCGAGCCATCTTTCTTCAACTCGGCAACTTCCGCTTGGGCCCGACGAACTCGCAAATGCTCTCGCAAAATGTCCGCGAACAGTTCGACCGGCTTATTGGGATCCATCCCTAAGAACTTCACTCGCAACTGCGACTCGATCCAAGCTCGCGTGAAGGTCCGCCACTCCGGCTTTACATCCTTGATATCAGCATGCTCCTTCGGCGCTGGAGTAGGCGGAACAAGCAATGGTGGTTGTCGGCGATCGAGTCCATCCAGTGCTCGCATTAACCCCATCAGGACCGCTTGCCCTTTTTTCTCGTCACTCAGATCGAGATCGTCGACATCGAGGATCTGAAACGAATTGTCGATCAGATCAATGACACCGATGCGGCGTTCCAGTTCCAGCACGCGACGGTCATAGGCCGTGCGGTCGTTGCCGTTCTTACCATCTTTCTTCCGGGCTTCATCTGCGTCTTTAATGAGCGCCGGAATCTGCTCGGCAAATTCGTTGAGCGCGTACTTGAAACCAGAGCGTTTCGGATCGAGCTTAAGTTTATCCAGCAGGTCCGGATGGTCGATCCGGAAGACCTTATGGTCTCGCGCCTTCTTCGGCAAAACAATCATGTCTAGCAACCACATGGAAGCCGATTGCCGAGCCCCGTCCTCGTCTTTGAACGTCGTGTACTGCGAAAGCAGCTTTAGCTTGTTGCGTGCCAATGTATCGATCGGTTGAAAGCGGCCTTCATACAGCACAGGCAAGTTGCCCAAGGCTCGGTAGTCAGCTTGCTTGTCTGGCAACGTCGGCAGCTTGGCACGCCCCAGCAAGAACAGTCCCACCAATGCAGCGACAAGCCACGGAAAACACTTCGCGAACAAGCTGCTTTCGTCATCTCGCTTGAGTTGCGGTGCAGCAGAAACCGCTTCGAGTCCAATCAAGTCTGCCAGCGGCTTCAGCAAGCCCTTAACCGAAATGCTTTCACTACCAAATCGCCGCGCGACAAAGCGCACAAGCACCACCCAGAAGTGCGCCAACATGCCCACCGCGCCGATCATGCACGCCACATATGGAATCATCCAACCGGTATTAAGCACGACCGAGAGCGTCGTCTGTTCTTTGCCCGAGCGAGGATCTTTGGCGTAGCTTGTCTGGTAATAAGTCTCACCTGAATACCGCATTGGGTTGTTCATCCAAATGGGACGTTCAAAGTCAACCTTTGGCAAATCGCCTTGGGCCTCTTGGACGACTCGCACGATCGAGCGGTAATCGCGCGGCGTATCTGTCCCTGCATAGTCCGTCTTGCTGACATCGAGCAATTTGAGCGAGTACGGCTTGTAGTACCGTTTGAACCGCATGCCGACCTCCCAATCGACTCCCTCCACCGCGACCACATTCGGCTTCAAACTCGAATTGTTGAGCACCGCAAAGATGCTGCTGACGGCATAGGTACCAAGCGACTTTTGAGTCTTGCGATCGAGCAACTCAACATAGGCCGAAGGCATATCGACCCGGCCTTCCGAGTCCGTTCCCGCTTCTACGTCGGCCTTTTCCAGAACCATCGACAAGCCCGTGCCTGCCGTCGCGCGATTCTGCGCTTTGGCGTCGTCATCAGCCGGTCGCGAGTTCTTCATGTACTCAATGACGCGGATATCGACAGGCAACAGCGGGTCACTGATGACTCCAGCGGCACCGCTTTTAGCGACCACCGACATCAGCTTCTCGCGACTAACGGTGACTTCCTCGTTGTGCTCGGCGGGTGTGGAGTTCACCAACACCAATTCGACAGTGCGATGATCTTCAGCAAAATTGGTCGACTCGCCCTCGACGAGTCGCATCTGAGTTTCGATGTGCTTCGAGCCAACAATTGGCTCGTGAATCAGCATCAAGATGACGCCCGCATGCAGCACGACCACACCGGCTCGTTTACGAAACAGCAGCACGCAACCAGCCAACAGAACGAGTCCAGAGGCCGTGCCCTTCATCAGTTGCCACAATATGCGCATGCCGGAATCGTCAATGCCGCGCCCGCCTTGCGCGAACATCGCCAGCAACCCCACAACAATCCCCAGCAGGGCAATCGACAACGGAATGACTTCCGGCTTCTTGCCTTTGACCGCGAGCCCTAAACCGACGGCCGTGAGGCACCCCAAGACAAACAATCCACCTTGCAGTGCGCTCCACAGAAAGTCCCATTGCAACGACGTATCTTGCAAGCCGGAGTCCGCATGCCCGCTTTCGATCACGCCCCAAGTCACCAGCACACCTAGCAACGTCACCAACAGACCGGCCCACAACCTCAAACCTTTGGCTTGCACTGTGAAACGCAACGTATGCGCGGCAACGAGATTGATGAGCATCGCCAAGCCAATCGTGTAGCCGCCGGGAAAGGGAATCCCGACCCAACTGGGCAGGTTGCCAATTTTCACATACGGCTCGAACAGACGATGCGTCGTCTTGATCTCTAACCACAAGAACCAGCAACGGAAGTAGTCCGCGACGACCTCCCAGATACCAGAATCGACCTGAGCCAACGTCCCGACAAGCACCAACACGATCGACAGCGCTAGCAAGGTGACCGTGATTTTGAGCGACGCGAGCGGCTTGAGCACTCGTCGCCAATCCGTGCGCAAAAGTTGAGGATTCGGCGGAGTGTCCTCGATCTGAAAAGTCTCGTTGTTAGAAATCGGCATCAGATAGGAACTCCAAAAATGGAGAATGAGTTGGCGAGTACGGCGTCAGCGTCGGAGCATGTCCGAGAAACCGCATTGATCTTGAGCAGCCATTGCATTTCGTCCCTGCGAAGTACGGACATCGCAGGGTGCATCATCAAAAACTACTCCTTGATCTTCATGCTCTTCACGAAGCTCAAGAAGTTGTCTTTCTCTTGGGCAGCGAGTGCTTTGTCGCCTCGCAACTTGAAGAACCAGCCTTCGTCACCAACCAGGACCACAGCCCCTAGAATCGTTTCCGTGCCGCCGACGAGTTCCACGAAGTGGCCACCTTTGCCACTAATGGCCACTGGCACGAGTGATTTATCGAGCGTGGCCTGATCGACCTCGGGCAGCTTGACTTGCCCACGCCAGCGATTGATGTTGGGCAAGAGTCCTGATCCTGCTGCTGCAAGTGACGACACGGTGATCTCGATCTTCGCCCCTCCGTCGCCCTTCACGAAGAACGAGACCTTGCGAAACTCGCCTATCGGGCCTGGTTGCCAACCTTCCGGAGTGTCATAGGTGAATTCATCCGCAGCGGGAGCCACCGGCCCCGGACGACGCTCGGACAACGACGGTCCCTGCTCGCGCCGACCGCCACCCGCGAACGGAGCATCGGTCATCCCGGCTCCCATGCCGCCAGCAAAGGGAGGCATCCCTCCGCTTTGAGCGATCGTGCCTTCGAAGTTGACCCAAGTCACCGGCACACCGCTCTTCAGGGACAGCTTCCGAACTTCGCCCTCGTCAGCGTTTGCCTGAGCGATGTCAGACTTCGACAGGTTGCCAAGCCCAATCTGTCCGCGCCAACGATTGATATTCGAAAGCAAGTAGTCGTCAGTCGTGGGATCCTCGGCGGGTAGTGAGATGACCGTGCATTCGAGCTTGGTGTCACCCTGGCCGATTTTGAACGTTGCCGCCCGCATGCCCGAACCAGGCTCTTCGTCCCAACCTGCAGGTTTCGACCAAGTGACTGTGTCGCCATCGACTTCCAGCGATTGCAACAACGACTGAAACTTCGGCAGCTCGGCAGTGACCGCGGCACTTTTGCCTTGCAGCTTGAAGAACCAGCCCTTTTGCCCAGCAGGAACAATGGCCGCAAGCATCCGATCCTCGGCCACAATCTTCGGCGGCTTGGGAACGAGAGCGCGCTGAATCTGAGGTTGCTCGGAGCAGCCAAACAACAAGGCCGAAACCAGACACAGCAGGAACAGCCCTGCCCCGGTCGGCAAGTGCGGAAATCGCAACATGATGAGTCAGTCGGAAGACGGCGAGGGGAGGGAATCAGGCCCAGACGCGAGAGCGATCTAGCGCCGCAAAGGCAGGCCGTTCAAAGCAGAACGGAGTCGAGGCGGGTCACGAGCCAGCAAAACGGCCCGCACTGTAACTAGTCCCCAGAGCCCTCAAAAGCACATCGAGAAATCCTCAAATTCCCCAAAACCAAAGCACCGCCGCTCCGCCACGTCTGATCCGCCCTGCCGAGCCCCACAAGATCGTCAATTCACAAGGAGTGTTCTCCCACTGATGGCTCCCATCAGTCGCGAGGGGCAACCAGAACGGTTTGGGGCAGCACTCTTGAATCCGCAATCAACCCAACAAACACGCGCATCGATCGGAATGCACCGCAACATGACCATCGGTGAGCGAGGATCACTTCAAATCGCAGGGCGCGGCGTATCTCGGAGCAACTTGATCATGAGGCCGCTGCCGCTCGGCATAATGATGAATCGTCTCTGGATAGCGGCGGCTGGGAATAACGCGACGAGGACCAACGACCTCACCTGTGATCGACGATCCCTGAAATGAACCCGTCCGCATCCATACTCAACGATCGAAGCGTTGTGGCGAAAACGGTTGCGGGTCGATGTGTGGCGTTTGGCCCTGCATCAATTCGGCCATGAGGCGACCGGTGGCTGTCGCCAGGCTCATGCCGAGCATGTTATGACCGGTTGCGAGGAACGCGTTCGCCAACTGAGGGACTCGGCCGATGATCGGCAGGCTGTCCCAAGTCATTGGACGCCAGCCGTACCACGTCGAGACCGGCCCGGCTCCGCAAGGCGTGATCAAGTACGGCTCCGCTGAGTCGCGCAGTTGTTGAATGCGACGCTCGGGAATCGACGTGTCGTAACCGGCAAACTCCATCATCGAACCCAGACGATAACCGCCCTCAAAGGGCGAGACGCCAACGCGATGCTCGGGGAACAACATCGGATATTGCGGGCATGGGTCGGGGCGGCTCATCGTCACCGAATAACCCTTGCCCTGCTCGATCGGAATCGAGCATTCCAACTCCGCCGCAATCTTCGGACTCCAAGCCCCCAGTGCGAACACGATGCGTTCGGCTCGCATTTCGCCGCGCGAAGTCTCCAGCGCGACGATCCTGCCTGCAGATTTGTGGATGCGTTGCAATTGGCACTGCTCGATGAACGTGACACCGCGCGCTTCCAATCGTTGACGCCAACTCGCGTTGAGCTTGTCGGGCCGCACCGACGTATCGTGCTCGTAGTGGTAAGCACCCGCCAGGCCGGGTTTCAGAGCCGGATCGAACTGCGGCAAGTCCGCTCCGTCAATCCGCTTGGCCGGCACACCAAAATGCTCCGACAAAAGTTTGTCGGTCTCGGCAAACGACCGCATGCCGCGAGCTGTCTGCAAGACATACAGCAAGCCGTGCTCTTTCCATTCGCAGTCCAAAGCGTCCTCGGCCATGAGGCGTCGGTATTCAGCCATAGATGAATCAAGGATGGCTTGGAGATGCACGCCAGCAGTCAGCACTTGCTGATGCGTACAACGCCGAGCGAACTGCCACATCCAATTCCACAACGCAGGACTGAGCCGCGGCTTCACTCGGAACGGCGCGTGGGGATTGAACAGCGATTTTATCGCCATCCCGACCGCCCCCGGCTCGGTCAGCGGCAGCACGTGACTCGGACAGATGTAACCGCAATTACCATGCGAGCACGCACCGCCGATCGTGCTTTGGTCGATGACCGTAACGCGCAGTCCGGTGCGTTGGAGGTAGTGGGCGCAGGCAATGCCAATGATCCCGCCGCCGACCACGATGACATCTTGTTGTTGAGGCTCTGACATCGATGAGATTAAGTCTGTGATCAGTGAAGAACTGCTGAAACCAGTGAGATCAGCGTGAAAGTCCAATGCGACTCGACAAACGGATGAAGCCGAATGCCATCAATTCTCGATCGCGTTTGTCGCAATCATTGTCGAATCAAGAAACCAAAGAGATCCCCAGACGCGGCGCCGTCTCTGTGCTCTCTGCGCCCCTGTGTTTCGAGTGTTTTCCACGGCGTTGGAAACACAGAGGCACAGAGACCAGAGTGAGCAGAAGCAGTTTGAAAACACCGAAACTAACCCGCAGCGTGAACGAGGGACTTGAATGTCCAGAGTGGAATCGCCCTCGCTCACGCTCACGCTGCGGGTTGGTTTGGAAACTATCTCTAGCGAACTCACTCCTGAAGCGGCAGTCGTGCATCGTCTATTCAGTTCCAAGAGTTGCCACGCCGAGTTGTCATCAGCCACCACTTACGCAATCCCGTTGCGGAACGGGTCTCCCGGTTGTTGCACCAGGATCGTCTCGCCGCAGATATAAGCGTGGCCGACGATCGTGGGGATCACTCGACCTGCAGCATCGAGTCGGTAACTGCCGGTGAAGCGGCTGCCGATGATGCTTTCCTGCACCCATGATTGACCGGGTTGCAACTTGCCGGACGCCGCCAAGCACGCGAGCTTCGCACTCGTCCCGGTGCCGCACGGCGAGCGGTCATAAGCTCCGCCGGGGCAATAGACATAGTTGCGACTGTCGGCATCCGAGGCTTCACCGGGACCGAAAAACTCGATGTGATCAATCTCCGCTCCGTCAGTGCCGGTGATGTTGTTTTGACGCAACGCCGCACGCACTTTCTCAGCCGCATCGGTCAACGCGCGAACGTTGCTCAACACCAAGGGATAAGGCGTGCTCTCGGCCAAGAAGAACCAATTGCCGCCCCAAGCCACATCGCCGACCACCGTACCGAGCCCATCAACTTCCACGCGGACTCGCTGCTGAGTGCGATAGCTCGGCACGTTTTCGATCGCGACTTGATGAGCGTCGAGCAAGCGGACTTCGACCACGCCAACTGGAGTTTCGAGTCGATGCGTACCGATCCCAATTTGGCCCAGGTAGGCCAACGTCACCGCTAGACCGATCGTGCCGTGACCACACATGCCGAGATAGCCAGCGTTGTTGAAAAAGATAACTCCAGCCGCGCACGACTGATCAACGGGCTGGCATAGCAAAGCGCCCACAACCGCATCCGAACCGCGCGGCTCCAGAATGACCGCACGACGAAACTCATCAGCGGTCTCTTTGAAACGCTGACGCCGCTCGGCCAACGAACCACCACCGAGATCCGGCCCTCCACTGATCACCACACGCGTCGGCTCACCGGCGGTGTGTGAGTCGATCACACGCAGCAAGTTGTCGGTGTGGCTCATTCGCTCGCTCCCGGCCACTTCGCCCACCAGTCCTTAAAGAGTTGCCATTGAGCCCGAGCGAACTCGCGCTGCGTTGGGCTTAATGCATCCGTTGGGTTGAAGTGCAATTCGAACTCGGGATGCCCTTCCAGGACCATCAAGTATTTGTAGAACAGCACGAGGTCCGGGCCTTCATCGAACTTCGAAAGCACATGCAACGCCTCGTCGAGTTCCAGCGCCCAGCGCCGAGCCTCGACATCTCCCGTCGCCGCTCGCTCGCTCAACGCGATCAATCGCAACACAGCTTTCGGCAAAGCGTTGCCGATGCCGGTAATTGCTCCGACCACCCCACATCGCACAAAACCATGCACGACTTGCGTATCGACACCGACCATCAGCGCCAGATCGGGGTCGCCGCTCGTGATGAACTCGGCGGCGTAACTCAGCGAGTCTGCTCCGCCGAATTCTTTGAAGCCCACGAGGTTGCGATGCGACTGACGCAGTTCCGCGAACAAGTCCGCCTTGGTTTGGAAGCCATAGTACGGACTGTTGTAAATGACCGCCGGCAGATCACCGCCTGCCTCAAGAATGCCCGCGAAGTGAGCCTTCTGAGCGGATACCGAACTGCCGCGTGACATCACTCGCGGAATGACCATCAACCCCGCAGCTCCAACCTGCCGAGCATGCGCCGCGTGCTCGGCCGCCAGTCGCGGGTTCTGAGCCCCGGTACCAACAATGACCGGCACTCCGGCTGCGACGAGTCGTCGCACTCCTTCTTGGCGTTGAGCATCCGTCAGCAACGGCCAGTCGCCCATCGACCCACAATAAATGACTCCCGACATTCCCGTACTGATAAGCCCACGGGCGACGCGAACCAGCGTGTCGTAGTCGATGGAGCGATCAGGAAAGCACGGCGTCATCAGTGCCGGCATACAGCCTCGGAAGACTTGCGAACCTCGTGACACAGGAGCTGCCCTTTCGGAGAAGTGATGAAAATCAAGTTGGCGTTGAAGGTGTTGTGCGGCGTCATCAGGACGCTCCCTGCAAACCACGCCGTGAGCCGTCGTGCATTCAACGGGCCATCGCGACCGCGCCACACGGAGGTTCTACTTGGCCGGGGCCACGACGTTAATCGTCACCGGCACGGACGGCAGCGAGACCAACGTGTTCGGTCGACTGGTCGCCGCTTTGTCTTTGTGGAACGGTACCTGAGCTTGCCCCAAGACCGACAACGTATACCCCCCCGGTCGCAGGCCATTGGGCACATTGATGGTAATTTTGGTGTCCGCTGCATTCTCAACGATCGAGCCATTAGGCATTTGAAAACCACCGGCGAACGACAGCGGCAACAGGTTGATTGCCGCCTTGAAATCGGACCAATGACGAGTCGCTCTGACCGTCAGTTCGAGCGGCTTGCCAGTCTCGGCCTGCACTTGAGCGGGCTCAATCGTCAGTCCGAACGGGCCAAGTTCGCGCACCGCGAGTCCGAGTTTGCGAGCAGGCCGACTCGTCGCTTCACCGTTCGCCCAAATACGCGAATACGGACGGACCTCACGTTTGATGAGTTTGTCACCGATCGTCGCCGTCGCCACGAGCGAGATCTCGCCAGTCCAATCGGCAGCATCCTGAGCAGCGGTCAACACCAGCGTGGCCCGTGAATCGGTGAAGGTCGCCGGCACAACACTTACTCCACGCGGCAGTCCTTCTGCGGTCACGGTCACGGGGCCGTTGAAGCCGTCGCGAGAGTGCGTCACGAGATCCACAAACTGCGAGCAACCTTTCCACAAGTTCGTGCCACCAGGTCCAGGGTTCTGCTGATGAATGGCGGCAATGAAAAAGTCGGGTTGCTGTTTGCGGATCGACAAGACGTACTGAAACCGCGCGCCACCTCGGCTGTAACGGTCTTGCACGAGCACTCGGTACTTCTTGTTCGCCGCCAGACCGACATTGCCCGAAGGGTCTCGCAGGTGCCCATCAAAGGCATTCATGCGATGCCCGAAGTCATCCAGTTCGATGACGCGATTGCCTTGCTCATCGATCACCACGAGATACGGATCTGCCCGGCCGTTGATACGCTCGGAGTAAACCTCAAAGCCATAATTGCCGCCGTCCTTCACATCGATTTCGAACCAATCAGCATCGCGCGGTTGATCGAAGCGACCAGCAACGACGGCCGGCAACTCCAACCGTTGCGGCTTGTCGCGGTCGTTGTTGGGTTCTTGATCGAGCACGACGGGCACATCAACCACAAGCATAGTCGTGGCATTGAGCACGTTCGCAATCGGTCGCACTTGAAAGCCGTTGAGCGTGCAAGTCGCGGCGGTCGGCAAGACGCTGTGATCGTGCGGATGCTCGAAGAAGCGAAACGTGCCCAGCGCCAGCGTTTCTTCATGCGGCGTCAGCGGCAATCGCACGGTCTGCAAGGGCGGACCTTCGAGCGGCAGATTGAGCGTACTGCTATGGGGCAAATTACGACCGGCAACCTCGACTTCAGTAGACTTGCCCGCCTGAAGAACTCGCGGGAACACATTTTCGACATGGGGGCGATCTGAGATCACAAGTCGATAAGGAAAGCCGCCCCGAAACCGCAGGTCGTTCACGCGGACGACATACTTGCCATCTTCCGGCACGATGAAATCGATGAAGGGATCGGCTCCAAAGTAGTCGCCGTTGCTGGCGAGAAGTTTGCCGTTCACAGACGCGAGTTCGAGACTCGCATCGATCTCGGACTCCAAGCGCCGCGCCCAACAATCGAACGTCACGCGTTGCCCAGCCTTCAATGTGACGACAAAGAAGTCCTCGCCGTTGCCGTCTGATGTCCCGTTGATCGCCGCGTTGAGCACGACTTCTTGAGCTTCTTGGGGCTCGTTGTTGGGCTCTTTCTCAGCGATGTCTTGCAGCCCATTCGAGACCGCGAAGACGCGCGGGTTGCTGATGCCCCACCGCCCAACGAGTCGCACGTCATAGGTTCCTGCAGGCACGTCGGCAGCAACCTTCAACTTAAACTGCCGGTCCTTCAGATGCTCGGCGGTGAGTCCTGGATGATCAAAGTGCAACGACTTCACGTCGTCGATCTCGGCACCAAGGATCTCGACGTCGATCGTCGCACCGGCAGACGCCCCGACCGGAGCGATACGATCGAACCGCAGGGATGGCAAGTCGGCAACAGCAGTCACCGAGACCAGCAACAGCGCGGTAGTCAGCAACAAACGGAAGTGCGGCATGGCGAGTGTCTCTGGAATCAAGGCGTGAAAGAACCCCAGCCCTAAATCACGAGGTCGCACGGATGTGGCGTACGGTCCACAAGTGGCAGAACGCGCGGCTTGTAGATTTCGAGATACGCCTTCGCGAGACGATGTTGATCGAGCGCCGCCGCACTCTCCCAAGCTTCCACGAGGACAAAGAACTGACGATTGGTTTGCGACTGATAGACCTCGAAACGCACACAACCTGGTTCCTCGCGCGACAACCGACATTGCTCGGTGAGCAGTTCGCGAATCAGCGGCACATCGGCTTCGTTCTTCACGGTGAGTAAGACGTTGTTGTAGATCATCTGCAAAGGCTTCTCCGATAGATTAAGGGGCAGGAATGAATGCGCGGTGCGATCATAGGTCGCAGTCCACTGGCGTCACGCGCTCGTGGCAGCGGCCTTCTTTTTTGCTCGCCGCTTGGCTGGCTGCGCGCTGGTTGGTTGCTTGTCGGTATGGCCCGGTTCGCGAGCGTTCTTCAGGAACTCGTTGAGCTTCGCGCGCAGCGTCGCTACTCGTTCGGGGTGCTCACTGGCGACGTTCTTGGTTTCGCCCACATCAGTCGCGAGGTGAAAAAGTTCGAGGCCATCACTTGGCTTCGAATCCGTGGCGTCGGCGGTGGCCAGTTCCGAAGCATTGAGCAGCAGTTTCCAATCGCCCATGCGCACGGCAGCGCGCGTCGGGCTCTGCACCAGCAAGATCGCGTCATGCGGCGACTTCATTCCCTGAGTCAGCATCGGCCAGACATCAACCCCATCCAGCGGCAGAGGTTGCTCAAGCGAACCTCCGGCCAACTTCACGAACGTCGGAAACCAATCGACCGCATGCAGTGGCTCTTTGTTGCGAACACCGGCGGGAATATGGCCAGGCCAATTGATGAAAGCACTCGCCCGCACGCCCCCTTCGTAGATCGTGCCTTTGCCGGCGCGCAGCGGAGTGTTGTCGGACAGATTCTTCGGGTTGGGGCCACCGTTATCAGCAGAGAACACGATCAACGTGTTATCGCGCTGCCCGGTCGTTTCAAGAGTCTCGACGATCTTGCCAATTGCTTCATCGACGGCAGCGAGCATGCCCGCCAGCTTCTGTCGTCCGCCTTTCAAATCGGCATACGGAGCGAGGTAACGATCCGGCACTTGCAGCGGCGAATGCACGCCGTTGAACGGCACATAGAGAAACAACGGCTTGCTCGAAGACTTCTGCTTGATCAGTCGACACGCTTCGCTCGCAAC
>Ga0172376_10005801_pt1 | contig 13656 bp, 9 predicted proteins | sample Lak35m_FD_121114 | JGI IMG/M metagenome (GOLD analysis project Ga0172376, IMG submission 121114) | Freshwater microbial communities from Kabuno Bay, South-Kivu, Congo - kab_092012_35m | ecosystem: Environmental > Aquatic > Freshwater > Lake | place: Democratic Republic of the Congo: South-Kivu...
CTTGTATTGAAATCCCAATACAACATCATCGGCGTATCTCACGATGATGACCTCCCCGTTTGGGCGGGTGCGGCGCTCATTTTCAACCCATTCGTCCAGCACGTAGTGAAGATAGATGTTGGCAAGCAGTGGCGAGATCACCGATCCCTGCGGTGTGCCTTCTGTTTGCCGGTATCGTTTCCCGTCTTCGATATATCCCGTCTTGAGCCATTTCCCGATCAAGCGCAGTATCCTTTTATCGCCGACTCGTATCCTGATGATTTCCATCAGTTTGTCGTGCGGAATGCTGTCGAAGAATTTCTGCAAGTCCGCGTCCAGTATCCAGTTGATCGGACGTTTCAGTATCGCTGTTGCCAGGGCATCCAGCGCGTTTTCCGGGACTCGGCCTGGCCGGTATCCATAGGAGAACCCATAGAATTCGGTTTCGTATATCTGGTTCAGTACCGTGACGACTGCTTGCTGGACAAGCTTGTCTTCTATGGCCGTTATGCCCAGCGGGCGTTTCTGGCCATCGGTTTTCGGGATATACACCCTCTTGACCGGTTGGGCCCGGTAGCTGCCTGTGTGGATTTCTTCGTGCAGCTTCGGCAGGCGTTCTTCGAGCTGCGCTTCGTACGTTTTCCAGCTTTTTCCATCTGTCCCTTCCGCTGCTTTTCGGTTCAGCTCGTAGAAGCTGGCCCTTAACAGGTCGGGGGTGATGTGATGCAGCAGGGCCGTGAAGCAACAGGTCTTGTCTTCTTTGGCTCTTCTTCCCACACCTTCGAGTCCGCAAGACATCGGCTTTTGGCTCTGTGTCCTTCCGATGGCTTTCTCTCCGGTGTTCCTCTTGGCTGACGGCCTTCCCTCCACACCCTCCGCAGCTTCAGGGCTCGCTTTGTTCGGGTGCTTCTCTGGTACTATGCCTTCATCCGACTCCCGGTTTGTTTCAGCATCGATTCTTCGGGTTCTCTCCTTCATCGATGCCGCCCTGCTTCCGTTTGCCTCCGGGCAGGGGGCTTTCCGGGCCTCCCGATTCCCGCGCAAAGAGCTTTCACACATGCCTGGGGTCTCTGACTCCGCCGCAGCCTGTCGCACCTCGCCTTGATGGTGCGACCGATTTTGCTTTCCCCTTCGTAAGACAAGGTCAGCCTGCGAATTGAAGTGATTTCGGAGCTCAATTTCCTGCCTGTGTGTTCCCCTGTCAACGCTTCCCCACCCCATTGCTGAAGGTCGAGGCATGACTCGGGGTCATGATGGCTGGCTATGCCTTTCATGTGAGACTCTTTCATTCTCTACTCTTTGCCGGTTTTCATCGGCGCTTTCCTTACGTCCCAAATTCTACAGGGAACAGGAGGCATTCTCACCCTGGTGGAGCGCAAGAGTCGCTACCTTGTAGCCGCCAAGCTGGAAAGCAAGAAAGCTGAACATCTCAGCAAAAGAGGCATCAAGGCCTTTGGGCCTATCCCCCGCCGGATGCGTCAGACGTTGACATTGGATAACGGATCGGAGTTTGCAAATTTTAAAAAACTGGAAAAACAGACACGCCTGACCGTCTATTTTGCCGATCCTTATGCCGCTTGGCAGCGGGGTGCTAACGAAAACAGCAACGGCTTGCTGCGTCAATATTTTCCCAAAGGATACGACTTTCGTAACGCGGATGACGACGATATTGCTGAAGCCGTAAGAAGGTTAAACCATCGACCACGGAAGTGTCTCAGTTACCGGACGCCTCATGAAGTTTTCTGGCCTATGGCTCGTGGTGCACTTGCAATTTGAATTCACCACCTACGTCACACCTATAAGATGTCCCAAATTTCCTAGCCCTGTACTTTTCGATTTCTCAATAACAATTTGCTTTTATTTTACAACTTTATCAGCACGACTTACCATAGTTTTTGGAATAGAAATGTTCAATTTCTTTGCTACAAGAAGATTAATCATCAACTCAGGATTTTCAGAAATGACAACTGGAATATCAGATGGCTTTTTCCCGTTCTTTAGAATATCGTTAGTAATGTTAGCACTTGCTACACCTAAATCATAGTAACTAACTCCAAAACCTGCAACACAACCTGAATCAAAAGTTCCTGGGTCACCAGCAAAAACAGGTTTCTTTTTTTCTGTTGCAACTTTAATTATGGCAGGTGCAGCAGCCATTGTCGTATTGTCAGCAGTTACATAAAATGCATCTACTCTATTTACGATACTCAATACAGCTGCATTGATTTCGTTAGTACCTGATATGGAAGCTTCAATCAAATTAAGTCCGAGTTGCTTCGCAGCAATTCTAGTCTGCTCCATTGCGTAAGTTGTGTTTGCTTCTCCCGGATTAAAAAGCACTCCAATGTTCTTTGCATTTGGGAGTACATCTCGGATTAACTCTAATTGTTTTTGATATGGCCACGCATCGCTTGTGCCAGTCAAGTTACCACCCGGGCTTTTTAAACTATTTACAAGCCCAGCACTAACAGGGTCAGTTATTGCGCCGAAAACAACTGGGGTATGACTTCGCACAGTTCCTTTTTTTACTGCCTGTGAAATGGGTGTTGCGATTGAGAATATTAAATCATAACTGCCATCACAAAACTTGTTTGAAATATTTTGTGTAAGAGTTGCATCTCCTTGGCAATTCTGATAGTCGTATTGAACATTATCTCCTTCCTTGTATTTAAGTTTTTGCATTTGCGCATAAAAACCCTTCCGTACCGCATCTAGTCCCGGATGATCAATGTATTGTCCTACTGCTATTTTATAAACTTTTTTCTGAATCGTTTTAGTATCATTCAAATTGTTGCACCCAAACACGACGATAGCAATCAAGATGGATGCGATTATTAAATTAATTTTTTTCATATTCTTTTAATTAAAAGATTAATTCTACTTGTATCAGTTATGTGTTGTTGAGTTTCAAAATGCACAGTATTTGGGTTATTCCAAAGTTTTTCAAATATATTTTGATACTCAGGGAAATCTTTAACGAGAATTAAGTTTTCAGAATATTTCAACCTATCAATTTTAAACTGCTCGTTTCTTAGAGTAAATCCTCTTGCATTTTCAAATGAATACTTGTTATTAGCATCTTGTTTAACATCAATTATCAAGAAATCGCTTTGATTTAATTGCTCCTGTTCTGAAAGGTTCGATTCATCACTGATAATCACTCCAACCTTCATATTATTTTCCTCGACGGCCTTCACCAAAAAACGATTGAAAATAGCATTATCAATTTCCGGTATTTTACTTTTTATTATAAAGATTCGCTTAAAATCACACTTCTTATTTTTTGCACAATCCATACTCGCATCGAAGAACTGACGGTATTCTAAATCCTCTCCTCTGTTGCTATCCCAAATCCTATAAAATTCATCACCTTCTTTTCTTTCAGAACTATCAACAGCCCAAGCAAAACCTTTTGATTTCTTAATCAAATCTATCCATTTTTCGAAAAAGTCTTTTCCAACCTTAGAATCAGAAAAGTCTGGACCATATCGATTGTCAGTTGAGACAGTGTTCTCAATACTTTCATAGTATGCATTGGCATCTGCAGAGAAGCGATTAATATAGTCAACTATTTTCTCTTCGCTTATCAATTGAGCTGATGCAAAATTATTAATTGCTAACTTAATAGTGGACGGCTTTTGTGACAATAAATCAGTAAGGGATTTAATATCAAATGCACCGCCCCATAATTTCGAATAAATATCCTTGTATTTATCCACTTCAGACTCAGCTTCATTTGAAATATTTTTCCCACCTACTATAAAAGAAATAAAAATCTCATCATTACTGTTTATTAATTTTTTATTCTTTCTGCCATATATCAAAGAATCGTCAATAATAAAATAATCATATATAAAATCTTCGAAATTCGAAACCTTACATTGCTTTAAAATATCAACGACTTCTTGATATACTTCATCCTTACAGAGAAAGAATCTAACTGAACAGATTACTTGACTATTATGATAGTGAAGATGCATTTTCATTAACTGTAAAAGATAATCTTTGTTTTCAGCAATATCTCTCACTAAATCTTTGTATGTTGTAATAAATATTCTTGCCTTTTTAGGAATGCTTGTTGATGTAAATCCCGTAAGTTTCATTCCATCAAACTTCTGCAAATAACTTATATTTCTTATTGGAAATTCTGAAGGCTTATCAAAAGATGTTGCCCAAAAATATTCCGTAGCTGTTTCACAGAATATTCTTGCAAATAAGTATTGAGTAGAATAATCGGCTTTTATCTCACCAGTCTTTGTCAGGGCAACAAGTGATTTGAGTTGGCTTGTTATATTTTGTCCGTAATGAGTTAAAATCACTTTTCTAAAACTGTAATTAATATTATCTCCTCTTAATCTAAAAAAATAAGAAAAGGCTTCTTTATTAGAAATAAATATGTAGAATGGCAAATAGAATGACGCAATAATGATTCCAATAAATACAGAAACCAAAATTTTATTTGGCTGAACAATTCCCATTAGTTCAGGCCTATTTTCAAACCCTGTCAAGTATTTTTGAATTAAAAAATCAGATGTAAAGTAAGCCAAAAAACCACCTATAACCGCGAAAATTACAAAGCTTCTAAACTCTCTCAAGTATTCATCAAGAAATAGTTTATCGTGCTTTCCTATCTTTTCAATACGCCCTATAATATTATTTTTAATTTGCTCCCAAGTCATTTTCATTGAAGTTATATTACTGTAATCTGACCGTCACTTAGTAAATATCGCTCATCAGCCAATGAAAGCAATTCAAGCGAATTATGTGAAATATAAATTACTGTTGGATTATTTCCGATTTTTAAAACTTTAATCAGTCTCAAAAATATTTTTAAGTTTTCTGCATCAAGATTTGACGTAGGCTCATCAAATAGAAATATTTTTGCAGAACCAATCAAAGCCATAAGGACAGAAACAATTTGTTTTTGGCCACCAGAAAACTCTGATACATTACAATCTAATTTACTTATTAGAAATTCGAATCCATTATCGCTCAAAAATCCTTTAATTTCTTCTCTTCTAAGTGAATTATCAGCAAAGTGAAAACCTATTTTTTTCTCTTTCAATTTTGCTATGGTGAAGTTTTCAAATAAAGTCAAATTTGGTGCAAAGTCAAGCGAAGGGTTTTGATGAACTTTTGAAATTATTTTGCTTCTAGTCAACTCACTTAATCCTGTTACATCTACACCATTAAAAAAAACATTTCCATTATCCGGCTTAAGATTGCCATCAATAATCTTTAATAAAGTTGATTTACCTGAACCATTTGCCCCACTAATTGCTATGGATTTCCCTTTGGTGATTGCCAAAGAAAGATTCTTCAGAACAGCAATTTCATTACTGCCATTCTGATTAAAAGACTTTGAGATATTTCTCAATTCAATATCAATCATTCAATGAAATATTTTCTTCAATAATTGGCTGTTTTGATGTATTGAAAATGCTTAGCGCAATCACAACAATCAATGCGGTTATAATTTTTAAATCGGCTGGCAATAATCCAACTCTAAGTCCAAAACTAATCACAAACTCATAAACTATTGTTCCAGCAATTGCACTAAACATTGCAATAAATATATTTTTTGGTCTTAATAACGCATCGCCAATAAATAAACACGCAAGTCCTATTATAATTATACCCACCCCCATATTTACATCAGCATATCCTTGTCTTTGCGCAACTAATGAACCAGCGAGCGCAACCAAAGCACTTGAAATACTTAAACCAACAATTGTATAAATTCTTACATTTCTTCCATTGTTTTTTACCACTTTAGGATTATCCCCAGTTGCACGAAGTATCAGCCCGAATTCAGTTTTCAAAAACCATATTATAGTACTTCCGATAATTAACGAAACAACAAGAAAAAAAGTAATGATTGAAGCTTGGCTTACTTCAAACCGGGAAATCATGGTTTTGTAATTTGCAATAGGAATGTTTGCCCTGTTCATAATTCTAAGATTGACAGAATACAAACTAATCATCACAAGAATACCAGACAAAATGCGATTGATTTTCAGGTAAATATTTAAACTAGCCGTAATAACTCCAACTATTGCACCCGCAAGTAATGAAAGCATAAAACCAACAAACGGGTTATTTGTTTGAGTAAATATCGCTGTAATTGCTCCGCCCAATGCAAATGTACCATCAACAGACAAGTCTGCAAAACGAATAATCTTGAAACTTATTACCAAAGCAATAGTAACCAAGCAATACTGAAAGCCCAGTTCTAAAGAAGTTTGGAGCAGATTGTCAAGATTTATCATTCCACTATTTTGATTTATCAAAGTTAAGATCTGGTTTATACGGACAACCACCGTTATAATCGGCTCTTATTTTCTGCATGTATGGATGGCTACGCCAGATTTCTGAAGGTAAAACTCCGTTTCTGATATTTCCAAAATTACCACTCACAAGTTTTTCCCCAACTCTGATGCTTTTTGCAACACATGGCCAAATGTTCCCCTCTATATCAATGTAAAGCCCTAATATCTGAGAACAAGTTCCTCCACCATAGTAAGAAATGTTCTTGTTTCTGATAATACTTAATGATTCGTCAATTTCTTTTATTGTTTTTACCACCAACATTCTTTCACTATCAGTTATAGGTCTAAGAAGAAATGAAATTTCTTTTATTTCTTCTAGTCTGAAACCTTTGAGTGATTCATAACCCGTAAATTCCCCGTTTTCTGTTCTACCTGTTGGAATATACTCAGCTGAAATAGGAAAAATATTATTATCTCTGCACCATTTATGCAACACAGGAATCTCCCCTTCATTGCCTTTGAAAACAATTGTATCAATTCCTAACCTTGTTGGTGTATTGGCATTAAAGCCACTTTGAAAAAATAATTTCAGAGCCTCATCTCTTTTGGCTGTAAATCCTTTTCTACCTGAAACTAAATCTTGAATCAATGAAGACTGAGAATTATATTTGAGAACAATACTTACATCATGCAGATAGCAAAACTCAACAAGTGAATGATCAGTTGTGAACCTAATTCCATTTGTAAACAAAACTATTGTCATTCCCTTGCCATAGATATACTTAATTACTTCTTCAAAGTGAGGATCAATGGTAGGCTCGCCTGCTCCAACAATATTTATTGTTTTTGCGTTTAATACTTGTAAATCGTCAATCACTTTTAATGTTTCCTGAAAAGTGAGCTCATCTATTCGCCTCGTCTTTCTTGATGAATTTTTTTCTTCAATGTAGCAATATGGACAATTTAGATTACAAGCATTTGTCAGGTCAATAGAAGGATTAAGCAGAATCTTGTTTGAACTAACTGCCTCTATGATTTCACTGTCGGTAAAATCCCAACCTCTTATTGTATTTCTTGGTTCTAACATATCGTCAATCTTTCAAAGATATTTGGTCAATATCTGTATAAAAAAAGCAATGACAGAAAGCACCTCTTTTGTTTTTGCTTCTGCGTTGGCTTGTAGTAAACTTGGGACTTGACGTTGTTAGATTACCTAAAATTCCCACACATTTCAAGTAAATCCAACATCTTCTTACAAACACTTAACATGTGACAATTAGGTAGTCATTTAGAATGCAGTCGTATCACTCAGATGTCACATACTTCTTACAAAAAAATAAAATCACACCACACAGGAAAGACGCACTGATAGCTTTTGAAATAAGGCACAAATATAGGGCTGTACACGGTAATGCTGGCATCAGGGCTGAGTGTAACTGCAAATACTTCGACTGTGGCTTATCGGATCGGCGTAAATCGTAGCTTGCCGTCTGCAAAGGCGTGGGGGGTGGGATGACGGCTGCTTGCATAATTAATCACTTTATATGTACGAGAATTTCACCCTATTTGCAAGAAAAATCACGCATTGGATACTGGGAACAAGTGCAGCAGCATACAGACTACTGGATCATCGTGCTACCCTGGCAGAGTACTTCCCCAGCGACAACTCCAGAAATCCAAGCTTTTACGAGCCCTGCGAAAGCGGGATAATGACGGGTTTTTATTGGGAATGCGGGCTGTTTCCTATATTGATGAATGATACAAGCAGCTACTTTAGGAAACCTTAAAAAGTTATTACGCAATCAAATTGCTGCGTTTGTCGGTGCTCGAAATCCTCATGTACTCCGTGTACACTCCGGTTTCTCCGCTTCGTCCGCCTTGCACTTTGATCGCTCATCACACTTTTTTGGGAGAGGTTCCCTGAAATGAGTTTCCTGTTGCTAACTTCTTGCATATAACTCCATGAAGGATTATCACGCTCATGCCTGAACTGCTTTTTAAGGGAAAGGAATTCGTTTTCAACCACCATCTTGCGGTGCCGCACAGACCGCTTGAGCCTGATGCAGGCCTTTCAGTCGGAGAACCGCGGCTCGACGGGAACCTGATCGTCCACGGCGACAACCTGCATGCACTGAAGTCGCTGCTGCCGATGTATTCGGGCAAGATAGACTGCATCTTCATCGATCCTCCGTACAACACCGGTAATGAGGGATGGTGCTATAACGACAACGTAAACAGCCCGATGATGCAGCAGTGGCTGAGCGAGAACCCTGTCGGCATCGAAGACGGATTACGGCACGACAAGTGGTGCGCCATGATGTGGCCGCGCTTGCGCCTGCTTCATGAATTGCTCAGTGAAGCAGGAACCATCTGGATCACGCTCGATGATAACGAAGTACACCGCGCCCGGTTGATGCTCGATGCGATTTTCGGAGAGGATAATTTCATCGCAACCTGTATTTGGCATAAGAATTACTCTCCTAAACCATCAGCTAAATATTTTTCTGAAGACCACGACTACCTTCTGGTTTACTCAAAAAGTAAAAACGATTGGCTCCCAAATCTTCTTGAAAGAACAGAAGATATGGACGCCAGGTATGATAATCCAGACAATGATCCTCGTGGGCCATGGAAGTCTGGTGATTTATCCGCTCGGAATTATTATAGTGAAGGCAATTACCCCATTATATGTCCATCAGGCAGAAACATACCCAGCCCCCCATCCGGAAGGTATTGGGTCATTTCGGCTAATAAGTTTTCTGAGATGGACAAAGACAATCGTATTTGGTGGGGAGAAAACGGTGACAATGTTCCCTCTATAAAACGATTTCTTTCAGAAGTCAAGTCTGGACGGGTTCCACAAACCCTTTGGGAATATTCAGAAGTCGGACATACGCAGGATGCAAAAAAGGAGCTTTTATCCATATTCGACTTTGAAAGCTCCGCCGATGTTTTCGTTACTCCCAAACCAGTATTACTACTAAAACGGATTCTGGAACTCGCCACTAACGAATACTCGATCATTCTCGACTCCTTCGCCGGTTCCGGAACCACAGCCCATGCCGTGCTTGCGGCCAATGCGAAAGACGGCGGCAACCGTAAATTCATCCTGGTCGAGTGCGAGGAGTATGCCGACAACCTGACGGCCGAGCGTGTCCGAAGGGTTATCAACGGGTACAGTTTCCAGGGTACGCAGCGAGAGGAACTGATGCGCAAATCCATCACCTTCAACGACCTGAAAAAAGCTGACAAGCTGCTGCATCAGATTGCCGGTATCGAGAACATTGAAAGCCACCGGTTCGACAAAATCGAAAAAAAGGTCAAGGACGGCGAACTCGTGGTGGAAGGCATCAAGGCTGTCACCGAACGGGTCGAGGGACTTGGCGGAAGCTTCACCTACTGCACGCTTGGCGAAGCCATCGACATGGACCGGATGCTGACGGGAGAGAGCCTGCCGGAATTCTGCCAGCTTGGAGCCCTGCTCTTCCACATAGCAACGAACGAAGCCATCGATCCCGGAACAGTTGCCATCGGCAACGACGGCCATGGGTATCTTGGCGAATCGTCGGCGTTCCATGTGTGGCTGATCTACAAACCCGATCTGGAGTTCCTGAAATCCCGCGATTCGGCGCTGACGCTCTCGAAAGCCAAAGCCTTCGCGGCCGCAAAACCTGAAGGAAAGCGCCATCTGGTGTTCGCTCCCGCGAAATTCGTTTCGCAGAAGGTTCTGGACGAGGAGAAGGTGCCGGTTGAGTTCGCTCCCCTGCCGTGGGCGCTGTACCGCATCGAAAGGAGCTGAGGCATGGGTTTACGCGATCTCGATTATCAGGGCCGGGTGCTTTCACGCCTCGACGACTACCTGCAGGAGCTGGTTGCCCAGAAGGCGAAGGCCGACAGAATAGCCGCGCTCTCGAAGGAACAACCCGAACTCGGTCTTGAAGTGCCGGACTTCCCGCTCAGGGCATGGGAGGCACTGAAAGCCGCAGGCAGGTTGCCTGAAAACCGTATGCAGGTGCCCTGCTCCCCAAGACATGACGGCATAGGCCGTCCGGTGCCGAACATCGTTTTCAAGGTGCCGACCGGAGGAGGAAAAACCTTTCTTGCGGTATCGTCGCTCTCGAAAATTTTCGGCAAATACCTTGGCCGCAACAAGGGGTTCGTGCTCTGGATCGTGCCGAACGAAGCCATCTACACCCAGACGAAACGCCAGCTCACCGACCGGCAGCACCCCTACCGCCAGATGCTCGACGTGCTTTCGGGCAACGCGGTGCGCATCATGGAAAAAAGCGACCAGCTTGACGCCCGCGATGTTGAGAGCCATCTGTGCGTGATGCTGCTGATGCTGCAGGCATCCAACCGCGAGAACAAGGATACCCTGAAAATGTTCCGCGACCGTGGTGACGTGCATGGATTTTTTCCGCCCGAAGGCGAACAGGAGGCGCACGCCTTCACCCTCGAAGAGACGCCGAACCTCGATGTATACGATTTCGGCGAAGCGGCCTGTGCATGGCCCCAGATAAAGGACTCCCTCGGCAACGCTCTCCGGCTGATCCGCCCTGTCGTGGTGATGGACGAAGGGCACAAGGCGGTTTCGGAACTGGCCTTTTCGACCCTCTACGGGTTCAATCCCTGTTTCGTCCTCGAACTGACGGCGACCCCGAAAGACGTGACGGCTTCATCAGGCAAAAACCCGAAGCCTGCCCGCCATGCCAACGTTCTGGTTGAGGTGAAAGGCATCGACCTCGACCGTGAAGGGATGATCAAAATGCCGCTGAACCTCGATCCGAGAGGCGGTTCCGACTGGCACACGACCCTTGCGGCCTCGCTCAACCGGCTCCGGGAACTCGACAGCGCGGCAAGAGAGCTGCAAGCCGATACGAACCGGTATATCCGCCCGATCCTGCTCGTGCAGGTGGAACGCACCGGCAGCGACCAGCACGACGGCAAACACATCCACGCGCTCGACGTGAAGGAGTGGCTTGTTTCCGTCGGGGGGCTCGACGAGGCTGAAATAGCTATCAAGACCGCCGATACCAACGATCTCGCCGCGCCGGAAAATCTGGAACTCTCAAGCCCGACCAACAGGGTTCGCGTCATCATAACCAAGCAGGCGCTGCAGGAGGGGTGGGACTGCCCCTTCGCCTATATCCTGTGCGCGCTTGCCGCAAGCTCGAACCTTTCGTCCATGACGCAGCTTATCGGCAGGATACTCCGCCAGCCGGATGCCGGGAAAACCGGTCTGGCCCTGCTGGACGAAAGCTACGTCATCACACACCATGCCGATACGGCAAAGGTTGTCGAGGCCATCAAAAAAGGGCTCGAAGAGGACGGCATGGGCGACCTTGTCCGTGAGATCCGAACCAGCGACGCATCACTGCCGTCCGGGCCGCGAACCGTCTACCGGCGGCCCTCGTTCGTCAATGCGGACATCTTTCTCCCCCTTGTGCTCCGTATGGAGGGCCCCCTTTGCCGGGAGCTCCGGTACGAGGACGACATCCTGTTCTCGCTCGACTGGGAGAGCCTCGACGTCGCCCCGCTGGTACAGAGAATTCCGGAAAACATATCGAACGCTGAACGCCAGATGCAGCGCATCCGCCTTGCCGACTCGGGCGAAGGCATCGTTTCGGAAGCATCCGGAACCAGCAGGGAACGGATGGTCTTCGATACGGCGTATGCGGTGCGGATGATATCGGACATCATCCCGAACGCATGGTGGGCTCGCGAGGTGGTCGGGAAACTTGTTGCAGGACTTGTGGCGCACGGGTTCAGCGAGAAACGGCTGGGGGAGCTTTCGGGGCTGATTGTCGAAGAACTCCGCAAATGGCTTGAAGAGGAGCGCAACAGCAAGGCCGAGGCGCTGTTCCGCTCGGAAGTTGACGCAGGACGCATCCAGTTCAGGCTGCGTGCTGACGGGCGGAACTGGAAAATGCCCTTTACCGCCGAAACCTTCGAGCCGGAAGGAGCCGACCAGCTCAACGGCAAGGACGGAGGGACTTTGACGAAAAGCCTCTTCTCGCCGATCTACAAGGGCGACTTTTCAAGCCAGGACGAACGCGATATCGCGGTCTATCTCGACGGCGAACGTGCGCTGAGATGGTGGCACCGCAATGTCGCCCGATCCCACTACTCGCTGCAGGGGTGGCGCAGGGAGAAGGTCTATCCCGACTTCATCTTCGCCATGAGCCACGGCGAAACCGACAACCGGGTGGTCGTGCTCGAAATGAAAGGCAAGCACCTTGCCGGCAACGATGACACCGAATACAAGAAAGCCGTGCTCAGGCTGATGAGCGAAGCGTTTGTCGAAGACCATGTCTCGCACGTCGGGGAACTCGATCTGGTAGGAGAGAACGGCACCCGCGTGGAGTGCGATCTGGTGCTGATTCCCGAATGGAAAACGAGGTTGCCGGAGCTGATGAAAAGCTTATGAATAACGACTCATTCACACATCACCGGTTTCTTGATGAGGCTGGCGATACAACATTCTATGGTAAATAGGTTTCAACACTGAAAATACATTAGGGGACGCTCACAACAGCTTAAACAAAAACAATAACGGCAATCGAAAAACATATAACTGAACGTTCTCGACGCCATGCGGTTACAGATAATAATTCACTGTAGTTACACCAGGTTATCTGCACGATGTGCTTGAGCGGGAATGCAGATACTAAGAACAGATGCCTTTAAACGTGCTCAAAGTAATAGTTATTTTGTGTCAGGTTTGATGGCCGCCTTCACCAGTTTCCGAACTGCTTGCATGACCGTTGCGAAGTCGGGGAACTCCCCTTCAGCGGCATATGAAACGCCTTTCACGAACCTGTCATATTCGGCTGAATATTCGGCATCGGTTTCCAGCCGTTCCAGCATTTGCTGAAACTTTTCTTCGACTGAAAGGCTGACAAGAGCCGGTGCCCGCCGGTTGTCCACCTGCATTGCCGCCATGACCAAATCAGTGAATTTTTCATCAGCCAACGCCAGGCCTTTCAGCAAGGCCAAGTCGTGAAGGTGACGAACCAATGAAGGATCGTCTTTTTCATTGCCCCGAACTCTGTAAGGAATACGCCATGCAAGCGCACTTAATTTATCAGCCGCGCTTTCGACGGGGCTGATACAGCCGATCCGCTCAACTTCGGGAGGCCGTTTATAAGCCGTGTTTACGAAGGAGGATACCGGCAACGTAATCGCCGGATATTGCGGAGCGCGGACGGAAAATTCTACCTGCACATGGGGACGCAGTGCTTTGTCTTGGGGAAAATAGCTGGCGTAATCAAATGCGAAAGCCATAAGGGCACCTCTATTAATTGTCGTGAGAAGCCCGAGGACAAGGCGGATGGAGCACAGAAACCGGAGTGTACACGGAGTACATGAGGATTTCGAGCACCACCCAACGCAGTAATCGGGTTTCGGA
>Ga0172376_10005802_pt1 | contig 13653 bp, 8 predicted proteins | sample Lak35m_FD_121114 | JGI IMG/M metagenome (GOLD analysis project Ga0172376, IMG submission 121114) | Freshwater microbial communities from Kabuno Bay, South-Kivu, Congo - kab_092012_35m | ecosystem: Environmental > Aquatic > Freshwater > Lake | place: Democratic Republic of the Congo: South-Kivu...
ACATATATATATATGATTTTAGCAAAAAACAATTGATCAATATTATCGATGATATATTTATGGACTCTGATCCGACATGGTCTTCTGATTCCAAAAAAATATTCTTTTCTTCTGACAGGAAAAATTTTATAAATAAAAATGATTTGCCTTCTGACTTTTTAATGTCAAATCACGATTACAATCAGCTTGATTTATATTCAATTAATCTCGAGGATAGAAAAATTGAAAGGTTGACAGATTGGCCTTTTAGTGATGAAAAATTCGGATTAACTTCGGAGGATGATTCACAATTGATTTTTATATCCGATAAAAATGGCATAGGCAATTTGTATAAGATGAATTTGAAAGGTCCAGATAAAAATATTATTCCACTTACAAATTCATTGAATGAAATTAGTCAACCATCTATTAGTAAAGATAAAAAGAAATTGGTTTTTACTTCTCTTTATAAAATGGGTTACAATATTTTTCTCATCAATAATCCATTTGAAATAAACCCTGAAGTCGACTCTCTATCACTGACTCCATATATGAGCTCACTCTTATTGGGAAATAGAAATAAATCCGATAGTAGTTATTCCACCGTAGAATTAGTGGAAAGACTTGATACTTTAAAAGGTGAAAATAAAAATTCAGAAAATGATTTAATCTTCACAGGTGATTATGTTAATACTGAAAATGTTGATTCATCAAAACAGGTTGCAAAGAGGATAATTTTTGGTAGTAATTCGTTAAATATTAATCTTGATGATTCGGTCGAAGTCATGACTGATGAATTTATTGATAAACTTGATGAAGATGGAAATTATTTAGTGAATAAATACAAGGTCAATTTTTCACCTGATTTAATTTATGCAAATGCAGGTTATAGCACGCTATACGGATTACTTGGCACTACGGTTCTTTCTTTTAGCGATATGCTTGGTAATCACAGATTGGTTGGGGTTACAAGTCTGCAGATTGATTTGAAAAATAGTGATTACGGTCTTGCCTATTATTATCTTGGAAGCAGAGTTAATTATGGAATAGAAGGATTTCACACCGCACGTTTTGTTTATCTTTCTCGTGGATTTGGCAGCGATTTATTCAGATTCAGAAATTATGGATTTGTTTTCTCAGCTAGCTATCCCATAAGCCGATTCTATCGTATTGATGGTGGCATAAGTTACATGAGTGTTTCATCTGAAAATTTAGATAATTACTTTGAGCCATACCAAAGTACAAATTATTTTATTCCTTCATTTAGCTTTGTTCATGATAATACATTTTGGGGTTACTATTCTCCGATACAAGGAATTCGATATAATCTAAGTCTTTTTGGTAATCCTGGAATATCAAATCACAAACAATCATTTTTTAGTGCCACTTGGGATTATAGAAATTATTTCCGTTTTTGGTATGATAATTCTTTCGTAATGCGTTTTTCAGGAGGATTATCTACTGGCTCTAATCCGCAAAGATTTTTCCTTGGAGGAACAGATAATTGGATTAACAGATCATTCGCAACTGGGGAAATCCCATTAAATAATCCATCAGATTTTGCATTTCTTACACCTGCTTTACCAATGCGTGGTTATCGCTATGCTGAAAAAATTGGGACGAAATATTCTCTTGTAAATTTGGAATTAAGAATGCCAGTGATTAGATATCTCCTTACCGGCGCATTGCCTTTATTATTTCAGAATATTCTTGGAGCAGCTTTCATCGATGCAGGAACAGCATGGGATAACAATAAGTCTCTTCAATTATTTGCCAAAGATTCTGATGGAAAGCGAATTACGAAAGATTTATTGATTGGAACTGGATTTGGATTACGAAGTTACTTTTTATTTTTTCTTGTAAGGTTTGATGTTGCGTGGGCTTATGATGTCAAATCTTTCTCCAAGCCAAAGTATTATTTTTCTATCGGAACAGATTTTTAATTATAAAAAAAGAGGCTGAATTATCAGCCTCTGAATTTATTTCAATGCTTTTGCAACCTTTTCAATTCCATTTTCAATTTGTTTTATATTTGTTGTCGAGTATGAAAATCTGAGATTGGAACAGAAATAATTTCCAAAACAAGAACCATAAACTGTAGCTACCCCAGCATCCATAAGTTTATTAAAAATATACAAATTACTTTCCTCTTTATTTAAATGCTTGGGAATGAATTCTGAAAAGTCAGGGAAAATGTAGAACGCTCCATCTGGTTTACTTGGCACTTTGATTCCGGAAATAGAATTGAGTCCATCATACAAAACATCTCTGCGTAAAATAAATTCATTCATAAAAGATTCAAGGGCTTTCTTTTCTTCATCCACGTTCGATAATGCCTCAGCACCAGCAAATTGTGTGTATGTAGGAATTCCGGCTGTTTGAGTATACTCCCCAAGTTTTAGCATATCGGCAATTTTACTATTTCGTAAAACCAAAAATCCAAGACGCCAACCCGTCATTGCATAAGTTTTGGAAAAAGTATGAACTGCTATGACATTTTCGTAGTCATATTCCATTGGACTGACATGAACTTTCCCATCAAATGTAATTCGCTCATAAGCTTCATCTGAAATGATAAATACGTTGTATTTGCAACAAAGTTTAATGATTTCTTCAATCTCAAACTTTGTGAAAATTTTACCGGTCGGATTATGCGGAGTGTTTAGATATAAAAATGCGGCATCTTTAATTTCAGATTCAAGCAAATCAAAGTTGATGCTAAAATCTTCGTTCAATGGAATCTGAACAAAATTTGTGTATGAATAGGGTATAAAATTTTCTAAAACACAACTCCAGACTGGGGCAAATCCAAGTGCTTTTTGTCCTTCAAATAATTTAAATGCAAGTTGCAAGCCCTCCTGACCACCATGAGTAACCACAATATTTTCAGGCTTTAAATCAGTGACTCGATTAAAGGTTTTAAGTTTTTCAATAATTGCAGTTTTTAATTTATGATGCCCACCGGAAATGGGATATTTTGTCTGTCCCTGCTGCAAGGCTTCAATCATTGCATTGAGGATATATTGTGGAGTCGAAAAACCAATTTCTCCCCGTTGAAATAATGTGAAAGATGTTCCTGTCTCTGTTGCACGCTTATTTACTTCCTCGCTGATTGCAACTATGGGAGACAGAGTGACTCTTTGTAATGCTTCGCTAAACAAAGTAAACTCCTTTATGTTAGTTATATTTTATGGATGATAATGTTACAGAAATTTCTTCACAAAAATACAGATAAAAACGAACTACTTCTCAGCCAAATTATTATAAATCCAAAAAAGAATAATTAAATATGTAAATTTCATTTGTGATTTAACAAAAAATATTATTTACGATGAGCAAACTTCCAAATATTAATACAAGCATTTTTGCAGTAATGACTTCTTTAGCTGAAAAATACAATGCTGTAAATCTTTCACAGGGATTTCCAAATTTCGATCCTCCAAAAAGATTAATTGAACTTGTAAATCATTATATGAACAACGGTCGTAATCAATATGCACCTATGTCAGGAACGTTACAACTCAGGCAGGCATTGAATGAAAAGTATAAAAAATATTATAATGCTCAGTATGATATTGAAAAAGAAATAACAATTACTGCGGGAGGAACACAGGCTTTATTTACAGCTATCACTGCATTTATTGAACCGGGAGATGAAGTAATAATATTTGAACCGGCTTATGATTCATATATTCCATCAATAATTATTAATGGCGGAAAACCTGTCCCGATTCAACTAGATAAAAATTTTAATATTGATTGGAATGAAGTACAGTCAAAGATATCGCAAAAAACTAAAATGTTAATAATAAATTCTCCTCATAATCCTTCGGGGAATTTATTATCAGAAAATGATTTGGCAATTTTGAGTGAGCTAATAGCTGATAAAAATATTTTAATATTAAGTGATGAAGTTTATGAACACATTGTTTTTGATGAATACAAACATTGCTCTTTGATTAATAACTCAATGCTGGCTGAAAAAACAATTGTTGTCTATTCTTTTGGTAAAACATATCATGCAACCGGTTGGAAAATAGGCTGCGTATTTGCCAAAGAAAATATTATGAAAGAATTCCGAAAGGTTCATCAATTCAACGTCTTCACAGTGAACACACCTATACAATTAGCATTAGCTGATTTTATGAAAGATGAAAATCATTTTCTTTCTTTAGGGAAATTCTATCAGCAAAAGCGCGATTATTTTTTACAGCAAATTGCAAATTCACGATTTGAATATGTTCCATCGAAAGGCACATATTTCCAGTTGCTTGATTATTCAGAAATAAGTGATGCAACAGATACTGATTTTGCAATGGGTTTAATTAAAGATTATGGAGTTGCAGTAATTCCATTATCTCCATTCTTTTCACAAAAAAATGACTTAAAAAAAATTAGAATATGTTTTGCAAAAACCAATGATGTGCTTGAATCTGCAGCAAAAATATTGACAGAAGTTTAACAGGTTAATTTACTTTTTTGCCACCGAGATGTTGTTTAATCGCTTCAATAATTTGTTTTTCATTTTCTGATAAATTAAAATCTACTTCATCCAAAGATTGTTTTGCAGTCTTATTTTGCTCCTGACTTTTTCTGGGGACTAATTCAAATGTCAATTTTTGGTTAAAGTAACTCAATGATTTTTCAGTAAGATATTTAACGAAATTTTCATTCTGCATAATAACTTCAATGTCATCCTTATGATTAATTGCTACTTTTAATTTTTTACCAATTAATTCTATTGGTTCAGATAATGATAAATGATTTGCGAGAGTAAATTTTTCAGATTCAATGTTTTTAATAAAATCTGACCAATTATTTTTTAGCGTTGTAATATTTAATGAGGATGTCTTGTTGGAGTTGTCAATTTTAGAGACAGAATCATGATTTTGAACTGACTCTTTAATTGGTCTATCAGACTTAACTACTTTTTTTTTTGACTCGTTCAAAGGTATTCCATTTTCCAAAGCCTGTAATAAAGATGAAATCGATTTGGAGCTTTCAAGTCCTATCAAAGTGCTCAATGCAAACTCGGTCTTCAACTTTGGATTGTTCGTGGTTTTGATTTCGTAGGAATATTTATTAATGAAATTTAATATTCGAAGAATATCAGCTTCTGAAAAAGCATCAATATAAGTCAAAAATTTATTTTTAGTCGACTCAGTAGTTGCAATCAACTTCGTATCCTTTCTTATAACAACAGTAAGGATGTTTCGAAAATGCTCAAGTAGTTCATTCCCGAAATCAATGAAATTCCAGCCATTTTCATAAATTAATTGGGTGATTTCGAATGCTGCTTTGAAATTTTTTTGTAAAATCGCATCACTAATTCTGAAATAAATATCTTCATCGATTAAGTTAAACATTTTTGCTACTTCGGTACTTGTGACATTTTTATTGCAGAAGGATGCAACTTGGTCAAATAAACTTTGTGCATCACGCAAAGCGCCATCGGCCTTTTTGGCTATTAAAGTAAGTGAAGTCTCATCAATTTTAATATCTTCAACATCAGAAATTTTTTGCAGTAAATTTTTAATATCGCCAACCTCAATTCTTCTGAAATCGAAGCGTTGACATCTTGATATAATAGTTAATGGCACCTTGTGAACATCGGTGGTAGCAAAAATAAAAACGACATGCTCGGGGGGCTCTTCAAGTGTTTTTAATAATGCATTGAACGACTCAGTAGTAAGCATGTGAACTTCATCGATTATATAAATTTTATATTTACCATTCATCGGTGCATATTTTACAGAATCACGCAAAACCCTTATTTCATCGATTCTTCGGTTTGATGCGCCGTCAATCTCTATAATATCAATAGACTGTGATGAGTTGAAAAGATTGCAATTTGTGCACTCATTGCACGGCTCACCGTTTTTTAGGTTAAGACAGTTAATAGCTTTAGCAAAAATTCTTGCAGTAGTTGTTTTGCCAATACCACGCGGACCAGCAAACAAATACGCATGTGCGATTCTATTATTTGATATAGCATTCTTTAATGTTTGAGAAATATGCTGCTGTCCAACTACTTCTTCAAATTTTTGTGGACGCCATTTGCGTGCGGTTACAACAAAACTCATTCTACTTTTGCTCAATTAATGAAAAAATTATTTTCCTGAAATCAATTTCATTCGCTAAAAAATTTAAATATTCTTCTAAATATTTTTGATCAATCTGATTGAAAGCTGAATATCGATAACTATCAATATCAAGTACCCCAAATATATCATTTCCAAGAATGATTGGGACAACTATTTCGCTTTTAGAATCTGAATCACAAGCTATATGGCCAGGAAATTTATTTACGTTTTCAACAATAATGGATCTTCGTTCTTTCAGGGCTGTACCGCAAACTCCACTGCCAAAATCAATCTGAGTGCAGGCAATCTTTCCCTGAAATAATCCCAAATGCAAAATTTTACCATCAAAAAAATAGAACCCAATCCAACTGATTTTTCCAAATATCTGTTTTAATAATGCAATAAAATTTGACAACTTCGAAATATCTGAATCAGATTTAGGAAACATGTGCTTAAACCTTGATTTCAAATCGATATAAATCTGTTCTTCGCTCATATTTTCAAATTCTAAACTGAAGTTAGACATTTAATTCTTCTTTTTTGTTGAATTTCCAAAGACGTACTTTACAGCTTCAAGTATACTTGAAATCGGAATTATTTTTATTCCGGTTTTTATTTCATCTTTAATCTCATCGAGATTTTTTAAATTCTCCTCCGGAATTAAAACAGCCTTGATACCGCTTCTTTTAGCTGCTAGTAGCTTTTCATTCAATCCCCCGATTGCTAATAGATTTCCGCGTAAAGTTATTTCACCAGTCATTGCAACATTCGCAGCAGGCTTCCTCCCAGCAAATGCAGATAACAATGACATCGCCAAAGTAATTCCAGCAGAAGGACCATCCTTTGGAATAGCGCCCTCAGGAAGATGAATATGAATCTCTCTACCCTTATAAAAATCTTTCGGAAGATTGAGTTTTCTGTAATTTGATCTTAGATAACTCAATGCTGCTTGGGCTGATTCCTTCATCACGTTTCCAACTTGACCAGTGATATTTAACCTTTCAGTGCCGGGCATAATTGTCGTATCAACTCTCAAAATTTCTCCGCCAACACTTGTCCATGCTAGTCCTATTACACTTCCAATACTTGTAGTCATGTCTGTTTTAGCAGATTTGAATTTAGGTACGCCAAGGAATTTTTCGATTAATTTTTCATTTAGCAGGAAAGATTTTTGTTTCTTGTTTGCAGATACAATTTCTTTTGCAGTTTTTCTTAAAACATTTGCTATCTCTCGTTCAAGATTTCTAACTCCGGCTTCCCGAGTGTATTCCGAAATGATTTTTTGAATTATATCCCTGCCAAAATTTATTTTAAAATTATCTAAACCGTGTGCAGTTAATTGTTTTGGAAGAATATGTCGTGTTGCAATTTCAACTTTTTCATAGTCGAGGTAACCGGGTAGTTCAATTATTTCCATCCTATCCTGTAATGGTAGAGGAATGTTGTATCTGACATTTGCCGTTGTGATAAACATTACTTGAGATAAATCATAATCAACATCAAGATAGTGATCATTGAATGAGTGATTCTGCTCAGGGTCTAAAACTTCAAGCATTGCCGCAGAAGGGTCACCACGAAAATCCATACTCATTTTATCAATCTCATCAAGCAGAATTACGGGATTTATCGTTCCTGCTTTTTTCATTGATTGAATAATTTTACCAGGCATTGAACCGATATAAGTTCGTCTATGCCCACGAATTTCAGCTTCATCACGAATTCCGCCCAAACTTATTCTTACAAATTTTCTACCAACTGCGCGTGCAATCGATTTGCCAAGACTTGTTTTTCCAACTCCCGGAGGTCCTACGAAACACAAAATTTGTCCTCTCATTGCTTTAACAAGGTTTAGCACAGCGATATGTTCAACAATTCTTTCTTTAGGTTTATCCAAACTATAGTGATCTTCATCTAAAATTTTTTTCACATTTTTTATGTTAAGATTATCCTTTGTTTTTTTTGACCAAGGAACATCTGTCATCCAATCAAGGTAATTTCTTATTACTGTGAACTCAGGTGAACTTGGAGGAGTTTTTTTTAATTTTATAAATTCTTCAAGTGCTTTTTCCTCAATAGATTTAGGCATTTTTGCTTTTTTGATTTTTGCTTTTAGCTTTTGAAATTCAGGAGAATTATCCTCATCTTCACCAAGTTCTTCTTGCAAAATTCGTATTTGCTCTTGAATAGTAAATTTGCGTTGAGTTTTAGTAATATTTTCCTGAACCTTATTTTCAATCTCTTTTTCAATTTTGAGTATGTCAACTTCAGAACTGAGTATTTTTATTAACTCGAAATATTGTTCTTTTAATGAAAAACTTTGAAGAATTTTTTGTTTTATTTCGATTGACTGATTGATATTAGCCGCCGCATAATATAGTTTTCTGTCAAACTCATCAATATTATCAAACGCTGAAACAGCTTCTGCAGGAATTGTTTTATTTATCTTCACATATTCCTTGAATAACGTCGACATTTGCCTAACCATTGCATGAATTTCTTTTTGATCTTCCCTCTTAGGAAGGACAACTTCAATTTTGCCTTCGAAAAAAGTTGGATTACTTGTAAACCCTACAATTCTTCCTTGAATAATACCATCAACCAAAATTTTTAATAGTCCATTCGGAAGTTTTAGGATTTGTATAATCTTAGCAATAGTTCCTTCTTTATAAATATCTTCAGTTGTTGGTTCTTCAACATTACCTTTTTTCTGTGCAGAAAGAAAAATATACTTTGTCGTATCAAGGGCATAATTAGCAGCTTTAATAGATTGCTCTCTTCCAACCAAAACGGGAAAAATCATATATGGGAATATAACTGTATCTCTTAAAGGCAGAATAGGTAAAATTGATGGAATATCTTGCATCATCGAAAAATCTAAATTCCCATTTCGTGTTTCTGACATTGATTAAATGCTCCAAATCTTCTGAAATTTACAATGGCAAAATACTAAAACATTCTTGGGCATTCAAGAAAGGTTTGACTCATGGATTTATTAAATTGTGATGCAAAAAAAATATTTTGAGGTAAAATGTTAAATAAGTTAATTGAAGCAACTAAATTATCTGGTGAAATACTTAAGGAAGGTTTTGGAAAAGATTTTAGCATCGAATTCAAAACATCAAAATCGAACCTAGTTACTGAAATAGATAAAAAAAGTGAATCTGCTGTTATTAATTTTATTAGAAAAAATTTTCCATCGCATAGCATTTTGGCAGAAGAAAGTGGACTTGATAAAAAAACTTCAGAATATACTTGGGTAATAGATCCTCTTGACGGGACTACAAATTTTGCACACGGATTGCCTATCTTTTCTGTATCGATTGGAATTACTAAAGGAAATGAAGTCATACTCGGTGCTGTTTATGATGTTATGATGGATAAATTATTTTTAGCTGAAAAATCTTGCGGAGCCGAATTGAACGGCAGCAAAATAAGCGTAAGCCAAAATGGAGATATGGATCAAAGCGTGCTTGCTACTGGATTCCCTTATAATATTAAGGAAAATCCAAATAGTGCGATTGAAAAATTCAACAAATTTATTTTGAATTCAAGAGCTGTAAGAAGACTTGGCTGTGCCTCTATCGATTTTTGTTATGTGGCTTGTGGAGTTTTTGATGGTTACTGGGAAGTTCATCTTCAACCTTGGGATATTTGTGCTGGAAAATTAATTGTTGAAGAGTCTGGTGGTTCAGTTACTGATTTTCAAAATGAAAAAATTGACATTTTCTCGAAACAAATTCTGGCATCAAACAGAGTAGTTCATCAAAAAATGATTGAAATTCTTAATGAAAAACCATGAATTAAATATTTACATCTAACTTGTTGTTCTATAATATTTTATAGCAATATTTTTTGAAACCTTTCAGGGATTTTGTATATTTCACATCTATGTCAAATATTATAATTGCAATCGATGGTCCAGCGGCTTCCGGTAAAAGTACACTTGCAAAATTAATCGCAGAAAAGCTTGATTTTGTTTATATGGATACAGGAGCTATGTATAGAGCAATAACTTTCATTGCCTTGAAAAATAAAGTTATTGATCAAATTCATTCCATTATTGAAATTTCAAAAACTATAGATATAAAACTCAAATTTGAAAATAAAATTACACGTGTATTTGTTGATGAGCTTGAAGTTACTGATTTTATACGTACTCCTGAAGTAAATGATAAAGTAAGTTTTGTTAGCAAAATTCCTGAGGTTCGTCATCAGATGGTTAAAATCCAAAAAAAAATGGGAGAAAATTGTAGTCTTGTTGCTGAAGGAAGAGATATTACAACTGTTGTGTTTCCTGAAGCAAATATAAAAATTTATATGAATGCTGATGTGGAAGTTAGAGCTCAAAGACGGTTCAAAGAATTATCTGATCAGAATATTGAGATAACTTTTGATGAAGTTAAACAGAACTTAATGCAGAGAGATTTAATAGACAGCGGTCGAGAAGTTAGTCCTTTGAAAAAAGCTGCTGATGCAATAGAAATGGACACGACTGCTATTTCGGTAGATACAGAACTGGAAAAAATATTATTACTTGTTGATAAATTAAAAAAGCAACCATCATAATTAACTTATGTCAAATTAAAAAGTAACAGCTTTATATTTTTTTGATGGTGGAAATTAAAGCTAAAATAATCGGAGGATAAATGGGTTTCAGAGATAAAGAGACCAATGACAAAACCTCAAACAAAGAAATAAAAGAAATCAAACATCTTAACAGACCTGCAAGATTCATTAATAGCGAGGAATACTCAGCAGAAGAACTTCAGTCACTTGAAAAGTTGTATGAAAATTCTTTTAAGGATATTAAAGAAGGCGAAATTATCAGAGGACGTATTGCTAGTATTTCTGGCGATAACGTTGTAGTTGATGTAGGCTTCAAATCCGATGGTACGATTCCACGTGAGGAATTCGATCCAAATCAAGAACTCAAAATTGGAAGTGAGATTGATATTGTAATCGAAAGCATTGAAGATGAAGAGGGAAATCTTGTATTAAGTAAACGACGCGCTGACTTCCTGAAAGTCTGGTCGAAAATTATGCATGCTTTTGAGCATGAAGAAGTATTGCAAGGTAAAATACTCAAGAGAATCAAAGGCGGAATGGTTGTTGACGTTTTAGGTCTCGAAGCATTTTTGCCGGGTTCACAAATTGATATCCGTCCTGTCCGTGATTTTGATGCTTATGTCGGTCAAACAATGGATTTCAAGATTGTTAAAGTAAATGTTCCTACTGAGAACGTTGTTGTTTCTCACAAAGTATTGATTGAAGAAACAATTGCAGATCAGCGAAAAGAAATTCTTGAGAAACTCGAGAAAGGTTTGGTACTTGAAGGTACAGTTAAAGCAATTACTGATTTTGGTGTGTTTGTTGACCTTAATGGCGTTGACGGATTGATTCATATTACTGATCTTAGTTGGGGAAGAATTAATCATCCAAATGAAGTTGTCAGACTTGATGAAAAAATCAAAGTTGTTGTTACTGATTATGATCCTGAGAAAAAGAGAATTTCACTCAGTCTTAAACAACTGCTACCTCATCCTTGGGATAACATTGAATCAAAATATAAAATCGGTGATAAAGTTTCAGGCAGAGTTGTTTCGCTTACTGAATATGGTGCTTTCATTGAAATTGAAAAAGGTATTGAAGGATTGATCCATATTTCTGAAATGAGTTGGACACAGCATATAAGTCATCCATCTCAATTTGTTTCTATGGGACAAGTTATTGAGGCTGTTATACTTAGTCTTGATAAAGATGAAAAGAAGATTTCACTTGGTATGAAACAATTAACTCCCGATCCATGGGATGAATTGATGAAAAAATATCCTGTTGGTTCAAGACATAACGGTATTGCAAGAAACCTTACAAACTTTGGTGTCTTCATTGAACTCGAACCAGGAATTGATGGATTGGTTCATATTAGCGATCTTTCATGGACGAAGAAAATTCGTCATCCCGGGGAAGTTGTTAAAAAAGGTGAAACCTTAGAAGTTGTTGTACTCTCAATTGATACAGAACAGAGAAAAATTTCTTTGGGACACAAACAAATTAATGATAATCCATGGGACGGCTTTGAAACTTTATATGCTGTTAGCTCTACTGCTGAAGCAAAAGTTGTAAGAGTTATTGAAAAAGGCTTGATTGCTGAATTGCCACATGGTGTTGATGGTTTTGTTCCTGTTACTCAACTATCAACTTCAAAGATTAAAAATGTGTCATTCTGTTTCCCTGTTGATTCCAAACTTCCTGTAAAGGTAGTTGAGTTCGATAAAGAAAACAAGAAAATCGTGTTAAGCGTTCTTGCTTCATTGAAAGAAAAGAGTGATGAAGAAATTCAAGAATACATTAAAGAGCATAAACTTGAGAAAGTAAGTGTTCAGGATATTCTTAACTCTGATTCAAAGAAATTTGACTCATCCGATTTCTGTCTTTATGATGACGATTCAAATCGTGCTTCCAGAGAACAAAGACAAGCAGAGAAATCTGAAAAAAAATAGCAGTTGATTAATTTTGGGGCTGATTTTATTTGCAAAAATTTTTATGATTGTAAATAAAAAGCCCCATTTTTATATATGAAAGGATGTATGTGTATAAGAAGGTTGCATTTCATACTTTAGGCTGCAAGTTGAATTTTTCCGAAACATCGACAATCGGAAATCAATTTGTAGAAAAAGGTTTTAAGATTGTTGATTTTTCAGACCTTGCTGATGTTTATGTTATCAATACTTGCACGGTTACGGAAAATGCAGAAAAAGAATGCAGACAAATTGTTAGAAGAGCGTTACGGAAAAATCCAAACGCTTTTTTGGCTGTGACAGGTTGTTATGCTCAGCTTCGACCCGATGAAATAGCAGGAATCGAAGGAGTTGATATGGTTTTAGGCAGCAATGAAAAGTTTAAACTTTTTTCATTAATTGATAGTTTTGAAAAAAAAGATTTATCCTGCATTTATGTTTCACCCACTGAAAAACTTGATGAATTTAACAGTGCTGTTTCATTTGAATCTGCCGGTAGAACACGGGCGTTTTTCAAAATTCAGGATGGCTGTGATTATAAATGTACATATTGTACAATTCCTTTGGCTCGTGGGGAAAGTAGAAGTATCTCAATTAATGAAACTGTTAATCAATTTAAAAATCTTGTTGAGCAGAATTTTCATGAAGTTATTTTGACAGGTGTAAATGTTGGTGATTACGGAAAAAAAATCGGCACTGATTTTTATAGTTTACTTAAAGAGTTGACAAATACAGACGGTGAATTTCGATTAAGAATCAGTTCTATCGAACCAAATTTACTTACCGATGACATTATAAAACTTACTTCAACAAATTCAAAAGTTTGTAATCATTTTCATATTCCATTACAAAGTGGTAGTGCGAAAATTCTTAAGTTAATGCAACGAAGATATAATCTTGAATATTTTGAAAATCTTATAAATCGAATTAACCAAGAAATTGAAGATGTGGGAATTGGCGTTGATGTGATTGTTGGTTTCCCAGGTGAAACAAATGATGATTTCCTTGATACATATAATTTCCTAAAAGATTTGCCAATTTCATATTTGCACGTTTTTACTTATTCGGAAAGA
>Ga0172376_10005803_pt1 | contig 13650 bp, 7 predicted proteins | sample Lak35m_FD_121114 | JGI IMG/M metagenome (GOLD analysis project Ga0172376, IMG submission 121114) | Freshwater microbial communities from Kabuno Bay, South-Kivu, Congo - kab_092012_35m | ecosystem: Environmental > Aquatic > Freshwater > Lake | place: Democratic Republic of the Congo: South-Kivu...
CAGCCTCTCGGCGTCGCGCCCCACCACGCACCCCTACGCCTACTTTGGGTTGAGGCCCATTTCGTCTCGACAGGCGAGAGAACCGTCACGAACTGGGAAAGGTCGCTAAAATCATAAGTATCTGAAAAAATGCGAATTTATTTGAGTAAACCAATTTTGGCGAGGTTTGGTCGAAAAGAGACGAAAGGGCTTTAGAGACCCATTTTCGGCCTTTTCGGGGTCTGAGAGGTTTAGTCGCCTTCGCAAATTCCTTTGAAAACCTCAAAGAAATGCAGGCCATTTTCGGGCTTAGGACCAGTTCGCGACGAAAAGCTGGCGGATGGAGTGGGATTCGAACCCACGATACGCTTTTGACGTATACGCACTTTCCAGGCGCGCGCCTTCGACCGCTCGGCCATCCATCCGCTAATGAGCCGCCTTCTCGTCCTGTTTCATTTGCTTGTCCAGCCCCGCCATGATTGCCCGTCATCAAACGGTTTGAGACCGAATGGCGAGTGTCTGGCGTCGGTCACCCGCGCTAGGCAAAATGCAGTCGCGCTGCCAATCAAGCGCAAGCGCATCTTTAGACTCACGTGCCTCTCCGCCATGCTTCTGCAGCCCCACACCGGCAGGCGCCCCATTCAAACCCATGATGGCAACTTGGTCGCGGCCCCGCGCGCTGATGGCGCTGGCCGGCGTCTCCTCCGGTGTAGTGCTGGGCATGGCCTCGGCTACGCGTCCTGGCTGAAGAAGATCAAGGGCAGGGGCCCGGTCGAAGCCGTTCACTTTGCGGCGGCTGCTTTCATCACAATTCCTGGCACAGGGCGGATGCCTGGATTTCATGTTGCCCGGGCCAGTTCCGTCAGGCGATCCAGCAATCCGGCGGCGGCTGGCGGTGCAAAGCGCAGTGCCGCGGCCAGGCCTGCGGCGTGGCGCTCACCTCCTGCCAAATAAGCGGCCAGCGCGCTGCTCCAGCCTTCGGCATCGCGCGGGTCGAGCAATTCGGCAAAGCCTGCCACATATTCACGATGTGCCTGAATATCAGAGGCAATGACGGGCACGCCCATGGCAAGCGCTTCATGCACCGGATAGTCAAAACCTTCCACCAGCGAAGGTGCAAGCACCGCCACACTGGCGCGCATCAGCTGTGCCATCGCGTGGTCGCTCAGCCCCTCGGCGCGCAGCAGCCGGATGCCGGCGGGCATATGGTCCAGCAGCCCCAGCACCTTGGCCGCGTCCAGCCCCGGGGCACCGATAAAGATAATGTCGAAGCCGGGGGCATTCGGCATGTGGCGGCAGGCTTCGGCCAGCAGGCCAAGGTTCTTCCGGGCCGTCAACAGGCCGGGCACAAGGAAGAAGCGCCTTGCCGCAGGGCTCGGGCCGTTGCGTTGGGTGAAGGTGGCGCTCACGGGCAGGGGCACCACGGCGGGCTGCGGCAGCACCAGCCCGTCTTGCGCGGCGCTGCCCAGAATGCTGTCGCGCGACGCGATGGAATTGGTCACGATCCGCGCCCGCAGCGCGGGCAGCCCATGCAGCAGGTGCCGAAACTTCTCCGCCGCGCCGGGGGCGGCGAAGGCCGGGCTGCGCAGCGGAATGTCGTCCTGCAAATAGCACAGCACCCGCGTGGCGCGGGACAGCAGCGCGACGCAGCGCGGATCATCCAGATTCCGGTGCGACAGATTCAAATACGCCGCTCCATCCAGCGACATGCCCGCCAGCCGCCCCGGCCGCCATCTGGCCGAGGCGCCGATCCCCCGCATCAGGTCAATCGTCACGATATGCCGGTCCCCCAGCCGCGGGCGTAGCGGCGGGAAGGGATCGGCACGCCCGCCCAGATAGGCGCCGGCGCGGCGCGATCCGGCATCATCTGGATGACCGGCCCAGCGCAGTGCCGCCCCATTGGCGATGCGCCGGGCCAGCGCGCGCGGGATTTCCCGGATGCGGCCGCCATCGGTGAAGGCGAAGCGCGCAGTGGGCTCGCGCTCCAGCAGATGCAGCGCCATCGCCAGTTCCAGCCGGTCGATCCCGCCTGGCGCCGCGCGGCCCGCCCGCCAAAGCAGCCGCGACAGGTCCAGCACCAGGGGCATCATGGCGGCGGCGCGGCCCCTCGCATGGCGTCGGCATAGGCGTCGTTGAACCAGCCGACCCGCGTCTCGGCGGCGCCGAGCGGCGCCTCGGGCGCGATCTGCCGCACCTGTCCCTGCAGGTTTTCGCAGATCGCCCGGTCCTCCTTCAGAACGCGCAAGGTCACGTGCCTTGCCAGCAGCAGGCGCGGCGGTTCGAACAGGTCGGCGATACGGCTCGCCACGCCTCGGCCGCCGGCCCCGGGGCGCCAGCGCAGGACGCGGACCGACACCTCGCTCCGGTCATGGGCCAGGGCGATCGTCCGGAAGACGACAAGGTAGCGGAACTCCATCCCCAAGACCCGGATTTGGGGGCTGAGGGCGATCGAGCAGTCGGGAAACAGGTGCAGGATGCGATAGCCGACTGGATCGCGTCCGCCCCCCCGAAGCCTGGCGAGCCAATCCTCCATCGTGCCGGAGCCCCCGCCCAGGAAGAAGGCGCTGTGCGGCCCGAAGCGGATATAGTTCAGGGCCTTGCTCGGCAGATAGCGGCCCTTCTTCCCGAAGGTCCCGGGATGGACTGCCGCCAGGTGGTACTCATCATGGCCAATCCACTGGAACAGCCGCCAATTGGCCCGTATCGGCCGCACGGCCCGGGCTGCGCGGCCAAGATCCGGGCAGAGCGCGGCAATCACCTCAAAGGCCGGCCCAAGAGCCTGTTCGAGCGTTGGGCCGCCATCCGGGAAGCGGCCGAAGATCAGGTCCCCGCAGCGGGCAAGCTCAAGCCGCGTGAGCCCAAGGCCGAGCTCCCGCGGCTTGCACCCAAAGGCGTCCTGGCAATTGGGGATGCCGGCCGCGATGCCCTCGGCGTCGTAGCGCCAATGGTGGAAGCCGCAAATGATCGGGCCATGGCCACGCTCCGTAAGGCGCAGCGGGTAGGACCGGTGGGCGCAGCGATTCTCGAACCCGCGCAGCCCGTCGCGAACCCGCTGCACGAACACCGATCGCCCGCCGAGCACCGTGCGGAACCAGTCATTTTCCCGCCTGAGGTCGGAGGCGAAGCCGAGCAACGTCCAAAGCCGGCCAAGCCGAGCCTGTTCGGCGGCGAAGGCCTCGGCGTCGAACAGCGGGCGGGTGTCGGCCTCGGTCCTCACGCCCGGGGGATCCCGATGGTCAGGCGCTGGTACTCCCCGGCCGAGGACACCAGCAGCCCGGCGAAGGACAGGCGCGGGGCGGAGACCGGCGCCGCACCCATCCGGAGCGCGAGCGCGCGCGCCGCCGGGCGCCGCACTTCCATGTCGAGCGTACGGAGGCCAAGCCGCGCCGCGACGGCGACGGCGGCCTCGATCAGCGCGCCCCCGACATCACGCCCACGGCGGTGGCCCCGCCACGGCTTCAGCACATCGACCCCGTAAACATAGGCGCCTCCCGGCCTGGGGCGGGACCGCGCCTCGATCACGCGGAAGACGGCGCAGGCATGCGCGCCGCGCGCGACGCCGTAGCAGCGCAGGAAATCCCCAAGGCTTGGTGCGAAGGGGCCACGACCCGCATATTTCAGACTGAGATAGCCGGCGAGTTCGCCCTCCACCGTCGCCACCAGAAAGCGATCCGCCCGCATGCCGCGGCGGAACAGCGCGTGCCGCGCGGCGGCATCGCCCAGCAGCTCAGACAGCCCGGCGCGGCCCGTGGCCGCCAGGTCCAGCACCTGGTCCTGCAGCGGTCCGGGCACCAGCGGCCCGACCACGGGTTGCGCCAGGTCAGAACGCATCATCAAGCCAGAACCATTGGTCGAGGTGGTCGAGCACCACGGGCTCGATGATCCCATTCAGGAAGGCGACGTCGTCAAGCACCCCGGCCGGGCTGTCCGGCAGGGCGATCGCGTCGCTGAAATTCACTCGGAACCGCCCTTCCGGCAGCCGCGTGACGTGGCACAGCACAATGGTGCAGCCGGTACGGCGGGCAAGCTTGGCCGCAATGGCGAGGTTGCCCTCCGCATGCGGCGGCCGGCCGAACAGCGGCGCCATCAGCCGGCCGTCCCGCGCCTCGTCCACGAACACCGCGAGCAACCCGCCGGTCTTTAGCTCCTCATAAGCGGCGCGTATGCCGCCCCGGTCCTGGCGCAGGAAGCGCATGCCGGCGCGCCGGCGCATATCGTTGATGATCCAGGTCTGGCCCGGGCTTTCCCAGGCAACATACATCGCATTGGCAGCACTCATGCCAAGCGCGCGGAGCCCTTCCAGCATGAGGTCCCAATTGCCGGTATGCAGGCAGAGCGCGAGCACCCCGCCGCGGCGCCGGATCGCCTTGGCGCGCTCCGCATTCGGCAGGTCTATCCGGCCGGCGGCCATGAAGCGGCCAACGCAGGCGGTCTCCCCCACGATGCGGCTGATATTGTCGAGGAAGGCGGTGACCGAGGCCTCGATCTCCGCCTCGCTCGCGCCCGGGCGGTGGCGGCGGAGATTGGCGCGGGCCCGCTCAACGACCCAGGGGCGGTCACGCCGGATCGCGGCGGCGGTGCTGCGCGCCGAGAGCCGCGGGGCGAGATCGATCGGAAGCCGGCGAAACACCTGGTAAAGCAGGATCTCCCAGGCATCGAGCAGCCGGTTCCCGAGCGTCGGCGCAAAGCGGTCGGGCAGCGGCGGCCGATCGCTCATCGCCGCGCCTCAAGCCGAGCCAGGATCGGGTGTCGCGGCCGGAGGGACAGCCGACAGACCGGTGTGGCGCGGAAGCCTGGCCGCAGCCGCAGCCGGAAGGCCTGCGCGATCATGGCCAAGCATAGGATCGCCTCTGTAAGCCCGAAATTCAGCCCCGCACAAATCCGCGGCCCGGCGGAGAAGGGGATATAGCTGTAGGGCAGTGGCGCCGCCTCGCCCAGGAAGCGCTCGGGCCGAAAATGCATGGGCTCGGGCCAGAGATGCGGCGAGCGATGGAGCAGCCACGGCACCACAAGCACCAGCGCATCCTTTTCCACCATGATGTCCCCAACTTGCGTCGCTTCGCGCGCCTGACGTGGTAGGATGGGGACGGGCGGGTAAAGGCGCAATGTCTCCTCGATCACCGCGCGCGCATAGGGCAGGTTCGGGACATCCTCGACGGTCGGTGCGCGCGTCCCGAGCACCGCGTCGAGTTCGCCCTGCAACGCGGCTTCGGCCCAGGGCGCCTTGGCCAGGAGGTAGAAGGCCCAGGTGAGCGTAGCGGCCGTGGTTTCATGCCCGGCCATGAAAATGGTCGCGGCCTCGTTGCGCAGGGCCTGAAGGTCGAGGCCCAATTCCGGGCTACGCTGCATCCGGCGCACCAGAAGGTCCACCATGGAACCATGCTCGCCGCGCCCGGCAATATGCTCGGTGATCACATGCTCCACCACGCCATGTACCTCGGCGATGGCCGCGCGGAGGGCAGCCCCGCGACCCACCGGCCAGCCCTCGGCAGCGCCGAGAAAAAAGGGCAGGTTGAAGCTGTCAATCCGCGCCTGGTAGCGACCAAAGCCACGCACAATGCCGCTCAGCGCCTCCGCTCCCAGACGGGTGCCGAAGATGGATCGCGCGATGATCTGCGCGGTCAGTTCCGCCATCGCGGGCAGCAGGCTGATCTCTGCGCCATGCCGCCAGCCCTGCAGCATCTCGGCGGTGGCGCCTGTCATCACCGGGGCATAGACCGGCACCTGCGTCTTGTGCGCGATATCAGCCACCAGCGGGCGGCGGCGGCCCCAGGTTTCGCCGTCCGAAATGAATAGCCCATCGCCCAGCAGCGGGGCGAGCGCCCGGCGCATCATCGCTCCCTTGCGCTCAAAGCGCTCGGCCGCCGTCACGAAAACAGTCCGGATGGATGCCGGGTCGTTGAAGACGCAGACCTGCCGTCGCAGCAGAAAAAAATGATAATCCTGCGCGGCGTAGGACACTGCGGTCCAGGGTGTGAGCAGGCTGCGCCGCGCCATGAGCGCGAGGCGCAACGCCCCGGGCGGTGTGTCCAGCGGGCGCGGATGGGCCGGGATCAGCCAACCCTCGCCGGCTTCCTCAATGATCGGGGGATCGAGCGCAACAGGATTCACGGGGGGCGGAAATCCTCCGGGTGCCGACGCAGCAGGCGCCGTTGCAGCGCCTCCAGATAGCGCGCGAAGGGCACGCCCGCCAGCAGCAATAGGCTGGCACCAAAGCCGGGCGCCACATGGCGGCGGCCACGATCCGCCGCGCGCAGGATGCTGGCTGCGACGAAGGCAGGGCTGAGCGCCTTATTGCCCGCGGCGAAGCGGGCGGTGAAGGCGGGGCGGCGGGCACGCTCCTCGGCCAATTGCGGCGTGTCGGTATCGGGCGGGAAGGCGGTCAGCACCCGCACCCCATGCGCGCCAAGCTCGATGGAGAGAATATCGCCAAGCCCCCGCAGCGCCCATTTGGCGGGCGCATAAGCGCTATAGCCGGCGAAGCCCGCCAGTGCGGCGGCAGAGGAAATCAGGATCACCTGTCCACGCCCCGCCCGTGCCATGGCCGGCGCCAGCGCGTGCAGCACATTGAGCGTGCCGAGGTAATTGGTTTGCCATTGCGCCTCATGCTCAGCGAGCGGCTGGTCCAGGAAGCGGCCCGGCCAGGCGATGCCGGCGCTGGTGACCACCCAGGAGGGCGCGCCGTAGCGGGCCAGCAGCGCTTCCATGGCGGCGCGGACCGCCGCCGAATCCGTCACATCCAGTGCCAGCGTCTCAGGCGGGACGGGGCCGAGCGGCGTGAGGCGGGCTTCGGCCGCAGCCAGCCGGCCCGCATCGCGGCCAATCACCACAAGGCGGCAGCCCCGGGCCTGCAGCGCCTCTGCCAAGGCGAGGCCGATGCCGCTGGAGCCCCCGGTGACCAGACAAAAAGGGGGGGTCACGGCCAGCCGCCGGGCGCGGGCAAAACACCCCCTTCGAAGGGGGGCTGGAAGCGGCGGTACATTGCATGTTAGAAAAACTTTTATCTCTAATTCGTCAAGTGGATCGACTGCAGTCATCGGAATCAACATCCCTGGAACCTTAGTTTAGGGCTGCCGCTGAACGGGGCTGGCGGCAGGCCTCCCGTCATAGCCCTCGTGGGAACATGTCTTGCTCCTTTCGCTGCCGATCCCCCTCGATATTCTTGGCCTGAGCCTTCGCCTTCCTGGCGCTGACGATCTTGAGGCGCTATGGAGCCTGCTGGAAAACGGCGGTTCTTCTGTGCAGGATGTCTCGCCGCCCGAACGCTGGCGGGCAGAGCGCTTCCTCAGCCGGGACAGCAAGGCGCGCGGCACCACCTACACCTTCGCGGGCGGCTATCTGCGCGATGGGCTGAGCTTCGACGCTGCCGCCTTCGGCATGTCGCGGCGCGAGGCAGAGCAGATGGACCCGCAGCAGCGCGTTCTGCTGGAAGTGACCTGGGAAGCGCTGGAGGATGCGGGCATCCCGCCCTCGCGCCTCGCCGGGCGCCAGGTGGGCGTTTATGTCGGCGCTTCGGCCACCGACTACGCCGATGTGCCGCTGCTGGACCTTGCCTCAATCGACGCGCATTTCATGACGGGCAATAGCCTCGCCATGGTGTCGAACCGCATTTCCTATGCCTATGACCTCAAGGGTCCGAGCCTGACGATTGATACCGCCTGCTCCTCCTCAGTGGTTGCGCTGGCCCAGGCGGCGGCCGCCTTGCAGGAGGGGCGGATCGAATGCGCGATCGTGGGCGGGGTGAATATGCTCTCCTCACCCGCGCCCTTCATCGGGTTTTCGCGCGCGGGCATGCTTTCGCCCACCGGGCGATGCCGGCCCTTCTCGGCGCAGGGCGATGGCTATGTTCGGGCCGAAGGTGCGGTGGTGATCCTGCTGGCCCGCGCTGATGCGGGGCTGGCCCCGGGCGGTACCCGGCCGCGTGCCCGGCTGCACGCCATCGGTGTGAATTCGGATGGCCGCACCAATGGCATCTCCCTGCCATCCCTCACCGGCCAGCGGGACCTGCTGGACGCGCTGTATCGTACCGCCGACATCTCGCCAGACTCGCTTGCCTTCGTGGAGGCGCATGGCACCGGCACGCGCGTTGGTGATCCGATCGAGGCATTGGCCATCGGTGAATCGCTCGGTCGGCATCGCCAGGCACCGCTGCCCATCGGCTCGGTCAAGTCCAATATCGGGCATCTGGAATCCGCCTCGGGCATGGCGGGTCTGGCCAAGCTGATCCTCTCGCTTGAGCGGCGCCGCTACCCGGCTACGCTGTATCTTGATGAGTTGAATCCCGATATTGACGTGGCCAGGCTGAAACTGGCGCCGGCGGCCGAGGCGGTGGAACTGCCTGCCCAGGGCGAATTGCTGGCGGGGCTCTGCAATTACGGCTTCGGCGGGACCAATGCGCATGCGATCCTGGGCAGCGCCCCGCCGCCGCTGACCGAGGCTTCACCGGCTGCCAACCCGCGTTTCCTGATGATCTCGGCCCATAGCAAGGCCGCCCTGCGCGCCCTGGCCCAGGCCCATCTCGACCCGGTGCTGGCGCATGGCGCCGCGGCGGTGGCCCATGAGCTGCACGTAACGCGCGATGCGCTCCCGCATCGTCTCGTGGTGGATCTGCAGCAGCAGCCCGACGCTGCCCTTGCGCTGGGTGACCTCGATACGCCCCGGCCCGGCGTGGCGCTGGCCGAGGCGGTGACGCGGCGCGCGCGCATCGCCTTCGTCTTTGCTGGCAATGGCAGCCAATGGCCCGGCATGGGGCGCGCCGCCTATCAGGGCAACGCCGTCTTCCGCGACCGCTTCGATGAGATCGCGGCACTGATCCGCGCGGCGGAAGGCGTCTGCCCGCGAGAGACGATGCTCGCCACGGATGTTGCCACCCGGCTGGCCGCCACCAGCGCGATGCAGCCGCTGCTTTTTACCATTCAACTTGCCCTTTGCGCCGCGCTGGAGGCTGAGGGGCTGCGGCCAGATCTCGTGCTGGGCCATTCCGTGGGTGAGGTCGCGGCAGCGGCGGCTTCAGGGGCGCTGACGCTTGAGGATGCCGTCCAGCTCATCGTGCAGCGCAGCGCGCACCAGGAATCCGTGCGAGGGCAGGGGAGCATGGCGGTGCTGGCCTGCGACACTACCCGTGCAGCCGAGCTGATTGCCGAGGCCAAGGCTGCGGAAGCAGTTGAGGTCGTCGCCCGCAATGCGCCCAATTCCACCACCATCTCCGGCACGCATGAGGGGCTGGCCGAGGTGCTGCGCGTGGCCCGCCGCCTGCGCGTGGCCACCGTGACGCTCGACATCGCCTACCCTTTCCATAGCCGGGCGCTGGACCCTGAGCGGGAAGCCACCATCGCTTCCCTGGCTGGGCTCAGGCCGGGCGCCACGCGCATCCCCATGATTTCCTCGGTCACTGGTGCACCGGTGCGCGGTGATGAGCTGGATGGCGGCTATTGGTGGTCCAATATCCGTGAGCCCATTCTGTTCCAGGCAGCGGTGGAAACGGCCCTGGCCGATGCGGAGCTGTTCATCGAGATCAGCCCGCGCCCCATCCTTGGCTCCCTGGTGGCCGAGATCGCGCGGCAGGCCGGGGCGCGGGCCATTGCCCTGCCCACCCTGACCCAGGCGGCGCGGCCCGAAGATGAAGACCCGGTCGCGCGCATCCCGCTTGAAGCCGTGGCGCGCGGCGCGCGGCTGGCCGAGCCATGCCCCGCGCCGCTCGCACCCACCCGAATCCTGCCGCAAATGCGCTGGGACCGGCAATTCTACCTGATTGGTCAGACCAACGAGGCCTATGGCATCTATGGTCCCTCCTACAACGGCGCACCCCTGCACCCGCTGATCGGCACCAGGTTGGCGCCCGGCGGATCGGAGTGGCGGCATATCCTGAGCCTTGAGACGCACCCCCATCTGGCCGGCCACAAGGTGGATGGCGAGGCGATCCTGCCTGCCACGGCCTTTATGGAAATGGTCTTGGCGGTAGGACGTGAGGTGCATGGCACTGGGCGGCTGCGCATCCTCGACCTCGACATCCTCCGCCCCATGAGTTTCGAGCCCGGCGCCGGGCGCGAGGTGAGCCTGGTGTGGCATGAGGCGGATCGTCTGGTGGAAATCCGCTCCCGCGCGCGGTTGGAGCCGGCAAATAGCCTTGTGCTGCACGCCAGGGGCGTCGTGCTGCCTGAGGTGTCGGCGACGCCCGCGCCGGAGGAATGGCCGTCACAGGGCGTGGTGGAGGATGAGGCAGCGATTTATGCCGCCACCCAGCGCTGTCGCATGGGCTATGAAGGTGCCTTCCGCGTCGCCCGCTCGGCGCGCATTTGCGGCGATATGATCATCACGGAACTGGCGCCTGAGCCGAGCGATCTCGGCTTCTTCAGCGATATCCAGCTGCTCGATCCGCCGAGCTATGACGCTGCCTTCCACGCCATCTTCCTTGGCGTTCCAGAAACGCCGGGTCAGGTGCTGGGCGAATTGCCGGTGCGCATGGCGCGGCTTTCGCTCTATCGGCCCGGTACGCCGGTACATCGGGCGGTGACACGCCTCGTGCGTCAGGCAGCCGATGCGCGGGTCTTTGACGTCACCATGCTCTCGGCCAAGGGCGAGGTGGTGGCACAGGGCCAGGGCGTGGTGATGCGGCGCGTGGTCATCTCCGCCTGGCGCGAAGCGGACCGGATCGTCCGCACCAGGCTGATCCCGTGGGAGGCTGGCGCGCGCGATATGGCGGCGGAGTTGGCCGAGGCGCTGGCCGAACCCTTCATTGAGCCGCCGGAGGTCGCGCCGCTGCGTGCTGCGCTGATCGCGCTTGGGCTGGATGTCGCGGCGCATGTGGTGGGCATGCTCGGCGGCAGCCGGATCGCTGCGCAGGACCCCGACCTTGGCGGGCGGATCGCGCCTGCGGCGCAGGTGGTTTGGCGCGCGCTGATGGATGCGCTCTGCGATGCCGGCCGGATGACGGAGCGCGAGGGGCAATTCCGCATGGCCGCCCCACCCGCCGATGCGACCGAGCGGCTTGTGGCCTTCGCCGGGCACCATCCCCTGGCCAGCGCCGATCTCCGCCTGGCGCTGCATGCGCTGGAGTGGCTGCCCCCGCTGCTGCTGGGCGAGCCGGAGATCCCGCCGCAGCCCGACTTGCTTGATGTGCTGATGACCAATTCGGTTTTCTCGGCACCCATCCAGGATGCGCTGCTGGAAGCCCTGGACCGCGTGATCCGCGCGGGTGGGCGGCGCCGCCTGCGCATCCTGCTGCTTGAGCCTGGGCTTGGTGGGCTGCTGGCCCGCCTGCTGCCTCGGCTGCGCGCTGGTGAGATCGCGCTTTCGATTCTGGCGGGCGACGTGGCGGCAGCCGAACGGCTGCTGGCGCGGCTGGGAGCAGCCCGCCTTGTGCCGGTGCTGGGCCCTGAGGCAGCCCTGGAAGACGCGGTCTTCGACCTTGCTCTTTGCACAGCCACCACGCCGCTGGATGGCGGGGAGCCAAGCCCGCTCGACATGCTGGCGAGCCTGGGCGCCAAGGCACCGCTGCTGCTGGCCGCCATCCCAGGGCATGATCCGGCCATTGATGTGCTGCATGCCGCCATGCCCGGCTGGTTCCGCTTCTCGGCGACGCCGGAGCTGCCCGTGGGCGCCTGGCCTTATCCTTCTGAGGCGGACGAGGCGTTTGCCGTGCGCGGCTTTACCATCTTGGACGCTGTGCCGATTGGTGGTTCGGGCGCACGTCTGGTCAGCGCCGCGACCCCACAGCGTCGGGCGCCGGAACTGGCAGCGCCGCGCCGTCCGCTCTGCCTTGCTGTCCCGGATGAGGAGCTTTTGGCCGGCTGCCGCGACCTGCTGCCGGGATTCGCGCCGCAGGGCGCGATCTCGGCGGCTGCCGTCGCTGAACTCGCGGCCCAGGCCGTCCTGCCTGAGGGCTTCGCCGCGGTGCTTGAGTTTGGCGTTGCCGCCCCAGCTGCCGAGATGGAGGCGCTGGCCGCCCGCATGCTCCGCCTGCGCGATCTGGCGCTCGCGCTGAGTGACGGCGAAACCCCGTGTCGGCTCTACGTGGTGGTGCAGGAGGCCGAGGGAGCAGCGGCGCAGGCGCTTTCGGCCTATGCGCGCTGCCTGATGAACGAATTTCCGACGCTCGAGACCTGCCTGCTGGTGCTGGCCGCGGATGCCACCGCCGCCACGCTGGAGCCAGCGCTGCGGCGCCATCTGACCGAGGCCCTGCAAGAACGTGAGATCCGCATCAGCGCAGCCGGCGCAGAGGTGCCACGCGCTGCGCGCCTTGCTGCCCCCGCGCCGCGCGCGCCGGCTGCGGAGGAGCGCAGCCTGCTCCGCATCGGCGCACGCGGGCTGGATGACATGGCCTGGATGCTGGCCCCGCGTGCCACCCCGGGGCCGGGTGAGGTGGAAGTTGCTGTCACCGCCACCGGGCTTAACTTCCGCGACGTCATGCTGGGCCTCAATGTGCTTGATTCCGAGATCCTCGGTGAGGGGCTGACGGGGGCCTCGCTTGGCTTTGAATTCGCCGGGCAGGTCAAGGGCGTCGGGCCGGGTGTCACGGGCTTTCAGACGGGTGATCCGGTGATGGGCTTCGCGGCCGGGGCCTTTGCATCGCATCTGACGCTGCCCGCAGATCAAGTTTTTCAGCTTGGCCAGGATATCCCAGCCGAGGCAGGGGCGGCAATTCCGGTCGCCTTCATGACTGCCTGGTACGGGCTGATCGAAAGGGCCGGGCTGAAGCGCAGCGAAACCGTATTGATCGAGGGCGCCGCGGGTGGCGTGGGCTTGGCTGCGCTGCAGATCGCCCGCGCGCATGGCGCCATTGTGGTCGCGGTGGCTGGCACAGCGGAAAAGCGCGCCCTGCTGCGGCGGCTGGGCGCCGATCACGTGATGGATTCCCGCGCCCCGGACCTTGAGGATGCGATCCGCGCTGCGGTGGGTGGCGTGGATGTCGTGCTGAATTCGGTCGCGGGCGACGCCATGCGGGCGGCGCTCCGCCTGTTGCGCCCCTTTGGCCGCTTCGTCGAATTGGGCAAGCGGGATTTCATGGAAAACACGCGGCTTGGCCTGCGGCCCTTCCTGCGCAACGTGACCTATATCGGTGCCGACATAGACCAGCTTCTGGCGCATGACCCGGCCCTGGTCCGCCGCATGCTGGGCGCGCTGATGGCGCTGTTCGACGCCGGGCGGCTGGCGCCCATCCCGTGCCTCGCCCTGCCGGGCGAGCGGGTGGCGGATGCCTTTCGGCTGATGCAGGCTTCTGGCCATATCGGCAAGATTCTGGTGCGGCCAAGCCCGCGCGGTGAGCCGTCGGCAGAGATGGCAGCGGCCTTCACCCCAGCGCCAGGCGTGCATGTCGTCCTGGGCGGCACCGGTGGCTTCGGGCTGGAGACCGGGCTTTGGCTGGCCGCACAGGGGGCGCGCTGTGTCATCCTTGCCTCCCGCAGCGGCCGGGTTGCGCCAGAGCAGGCTGAGCGGATGGAAATGCTGCGCGCAAAGGGCTGCAAACTGGTCGAGGCGGCGCTGGATGTCACCGACGCAGGCGCCGTGGCCGCTGCCTTTGCCCGCTGGCGGGCGGAATTCGGGCCCATCGCCGGCGTGATCCACTGCGCGATGGTGCTGGAGGACGGCATGATCCTTGGCCTGACGCCGGAGAAGATCCACCGCGTGCTGGCGCCGAAGATCCAGGGCATGCGGGCGCTGGAGGCCGCGATC
>Ga0172376_10005806_pt1 | contig 13637 bp, 12 predicted proteins | sample Lak35m_FD_121114 | JGI IMG/M metagenome (GOLD analysis project Ga0172376, IMG submission 121114) | Freshwater microbial communities from Kabuno Bay, South-Kivu, Congo - kab_092012_35m | ecosystem: Environmental > Aquatic > Freshwater > Lake | place: Democratic Republic of the Congo: South-Kivu...
ACCACGCCATCGGCAGTGAGAATGCGGCCACGTTCAGAATCGAAGCGCTCGCGGTCGAGAGTGTTGTTGCGACTGTCGCGCACCAGGGCATCGCGCTGCACCACCTGCCAGTTCGACAACTGCATGAACAAGATGCCGAACAGCACCACGAATGCCACCGTCAGGTGTCGGATGCGCTGGTTCATCGGCGGGCCTCGCGACGCTGGGCGAGCCTCATCGAGACCTTCTCGCGCACACCCGGGGTGTCGGGCACCTCACGCAACTCGCGTGCGGTCGCATCGCTCATGCGCACCAACAATGCGAGAACGACATAGTTCGACACGAGTGAACTGCCGCCATACGACATGAACGGCAGCGTCACGCCGGTGAGTGGCACCACCCGCAGCACACCGCCGATGATGATGAACGTCTGCACCGCCAGAATCGTGGTGAGGCCGACAGCGAGCAGTTTTTCGAAGTCGCGCTGGGCCCGCAGTGCCACGCGCATGCCCGCACCCACCAGCAACACATAGGCGGCGAGCACGGCGGCGGCTCCCATCATTCCGAGTTCCTCTCCGATGGCTGCGAAGATGAAGTCGTTGTGGGCCGCCGGGATCGCAGAGGGCTGGCCATTGCCGAGGCCCTCACCCCACAGCCCGCCGTTGGCCATTCCGAAGAGCGCTTTCACGGGTTGGTAGCCGCGGTCGGTGAACCGGCTCCACGGGTCGAGCCACACCTCCACACGGCTGCGCACATGGTCGAACAAGAAATACGCCGCCGTCGCCCCAGCGAGGAACAAGGCCGAGCCCACCACCAAGTACCCGGTCTTTTCTGTTGCCACCCACAGCATCACCACGAAGAGCGAGAAGAACATGAGCGAGGAGCCCAGGTCGCGCTGACCCACTATGACCAGCACCGAGAGCCCCCATGCCACCGCGATGGGGGCGAGGTGACGCATCTCGGGCAGGTTCAACCCCCACAGGCGGCGCTCGCTCTGCACGATCAGGGTGCGGCGCTCGTCCAAGTACGCGGCGAAGAACACCGCGAGCAGGATCTTTGCGAACTCACCGGGCTGGAAATTGATCGGGCCGATGCTCACCCAGATGCGGGCCCCGCCGCTCGTGAACCCGAGCCCCGGCACCATCGGCAGCACCAACAGCACCAGGCCCGCCCCGAGGCAGGTCCACTGCCAGCGCCGTAAGTCAAGAGGTCGATCGACCAGCACCAACACCGCGAGGAATGCCCCCACGCCCACCACGCTCCACACCGTCTGCAGGTCGGCCCACTTGTTGGCAAGGCGCGCGATCATCACGAACCCCATCCCGTGCAGCACCGCCACCACCGGCAACAGCAGTGCATCGGCCCCGTTCGCGACGCGCCGCACCACGAGGTGTGCGATCCCCCACAGTGCGAGCACCGTGAGCATCAACGGCAGTCGCGCGAGCGACATGTTGGTGCGGGGGCTGTCGTAGGCGAGGGCATAGGCCCCGGCGGCGAACACGCACGCCATCGCGACGAGCCCCGCCTCTGTGCGCCGCCGGGCTCGGGCGGCCCCGGTCAGCGTGAGATCAGCCACTCGTTGTCGTGGTGGTGGAGTCGGCGGTGGGGGAGGTGGTCGTGGTGGTCGAGTCGATGATCGCGATCTTCAGGAACTCGAGGAACTTGCGGGCCTGCGACGACGACGCGAACGACCGGTTCGTCTCGACATCCACTAGCACGCCCTCGGGCAGATCTGCCCGGGTGAGCTCGGTCTGGGTGTCGACCGTGGGGTCGAACCACAGCACACCACCCACGCGCCCGCGGTACACGGTGACCAAGCCATCGTCGTCGAAGCCCAGGTAATACCCGCTTCGCGCGTACACGCCCACCACCGTGATCGCCGACAGCACCAGAGCCACAGCAAGGCTCCAGAACAGCGCCACGCCCACGGTGATGCGTCGCCCGGGTGTTCCCGCAGCCGGAGCCGGCGCGATCATCGGCTCGGTGCGATCCGGTGATAGTGGCACCTCGATCGGGTCGGAGACGTCGTCGAGAATGTCGACCACCACCACGGTGGTGTTGTCGCGACCACCGGCGGCATTTGCCACCATCACCAACGACTCGGCCGCCAGTTGGGGGTCGCGATGCTGGAGGAGAACGGCGGTGATGTCGGCATCGGAGACCTCGTCGACGAGCCCGTCGCTGCACAGCACCAGACGATCCCCGGTGCGCACCACCTGGGTGAAGACATCGACGCTGACCGACCGGTCGATCCCGAGCGCACGGGTGACGATGTTGCGCCGCGGGTGCACCCGGGCCTCTTCTTCTGAGATCAATCCCTCGTTGACCAACTCCTGCACATAGGAGTGGTCGATCGAGACCCGCGAGAGCACCCCATCGCGGAACAGATAGGTGCGGGAATCACCGACATTTGCCACCATGAACCGGGGCTCCTCCCCCGGCACCACCACGGCAGCGGTGAGGGTGGTGCCCATGCCCGACTGGGCCGAGTCGTCGAGGGACGCGGTGTAGATGGCGGTGTTCGCGGCCTGGACCACCTCGCGCAGGCGCATCGCATCGGTCACGCCACTCTTGATGGCCGCGCGCATCGCGGTCACCGCCAGTGCCGAGGCCACCTCGCCCGCGTTGTGGCCACCCATGCCGTCGGCGACCACATAGAGGCCTTCTTCGGCGACGAAGGAGTCCTCGTTCTGCTGGCGCACCATGCCCATGTCGGTGCTCGCACCCCACGACAGCTTCATCGGCGCATCTCCAGCACGGCCGAGCCCACCTGGATACGGTCACCGCGGCGCAACAGGCGATCGTGGCTGATGCGGGTGCCGTTCAGATAGGTGCCGTTCGTGCTCGCGAGATCGACCAGCCATGCGCCATCGGGTCGCGTCTCGATGCGGGCGTGGCGCGAGGAGATGAACGAGTCGCCATCCAGCACGATGTCGCAGTCCTCGCGGCCGATCGTGAGGGTGCTCGAGAGCGTGAAGGTGCGGCCACGGTGCTGGCGCGGCTCCATCACCACGAACGAGGCCGCGCCCTTGTCGGCTGTGCGGCGCGGTGCATCGGCGCCGTCGTGGCGTGTCCAGCGTGCGATCGAGGGTGTGCGGACCTCGCTCCACACCGCCCACAGCACGCGCCCGAAGAAGAGATAGAGAAAGACGAGCAGGAGGTAGTTGAGCGAATCGGGGATCTGGTCGGTCATGGTGGTCCCCGCACGCGATGCGGTCAGGACACCTCGAAGGTGATCTGCACCGAGCCGAACCCGATCACGTCGCCGTGCTGGAGGATCTGCTCGCCGGTCACCAGCACACCGTTCACACGGGTGCCGTTGGTGGAGCCGAGGTCGCGGACCGCCACTTCACCGGCCGCGCAGGTGAACTCGGCGTGGCGACGCGAGACATTCGAGTCGTTCAACACGATGTCGCACTCGAGATTGCGGCCGAGCACATAGTGACCCTCGCGAATCTCGACGCGCTGGCCGGCCGGCAGGGTGATGATCGCGGGCGGGCGGTCGAAGGCATCGTGGACCACGGTGAGCACCGGGGGAGCAGCGGGCGTCTCCGGGGTGGAGGTTGCGGGGCTAGGGGCTGAGGGCTCTGGCGTGGAGCCCTGGTCGACATTGCGGGCCTCGATCTCGAATCGGCCTCGCTTCAGGTCGGGGTTGGTGTGGAAGGCCACCCGGGCCTTTCCCTCCACGTGGTAGCCCTCGGCCTTGATGTATTCGCGCAGGGCCACGGTGAGTTCCTGGTGGAGCGAGGGCTCGAGGTCGGCAAAGCCCTCGCGGTCGCGGGCCGAGAGTTGCACCAGGTAGCTGTTCGGCACCACCCGACGACCCTGGGAGTCGACCTGGCGCTCCTCGTCGACGGTGCGCAGGAGCCGCCGGCCGATCTGGAGGGGCTTGATCGAGCTCTTGAAGGCACGGGAGAACAGGCCGTCGAAGAGGGTCTCGACGGTGCGCTCGACCACGTTCTTTGCCACGCAGACAGGGTAGTGGTGCCGACTTCGGGGCTGTCGCCACCAGCTGGATGTTTCAGGTGCTGGTGCGTCAACTACCGGGAGCCGGGTGGCACCGTTGGGCTCTGCTGAATGGTCCTGCAGATGTCTGCTCCAGAGATCCATTGTCGGTATCGACCGATGCCTCGACGAGACCACCCGATCTGCATGTGATCGTGATCTCCCGATCGGCGGCTATCCAGCCCTCGAACAGTGCTGTCACATTTCCTGAGCCGAGAAGGAAGTTCGGATAGAAGAGGGCCGAGTCGACGGTGCTCGCATCTGAGACGTTCCGAATGAGGGTCGTCTGCTTGAACAAGACGGGGTCGAGACTCATGACCGCATCATCGATGGCGATGTTCGATCTCGAATGGAACTGCTCGATGTCGTCGTGCACCGCAGAGATCAGTGCCGGGCTCACCAGTCGGTATCTGAGCAAGGAGTAGAACAAGTACCCGCCTCCATTCGGCGGCCCACTGATGCCGCCAAGGAACAGCGTCGTCAGGACGGCGAGGTATCCGAACACGTGCGGTCGTCCGGCGATCCCGTCGTTGCCGCTCGGGGCGGAGCCCGTGGAGTCACCCGAAGGGCGGATCGCGAGTGCCACGAGTGGCGCCGTGAGGTAGACGACCATTGGGAACATCCCGTAGATCCCGAGTGAGTGCTTGTTGGGATCGACCGAGGTGATGTTCAGCAGAATCCAGGGGAGACATGCGAGCGGGAACGCGAACATCTCGCGTCGTCTCCCGACCACGCCGACCATCACGAACACGACCATGCCCGTCACGAGATCGAGCCTGCTGCCGAGCATGAACATCACGCGCTCCACGAGGTACCAGACCGACGTGATGTGGGCATAAGGGGGGGTGCCCGAGTAGGAGATGTCGAAGGAACCGTCAGACCCGACCACCACCCGTTGCCACGCCAACAAGAGAATGGTTGATGCCGCACCGAATCCAAACAGCAAGGAGGCCCGGATCTTGGCGGACCTGTCGAGTGATCTTGGTGACGACACGAGAACAGCAGCGACGGTCGCAATCGCGATGTGGCCGCCGAGGTCCTCGCGTGCGAGAACTCCGACCGCGAGAAGTGCCCATGCAGTGACGGTGATTTGTCTCGCTGCTCCCCACATCCACGTGCGGACGAGGAGCGTGATGCCGAGCGCGATTGCGGAGGACCCGAAGATCTCGATGTGCGGATAGGCGAGCGAACCGAGCCCGATGTTGCTGAGAGGCAGGAAGATCGCCGCAACCGTTCCGAGGACCGCCGACTTCCGGGCTCCGACTCCGTTCACGCGGCAGACGGTCACGGTGATCGTGAGCCCCGTGGCGGCCAACAAGCCGTGCTGCAGTGCGAGATAGGCGATGAAGTTCAACGGAATCGGCAACAGAACTCTGAGGAGCCCCATCACCGCCATCGGACTGATGGTGGTGTGGGTGAGGAACACCGAGTCACCCCACGCCTGTTGGACCAGTTCCGGCGTACGGGGAGCCTCCGACGAGGCGACCGCGAACACGTAGAAGCCGGCATCGAGGAAGTAGGCCCCCGCTCGGTAGAAGAGCAGGAGGGCGACCCAGAGCCCGAAACCAACCTGCGCCGCGACGGGACCTGCGACCCAGAGGAACCTGACTGCACGGGGGCCCAGCAACCCTTTGACCTCCACGGCTCTCCAAACTAGTGGTGAGGTCGACCCGGCTGATGTCCGGTCGGGTCTTGGTAGCGTTTCGTTCCTCGCGCGAGTGGCGGAATGGCAGACGCGCTGGCTTCAGGTGCCAGTGTTCGCAAGGACGTGAGGGTTCAAGTCCCTCCTCGCGCACCAGCCATAATTGACGGGTGCCACTCTCGTTTCGTCGCGGTCGCGTCTTGCTCGCGACGCGCAACGAGTTCGACACTGTTCCCCTCGTACTCGCAGAGATCGCCGAAGCGGTGTCGGGTCTGGCGCGCCTCGGCTGGACTCTCGACGTGGTCATCGTCGACGACAGCGACGACGATCGACTCCACGAAGAAGCCGGCGCTCTGTCGGCGCGACTCGGCATGCCGATCGAGATCTTGCGCGGTCGCCGGATGGGGCTCGGTGCAGCCGTGGTCCAGGGCTTCGAGGCGTGTCTCGCCGACACCGAGGTGGAGTTCGTCGTCAACCTTGACGCCGACGGGCAACACGACGCCCGTCAGATGGGGGATCTCCTCCGGATATTCGACGTGACCGAGGCTGCCGTGACGATCGGGTCACGGTGGACCAAGGGTGGACGGTGCTACGGCCTCACAGCAATCCGTCGGGTGGTCTCCAGGGCAAGCAGTCTCGCTCTGAGGATGTCCGGGGTCCCGTGGCAGGTGAAGGACCCGACCACGAGCTTCCGTGTCTATCGTCGAGACATCGTCGACATCCTGAAGCGAGAGGTGCGGGGTTTCAACGGCTTCTCGTTCTTCGGGGCCGGTATCGCAGTCGCGAACGCTCATGGGCGTCTCGTGAACGAGACACCGATCAATTTCCGACCGAGGGTCGGCGGCAACTCCAATCTCTCGCTCGCCCAGACCTTGCGAGCAGTGAGGGACCTTCCCCGGATCCGCGCCCACTGGTCGATGGTAAAACGTCGTGAGTCGGCATTCACGAAGATCAAGAGCGACCCGCGGCGGTACACCGCGAGTCGTGAACTGGAGCAACTCTCCAACACACCGGTATCGACCAAGATCATCATTGACGAGCTGGCACCGGACATTGGTGGTCGCGTGTTGGAAGTCGGTGCAGGCTTGGGCCTCATCACCGAACAACTGCTGGAGAGGGGAAAGACCGTCACCGCGCTCGAACCCGACCCGGGACTGTTCACCGCTTTGTCGTCGAAGGTTTTCGCTTCTCCAGTGGAGCTGATGAACATCACCGTTCCTGATGCACTGGCAACCGGGTGGTCACCGCTCAAGTACGACACTGCGCTGTATGTCAATGTGTTGGAGCACATTCAGGACGACGTCGATGAATTGCGTCGTCTCAAGTCCCTGATTTCCCCGGGCGGTGCTGTGGTTGTCTTCGTCCCTGCGACCCCGTCTCTCTACGGAACGATGGATTGGATGTCCGCACACTTTCGTCGCTATCGCCTCGCAGAACTCGAGACCGTGGCACGAACCGCCGGATACAGGGTTGTGGAATGTCGTCATTTCGATCCAGTGGGCAAGTTGCCCTATTGGCTCATGTATCGGCTTCTGCGGCGCACCACGCTCGGCGGTGGGGCCGTCGGGCTCTACGACAAGGTCATCATCCCCTTGTCGGCCCGGATACCGCGATCAATCATTCGCCGAACTGGTGGCAAGAACCTGATCCTCGTGGCTCGACCGGAGTAGGCGCGATCACGTCTCATTTGCTGGTTTAGGCTTGCACTGTGTCGTCGCGAGCCATTCAGTCGTTGGTTGGCGCGATCGTCAGCCTGGTGTTCATTCTTTCGGTCCATCGCCTTGGCCGACAACAGAAGCTGAGTTTTCGTTACGCCGTGGGTTGGATGGTTCTCGGAACGCTGGGTCTTGTTGCTGGTCTCCTTGTTCCCCTTGCCGAGCCGCTCGCCGACCTTTTGAGCGTGAGCCCGGCCGCGTTGTTGGGGCTCGGAGGAATGGTTCTTCTTCTCGTGCTGTGCGTTCAACTCTCGATCAGTATTTCTGGCTTGCAGGAGCAGGTGCGTGTGCTGGCTGAAGAGGCGTCGTTCCTTCGTGAAAAAATCGAAAAGGCGAAGGATCAAAGCTCGTGACCAGAGAGCGCCTTGAGCGAGAGCAGGTGCTTGCGGTTGTCCCAGCTTTCAATGAAGACAAGTCAATTGGCGGCGTGGTCGATGCTGTGAAGTCAGCCGGTGTCGCAGTCGTTGTCGTCAGCGATGGATCCTCAGACAGAACAGCAGCTGTCGCACGGAGACATGGGGCAAGAGTTCTCGAGTTGCCGATGAATCTCGGTGTTGGAGGAGCGCTGCGGACTGGTTTCAAGTTTGCGATCAACGAGGGGTTCGAGGCTGTCGTTCAGATCGATGCCGACGGTCAGCACCCGACGCATCAGATCGACACGTTGATCGACGTGGCGAATGTGTCGGGTGCAGACATGGTCATCGGGAGCCGTTTCCTGAACGATCGACCGTCGATGAATGTCACCGGCAGTCGACGGTTTGCGATGTATATCCTTGCACGATCAGCGTCCTCGTCGGCTGCAGCCAGAATCACTGATTCAACGTCCGGGTTTCGTCTGATCAGACGACCGCTTCTTAATGAGTTCTCACGTCACTTTGCCACCAACTACTTGGGCGACACCTATGAAGCGGTGGTGTCGGCAGGTCGTGCCGGATACCGAATCATCGAGATGCCTGCAACACTTCGCGATCGTGAATTCGGTGAGTCGACCGCCTCGACAGGGTCTGCGATCCGTTTCACCTTGAAGGGTCTCAGTGTTGCGCTTCTAGGGTTGCACCGAAAGTTGGCACCACGCATCTGAGTGTCAGCGCCCGATCGGCACCACTGTCATTGGCCTGGCGTCTCGAACACAGTTTCGGCCGTCAAGGATGACCGCAACGCCTGGGAGATCCTCAGTATGTAGCACTGCATATTCAGGATGATCTGCCTGCACGATCGCTGCATCAGCGGGCTCGCCGAAGTGGAAGGGTTCGAACCCCTCGTGTCTGAGTTCGTCGTCGGTGTACATCGGGTCGTGGACAAGAACCGTCGCGCCCCGACGTTGCAATTCGGCCACCGTGGGGAACACGCCCGAGAAGGCGGTCTCTTTCACGCCACCGCGGTATGCGGCACCGAGAACCACGACCGTCCTGCCTGAGAGCGGCCCGACGATGCTCTCGAGCCTGGAAACTGCATGTTCGGGCATCCCGGCGTTCGCTTCCCTCGCCGCTCGCACCACCGTGGCGGCTGGGTCGTTCCACAGGTACATCCTCGGATAGATCGGGATGCAGTGACCCCCTACGGCGATGCCGGGTCGATGAATATGGCTGAACGGTTGGCTGTTGCACGCATCGATCACCGCGTACACGTCGATTCCGTTCTGCTGGGCAAAGAGCGCGAACTGGTTTGCCAGAGCGATGTTCACGTCGCGGTATGTGGTCTCGGCCAACTTCGCCATTTCCGAGGCTTCCGGGCTTCCGAGGTTCCACACACCGTTTGGCTTGGGAAGATCGTCACGGACGTCGAAGTCGAGCACCGACGAGTAGAACGATTCGGCGACCCGTCCGCACTCCTGAGTGAGACCGCCCACCAGTTTCGGATACCGCCTCAGGTCGGCGAAGACGCGACCGGTGAACACTCGCTCGGGACTGAATGCGAGATGGAAGTCCACACCCGCGACGAGACCACTCCCGTCCGACAGCATCGGGGCGAAGCGACTCCTCGTGGTCCCCACCGGGAGGGTCGTCTCGTAACTCACCAGCGTCCCGGGCTTCAGCCCTCGTGCGACGTCACGCGTGGCCGAGTCCATCCAGCCGAAATCGGGCACTCCCTCTGCGTCGACGAACAGGGGCACGACGATGACCACTGCCTCGCACTCGGAAACCGCTGCTGCCGTGTCGGTAGTGGCCGTGAGCAGACCCGACCCGACCACCGTGGAGAGCTTTTCTTGAAGATCAGCCTCCCCGGGGAATGGTTCCTGCCCTCGATTCACGGTCTCGACGGTTGCCGCATTCACGTCGCAACCGATGACACGGTGGCCCTTCTCGGCGAATTGAACCGCCAGCGGGAGGCCGATCTTTCCGAGGGCGACAACGGCAATCTTCACGCCCAAACCCTAGCCCCCGATGTTTCTAGACTGCTGAAGCTATGTCTTCCGAGTGTGTCAGATGAAGGTGTTGAGCGTCGTCGGTGCGCGACCTCAATTCGTGAAACTCGCTCCCGTACACACGGCGCTCGTGGATGCCGGACACGACCATCTCATCGTGCACACCGGTCAGCACTACGACCACGGGATGTCGGACGTGTTCTTCCAGGATCTCGGCATACCCGCACCCAACCAGAATCTGGCGGTGGGTTCGGCGTCCCATGGGCGCCAGACCGGACAGATGCTGGAGGGACTCGAGGGTTCGTTCCTCGCAAATTCACCCGACTGGGTCCTCGTTTACGGGGACACGAACTCGACACTGGCCGCCGCCGTGGCGGCTGTGAAGATTCATCTTCCGGTTGCACATCTCGAGGCTGGGCTCAGGTCGTTCAACCGGTCCATGCCCGAGGAGCACAACAGGGTCCTGACCGACCATGCCGCCGATCTGCTTCTCGCGCCGACCGAAGTCGCGATGCGGCATCTCGCCGATGAAGGGCTCGCGGGTAGGTCGGTGCTCGTCGGTGACGTGATGACCGACGTGTGTCTGCGGACCCGCGACAGGGTCCTGGCGTCTCCTCCGCAGATGCCGACAGGATGGGAGGCCGGGACCCCCTACGTCGTCGCAACCATCCACCGCCAGGAGAACACCGACGACCCGACACGACTGAGACAGATCGTCGAGCATCTGGCGGGGTCCGCGGTTCCCGTCCGACTACTCGTCCATCCGAGGCTGGCGGCGAAGTCCGAAGAACACTCGATCCCACTCGGCGTCGGCGCCATCGGAATCTTCGAACCGCTCGGATATCCGCAGTTGGTGCACGCAGTCCTGCACTCGACCGGTGTCGTGACCGACTCAGGAGGCCTCCAGAAGGAGGCCTTCCTTCTGGACCGTCCCTGCATCACCATCCGAACCGAGACCGAGTGGGTTGAGACCGTCGAGTCGGGCTGGAACGTCCTCGACCCTGATTGCCGAAGCGACATTGCGGCGGCCCTCGCGACCACCACCAACCGCCGGAAGCCGGCGCCGTACGGGACCGGTGAGGCCGCCTTGCTCGTCGTCCGCGCTCTCGAGGAACACTCGACGTGAGCCTCAGCGAGTACGAGCGCGTACGGTTGCGCGCCTGCGGTGCAGTGCTGACGTCGAATCGACGTGAGTTGGAGTGGGCGTCTTCACAGTCGCCGGAGGTTCTCGGCGACGACTTGGCTCACGAGATCGCGGCAGCACTCGCCGGTGCACCCATCCCCGGAGAGAGCAGACTCGTCCGTGCGACCACGCTTCTTCCGGCATGGGTGCAGTACGCAGGTCAGCGTGCGGTTCTGTTGTTTCCGGGGCTGGCGAGGCGACTGCTGCGCGGCACCGGGCTCCATCACCAGAGGTTCTGATGCAACCCGACACTCGACCCGCCCGTCACAAGGTGCTCGTGATCCATGCGTTGCGACCCACGAGTCGCCAGACGACGATCGACCATCTCCTCAGTTTCCGGGAGCACCTGCCGGACGCTGACGTCCAATACCTGCACTTCCAGCAACCGGTTCCCCCCGAGTGTCGCGAAATCGAGCCTGATCTCGTCGTCGTCAACTACGACGTCCTCAATTTCCGGTTCTCTCCCCTGTGGCCGTTCATGAAGCGACGGCACAGAGAGATCGCCGGTCGAGCAGGCAAGGTCGTGGCTATCGCCCAAGATGACTTCTGGGCCAACAAGTTGCTCGACGACTGGTGCATGGACTGGGACGTCGACCGGATCCTGACCCCGATCGACACCGATCGGGACGTGCTGTATCCCCGGTCGATCCGGACGAAGGAATTCCGGACGGCACTCACCGGATACGTGAAGTCCGGACCGGTACCGGTGACACCGCCCCTGCGGGACCGGCCGATCGATCTCGGCCAGAGGGTCCGAGACATGCCTCCCCACCTCGGTCGCCTCGCTCAGGCAAAGGCGGTCCAGGCAGTAACCATCGCAGATGCAGCCCGGGCCGCCGGATTCGTGGTGGACGTGTCGACAAGGGTCGAGGACTCGTTCCTCGGCACGGCCTGGTTCGATTTTCTCGCATCGTGCAGGTTCACCGTAGGGATGAAGGGCGGAGCGAGTCTTCACGATCCGATCGGACTCGTCCACACGAGAGTCGACTCGTTCCGCACTCGCCATCCGGATGCACGATTCGACGAGATAGAGACGAAGTGCTTCCCCGGAAAGGACATGAAGCACGAATTCACTGCCATCAGTCCCCGTCTCTTCGAGTCTGCGCTTGCTGGAACGTGTCAGATCCTGCTGCGCGAGGACTATCTCGGGGTGCTCGAGCCCTGGCGCGACTACATTCCGCTCGAGAGGGACTACTCCAACATGGAGCAGGTCCTGACTGCGATGCGGGACCACGACCGTTGCCAAAAGATCGTCGGGAGTGCACGGACTGCGCTCGTGGATTCAGGGATGTTCGACTATTCGCGACTCGTCGAGACGGCGACGGGTGGACTCCTGGGGCGACCGTCCGGTCCCGACGTTGCGTGGGATGCACTCGTCGACCACCTGCGACGTTCCGCACTGGTCTTCGATTCGGTCGGATCCGAGCTGCACGATGCCGCTCTCCATCTCATCAACGACCGGTTCCTGGCCCGTCCGCGCGTGCCCGTGCGTCCCGACCATGCAGCGGATGCGGCCGGGAGGATCGTGCTGGAAGTGTTGGACGGTCACGGGATGTCACAGTGGTTCGACGAGGCCGTGTCGATGCTCTCGACCGATCCCCTCGCAAGACGGGCGCCATGGATCTGGCGTCCCGTGCCGATCGGAACAGGAGGATGACCGTAAACAGCGACGACTGTGACGTTCTGATCGTGGGAGGAGGAATCGTCGGTCTGGGAATCGGCGTCGGCCTCCTGCGTCAGTCACCTGGTCTGCGGGTGAAGGTCCTCGAGGCCGAAAGGACCCTTGCGGTGCACGGAAGCGGCCGCAACAGTGGGGTGCTCCACGCCGGCTTCTACTACTCACCCGATTCGTTGAAAGCCAAACTGACGCGCGTCGGCAACGAGATGCTGAAGAAGCTGTGCCATGACGAGGGGATACCCGTTCGGGAGTGCGGAAAAGTGGTCGTGACGAGGAACAGCGAGGAAGTGCCGCGACTCGAGGAACTGCACCGTCGGGCGATCGCGAACGGTGTGGACGTGCGATTGATCGACGCCGCCGATCTCGCGGAGTTCGAGCCACTTGCGCGGACCCACGAAGTCGCGTTGTGGTCACCGAAGACCGCGGTGGCGAGCCCCATCTCCGTCACCGAGGCCGTTGCGAAGGTGTTCCGGACCCTGGGTGGTTCGATCGAAACCTCCCGCGGAGTCGATCGAATCGACGGAACGAGTGTGGTGTTCCACGACGGATCGTCCATGCACTCCCGTCACGTCGTGAATGCCGCCGGTCTATACGCCGACAAACTCGCCCACTCTGCCGGCGTCGGCCTCGATTACGAAGTCCTGCCGTTCAAGGGCATCTATCTCTACGGGAACGAGTCGGCACCTGCCATCGGACGGCACGTCTATCCGGTGCCCGACCCGCGGAATCCGTTCCTCGGTGTGCATCTCACCGTGACGGTCGACGGCCGGGTCAAGATCGGCCCGACCGCCATCCCCGCTCTGTCGAGGCTGAACTACACGAAGTTCGGGAGCATCAAGCCTTCGGAACTCGGTTCGATAGCGCGTCTGTTGCCGCAGTTCTTGGCGAGCAAACATCACAATGGTTTCGGCCTGATCAGATCCGAGGTACCCAAGTACCTTCGCGGTGTGCTGGTCGGACACGCGAATCAACTCGTGCCGACGGTGCGAAAGGACGCATTCAGAGAATGGGGCAAGAGCGGAATCAGGGCACAGCTGTTCAACCTTCGGGAGAAGAGACTCGAGATGGAC
>Ga0172376_10005808_pt1 | contig 13628 bp, 12 predicted proteins | sample Lak35m_FD_121114 | JGI IMG/M metagenome (GOLD analysis project Ga0172376, IMG submission 121114) | Freshwater microbial communities from Kabuno Bay, South-Kivu, Congo - kab_092012_35m | ecosystem: Environmental > Aquatic > Freshwater > Lake | place: Democratic Republic of the Congo: South-Kivu...
GACCCGGCGAGACCGTCATCGGTACCTCGTACGCCGAACATCCGGGCGGAAAGGGACTGAACCAGGCGGTCGCCGCCCGACGCGCCGGCGCGACCACCGCCCTCGTCACCAGTCTCGGATCCGATGCCGCCGGTGATCTCCTGCATCGCGTGATGACGGATGAGGATCTCGTTCCCCTCGTCCACGAGTCGACCCATCCGACCGGTCGGGCACTGATCGAAGTCGACGAGAGTGCCGAGAACTCCATCGTGGTGATTCCCGGAGCCAACGGCGACCTCGGACTCTCCGAGATCGACCGACATCGCGACCTCCTGTCGACGGCCCGGGTGGTGCTGTGCCAACTCGAGGTTCCCATGGTCGCCGTCGAAACCGCGCTCGCCATCGCCAAGGCGGGCGGTGCCGTCACGGTTCTCAATCCGGCGCCCGCCGCGGAGTTGACAAGATCGATACTCGAACTCTGCGACGTGGTGATGCCCAACCAACACGAGATCGGTCTCCTCGGCGGTGTCGACGAGTTGTTGGCCACCGGGGTTCGGGCCGTGGTCCTCACGCTCGGTGCCCGCGGTCTGCGGGTGGTCACCGCCGACGATCGCCTCGACGTGCCACCGTTCGCTGTGCGGGCGGTCGACACCACGGGGGCCGGCGACGCCGCGTGTGGCGCATTGGCCGCCGCTCTCGCTCGCGGACTCGACCTTCCCGCGGCGGCCCGTGAGGCCGCCGCCGCCGGAGCACTGGCGGCCACCCGTCAGGGAGCCGTGCCGTCGTTGCCCACTCGGGTCGAGATCGAGGCACTGCTCGGCACCTGACGGGGATCGCTCAGGACCACGGTCGTCCAACCCGCCACGGTGACTCGGTCGACCTCGACGAGGGGCGCCAGGGCCTCGGTCAACCGTCCCTCGGTTCCGTCGAGGACTCCGCTCACGATGAGGATCCGCCCGGCGAGACGGACGAGCTCCGGGGTCAACTCGACGAGAACGGGCAACAGGATGTTGGCGACGACGACATCGAAAGGTCGACCGACGACCTCGAGCGGTTCGGTCGACACCGACCACCGATCGGCCACGCCGTTGCGCGTCGCGTTGTCCGTCGAGACCCGCACCGCGGCGGGCATGAGATCGGTCCCGTGGGCCCGCGAGGCACCCGACACGAGTGCGGCGATGCCCAGCACTCCGCTTCCACAACCGACGTCGAGCACGGTGTCGCCCGGTCGGACATGGGACTCGATCGACGCGAGGCAGCCCGACGTCGTCGGATGATCACCGAGTCCGAAGGTGGGACCCGGTTCGATACGAACGACCTTCGTGCCGACGGACCAGGGTTCCACCCCGTTCTGATCGAACCACTCGGGAACGATCACCAGACCCGGACTCACTCGATGCGGTCGCGCGTGTCGACGCCACTCGTCGGCCACCGACTCGTCGACATCGACGAAACGCCATACCCGATCCGCGGGAAGCGACCGCAGGGCGATCTCGATCGCCCGACGATCCTCGCCCAACTCGGTCCACAGTTCCACGACACCGACGGACAGCCACCGTTCCTCGATCGCCTGGGTTCCGAGCGACCACAGCACGTCGCTCGTCGACTCCACGTCATCTGGTCGTACCACCACCACGATGCCCGTCGACACGGTGTGACGCCGCCGCCGATTCAGCCGTCGATGCGCCGCATCTCGCGACGGAAGCGCTCGGCTCGGGACACGTAGGACGCCGCCGCGAGAGCGATCTCGTCGGCGCGAGCCTTGCCCTCCTTGACCACCGCCGGTGATCCGGCGGCGAGGGCCCCACTGGGAACGACGGTTCCGTTGAGCAGCACCGAGTTCGCCGCCACCACGGCCCCGCTGTGCACCTCGACGCGATGCATGACGATCGAACCGTTGCCGACCAAGGCCCCATCGTGAACGCGACAGCCCTCGAGATGAACCAGATGTCCGATCACGCAGTCGTCTCCGACGACCGTCGGGAAGACATGCGTCGTGTGGAGCACGCATCCGTCCTGAATCGACGATCGCGCGCCGATCACGATGTCGCCGTCGTCGGCGCGCAGGACCGCGCCCGGCCAGATGGAACTGCCCGCTCCGATGCGCACCCGACCGATGACCACGGCATCGGGATGCACGTAGGCGTCGGGATGAATGTCGGGCACGTGGTCACCGAGCGCGTAGATGGGCACGCCGACACCGTAGACGAACGAGTCCCGGACGTTCGGGGCTGGGCTCGCACCCGGGCGACCGACACCCTCGCGCCCGCCACCCGATAGCGTGGCGACTCATGTCACGACGCATCGACATCGAGCTCACGAGTTCGCGTCCCGACGGCACCTGGACCTGGCGCGCCGCGGGAGCCCGCGAGCCCAAGGGTGTCGTGGAGGCGTCGCTGTTGCCGAACTCGGTGAAGGTGGGTGACGTCCTGAAGGTGGAGGCCGAGTCCGACCTCGACGGCTTCACGATCCTCTCGGTCGTTCAGGGGCGCACCAAGCTGGCCAAGTTCGAGACCATCGACATCGTGGTCGATCATTCCGGTTTCAAGCCGGTCATCGAGACCCGTGCGCCGCGGACCGAACGACGCGGCGGTCGTCCGGAGCGCCGTCGGGACGGGGATCGACCCGATCGTCGCCGCGATGCCGGACGACCCGGCCAGAGTCGTGACGGTCGAAACCGTGACGGCCAGAGTCGTGACGGGGCTAACCGTGACGGGGCTAACCGTGACGGGGCTAACCGTGACGGGGCGACGAGGGGCGAGCGCCGCCGTGACGATCGTCCTCGTCGTCCTCGTTTCGAGGTGCCGCCGGAGATCCCGATGCGCCCCAAGCCCAAGCGCTTGCGCCCGCAGAACAAGCACCGACGGGACGTGCTCGAGACGATTCCCGCCGAACAGCGGGCGATCGCCGAACTGGCCCTCAAGGGAATCCCGGCCGTCCGTCAGCGCCTCGCCGAAGAGAACGCCCGCCTCACCGCGGCCGGTCAGCCACTCATGCCCGAGCATTCCGTCATCGAGATGGCGCAGAACCTTCTCCCCCGACTCCGGGTCGCCGAATGGCGCGATCGAGCCGAAGCGGCCAAGCGCGACGGCGACGAACTCGATCTGCGCGATCTGCGCAGCGTGGTGGCCGCCGCCAAGGATCCCCTCATCGAGCGCGAGGAGAGCTGCCGGGCGCTCGCATCCGAACTCGTCGAGATCCTCAACCGACGCGCCGTCGCCGACAAGGACGCGTGGCTCGTCGACATCGAGGCCGCGACGGGCGTCGGTCGAGTGGTGCGAGCCCTGAAACTCGCCGGTCAACCGCCGAAGGCCGGCGAGCGTTTCCCCGAAGATCTGGGTCGTCGTTTGGCCGCGGCAACCGCCGACTCGCTGACGCTCGATGCACCTTCGGAGCGTTGGATCGCCGTCCTGGAAGCGGTCGCGTTCAGCCCGGTGCGTTCGGTCTTCATGGTGCCCGCGGTGCCCTCCTCGCCCACGCCCGAACTCCTGAAGACCGTGGAGAGACTCTCGCCCTTGTTGCCCAAGGTGGCCGCCCTGTTCGGTGTCGATGCCACCGGCCGTCCCACCCCTCGACCACTCATGGCGCCACGGGGTCCGGTTCGCGACAAGAACCGCAAACCGGCCGCCAAACCGGGCGCCCCCGTTCGAACCGAGGTCCCAGCGACTACCTCACCCGAGACGACCGCACCCGAGACGACCGCACCCGAGCCGGTCACAACTGACACGGTCGCAACTGAGACGAGCGCACCCGAGCCGGTCACCCTCGCTCCCGTCGACGACCCGGTGGTCGAGAACCCGTCGTCGGCGACCGAGTCGCCCCCGACCTGAGAGCCCCGCTACCGTCGCGAACATGAGCGACAACAGCAACGACACAGCGACCGACATCGTCACGTACTCGTCCGAGGGACGCGTGGCTCTCATCACGCTCAATCGACCCGGGGCCCGCAATGCCGTGAACGGCGACGTCGCCAGCGGACTCGAAGCGGCGATCGATCGACTCGAGGCCGACGACGACGTGTGGGTCGGAATCCTCACCGCCAACACGGAAGGACAGGCCAACCCGGTCTTCTGCGCCGGAGCCGACCTCAAGGCCATCAATTCGGGACAGGCCGGAGCGCTCAACACCCGCCGCGGGGGTTTCGCGGGCTTCGTCTACCGCGAACGTCGCAAGCCGATCATCGTGGCGGTGGACGGACTCGCGACGGCCGGCGGCTGCGAGATCGTGCTGGCCGCCGACCTGGTGATCGCCACGACGCGCTCGGCCTTCGGCCTCGCCGAGGTCAAGCGCAATCTGATCGCCGGTGCCGGTGGCTTGTTCCGCTTGCCCCGCGCCATCGGTCAAGCGGCGGCGATGGAAGCCATCCTCACCGGCGAACCCATCCCGGCCGAACGCGCCTACCACCTCGGGCTCGTTTCGCGACTGGTGCCGCCGGGTCAGGTGCTCGACGAAGCGCGTCGCATGGCCGCCCAGATCACCGCCTGTGCTCCCCTGGCCGTGTACGCGAGCCGCCAAGTGGTGCTGGCTGCGGCCTACGAGTCGGACGAGAACCTGAAAAATTTCACCAACAAGTTGTTCGCCGAGGTGATGTCGTCGGAGGACACCAAGGAGGGTCTCACGGCCTTCATCGAGAAGCGTCCGCCCAACTGGCAGGGGCGCTGAACCGTTCGAACCTCGTGGTGGCGAACCGCCATCGGAGTCGGATTCAGAGCGTCTTCGACACCGTGATCGAGCGGGCCACCACGCCACCCCGCTCGAACAGATTCTTGGTGTCGCGGTCACCGGGAAGGGCCGTGCCCTCCAGTGCCACGCAGTTCTGCGATCTCGCCTCGGTCTCGGCCGCGTCGAGCAACGCGTCGCCGAATCCGAGTTCTCGCGCCGCCTCCTCGACGTAGACACGATCGATCGTCGCCACGCGCCCCCGTCCGTCGCGAACCTCGATCAGCAACGTGAGAAAGCCGACGACCGCGCGGTCGATCAGGCCCACCCAGCCCAGTGGCGCACCGTCGTCGGACGGCCAGTCGACGTCGAGGGCCCGATGTTCGGCCAACCACGCCTCGCCGCCCCGCCGATCGACCAAGGACGACCGGGCGACGGCGTCCATCTCGAGCAACGACTCGCGATCCGTCGCGAGGATCCGTCGGACCGAGGGTTCGACGGCCACGGCACCAACTCGTTCAGGAGAAGAGCGGGCAGGTGTCGTCAGCCACCGGGCACACCGGTGCACCCTTGCGCACCAGCAGGAAGCACTGCGGGCACATGCGCTCGTCGGGTCGCTTCGGAACGATGCTGGTGTCCGGATCGGCGGTGGTCGGAGATTCCTCCTCTTCCTCTTCGACGTCGGCGTCGTCGTCGGCGGCCCGCTCGCGCAAACGCTCCGAGAGGATCTTGGCGAGATCCTCCTCCACGTCGTCGGCCTGGGTGAGGTCGTCCTCGTCGTCGTCGGAGCCGGCTCGCTTCGGGCGCTTGGTGGCGGCGGTGTCGTCGGCTTCTTCGTCCTCTTCGACGAGGATGGCCGCCTCGTCGTCCTCGTCGATCGGTTCGAGATCATCTCCTTCGAGGTCGCCCTCCTCGAGTTCGCCGACGATCAGATCGGGATCGTCGTCCAGTTCGGCCGAATCGTCCCCGGCCACCTCGCTGAAACCCTCGTCGTCGACCTCGTCCGGATCGAGCACTTCGTCATCTGAGGCCATGGAAGCCGAAATCTCCTGCGGGTCGTAGGGGGTGTTGGGGGCGGATGATAGATGAGCGCGGTTGGACGAATCGGCGTTCGGCGGTGACGCTGGTCACCCTCGCTGGGTCAGGTCGCGCCGCGGCGGGCCTCGGCCCGGCGCTCGGCGGCCAGGCGTTCCAGTTCGGGGGCCTCGACGACCATGTGCGACATCGCCTCGGCGATCGCCCGGTGTCCGGCCTCTTCACCGATCAAGCGGTGCATCTCGAGAGCGACTCTCCGATAGGCCGGATGTCCCTGCGGTGACGAACGAAGTTCGAGCATGTGCATGGCCTCCCGGGCGTTGAACTGCATCGAGTACCGGACCCGATAGGCCATCGATACGGCGTAGGGCGCCTGTTCCGGGAACTCGGGCCTCAGCGAGTCGTAGAGGGCCGCCGACCGGTCCATGACCTCGTCGAACACCGTGCCCATTCCGGCCTCGTCGAGCAGATCGGGTCGAACGTAGCCGTGATTGGGCGACAAGGCCTGCCATTCGATCGTGAGCAATCGATGGCGCTGGAGATCGCGGAAGGCTCCGTAATCGGACAAGACGTCGAACCGATAATCGGTTCGCTCGAAGGCCCGACCGGGGCGATGCCGGCGATTCTCGCGATGGCCGATGTAGGAACGAAGGATCGCCACCTTCTCGGCGTGACTCATCCGCCGCACCCGACTCATGATCTGCGCGTCCGGAAGGTTCGTGTGGGCGTAGCAGATCGCGCCGATCACCTTGTCCTCGCCGTCGGGGTCCCAATCGGTCAACACCACCGGAGCGCTGTGATCGACCGGTGTCTCGGCGAAGAGGTCCTGCACGAGGTCCGAGGTGTTCGACCGGGTGTCCGAGAGATACTGGCTCCAGCGTCCGCCCCGGTCGGCCAGATCGACCCGTCGCAGGAAACTCGGAATCACCTTCCGGAGTTCCTCGAGCATGAGCATCGCGTAGTCACGGGCCTCGGGAAGGGGATGCGAACGCATCCGAATCAGCATCGCCTCGTAGGCCTGCCCGCTCGCGTAGATGCCGACGTTCGACAACGACGATGACGGCAGCGCTCCCCGAACCGCATCGAGTGCCTTGGCTCGAGTGGCCTGCCGGAAGACGAAGTCGCTGTCGGCCGGATCGCGCCGCACGGTCGCCCGGACGTGATCGGTGACCTTCTCCATGAGCAGGGTGTACGAGTCGAACATGCGATCCATGTCGCCGACGTAGCGGGTTCCGAGCCTGGAGTTCAGCACCTGAGGGTCGCGGAAGTACCGATACCGTCCGGCCAGTCGCGCGTCGTAGGCGATGTAACGGGTGCTCTGTTCGAGGTAACTCGCGAGTCGTCCCCATTCGAGGATCTTGGTGAGCACGTTGGATGCCTGCTCGCACGCGAGATGGACGCCGCCCAACTGGGCGACGGAATCGTCGCCGTACTCGAAGAAGACCTTCTCGTACAGTTCCTCGGCCCGCTGCAAGCCGATGGTGGCGTCGACGCTCTGGTCGCCGGCCACGTCGAGATCGCCCACGAATTCGTCGAGGAAGAGTCGGCGCAGACTCTTCGAACTACGGCTGTACCTCGCGAAGAGGGCTCCCTTCACGACCTCGGGCAGGTTCACCAGGGCGAACACCGGACCGTCGAGGTTGGTGAAGTACCTGCGCAGTACGTCGGCCTCCTCGGGCGTGAACTCCTCCGGGGCGTAAACCGTCACGTCGGACACGCTAGTTCTCGGTCGTCGCGCGGGCGTGGACGGTGTCCCCGGAGTCGAGTCGACCGTTCAGGCCAGAACGTCGGTCGACGGGGGCAACGACGAGAACTCCTCCGCGACGCGTCGGCGAAGATCCGCATCGAGCCAGAGATCCACCACGGTGGCGGCCATGGCCCGAGCGGCCACCAGCACCGCCGCGTCTCCCCCGTCTCCTCCGGCGTGCTCGGCGAACTCCCGCGTGTGAATGGGCGTTCCGGTCGGCGCGACCTTGATCATCGGATGGATCGAGGGCACCAGATGCGACACGTTCCCCATATCGGTGGAGCCGAGCACGCGATGACCTCCGTGGCGAGGGTCGGCGCACGACCGACCCCCGGCCCCGCGATCGGCCTCGAAGTTCCGCGCGTAGACGGCGGCCAGCGCGAAGTTGTCGCGAACCTCGGCGTAGGAGTGCCCTTCCCACCGCAGCTCGGCCCCGCATCCGCACGCCGTGGCCGCTCCCACGAGGCAGGCCTCGACCCGCTTCTTCAACGGTTGCAGGGAGTCCATCGACGCCGATCGGACGTACCACGTCGCCGCGGCCCGGCGCGGGACGATGTTGGGCTTCTCGCCGGCCTCGGTGAAGATGCCGTGCACCCGCTCGTCGGGACGGATGTGTTGGCGCAGGGCGGCCACGTTCATGTAGCCGAGGACCGCGGCATCGAGCGCGTTCCGACCCTCCCACGGAGCCGCCGAAGCGTGCGCTTCCTTGCCGTGATACTCGACGTCCACCGCCTGAATGGCGAGCGAATCCATGCGAAGGAGATCGGCGTCGGCCGGGTGCACCATCATCGCCGCGTCGAGACCGCGGAACGCTCCGTTGCGGGCCATGAGCACCTTGCCCCCACCACCCTCCTCGGCGGGAGTTCCCATGATGCGCACGCGCCCGCCGAGTTCGGTCGCCAGGGCCGCGGCGGCCAGACCGGCGCCCAGTCCAGCCGCGGCGATCACGTTGTGGCCGCAGCCGTGACCGATGCCAGGCAGGGCGTCGTACTCGAGCAGGATCGCCACGTCGGGACCTTGGATCCCGGCTCGCGCCTCGAAGGCGGTGTCGACTCCCCAGGCGTGCGGCGTCACGTCGAGGCCGTGCTCGACGAGCGACGCAACGAGCAGGTCGTGGGCCCGGCGCTCGGCGAAGCAGAGTTCGGGCTCGCGATGAATCCTTCGACTCACTTCGACCAGGCGGTCGGCGTGTCGATCCACGAATCGGTCGATCGAGGACCTGGCCTCGGCTCGGGTCGAATCGGGCGACGTCACGGGATCACGGTACTCGTTTCCGACGGTCGCACCGCCGCGGATCACCCGACGACCACGGTCAGGTCTCTCGCGGCAACCACACCTCGCCGGCGTCGGCTTCCACCGACACCTCCACTCGGGAGACGCGTCCGAATCGACGTCCATCGACGAGCAACACTCCGGGTCCGATGCGGACCGACTCGACGGACCGGACATCGATCGACGGATGCGGCAGATGAGTCCCGTCGACGGAACGGCGCCACGCCCGCAGACGTTGGCGCGTTCCCATCTCCGAACGTACCTCCAGGCACTCGACCCGGCCGTCGTTGGGATGCCCTCGTGGCACCACGTCGCGTCGCCCGACGAACTCGGCGTTCATCACGACGTGTAAGGGTCCGCGCAGGACACCTCCCTCGATCCACCGTCGTCTGACGATCACCGACGCGGCGGCCGACAGGACGGGTCCCTCATCGATCACCACGCGCATGAGATCGATCACGAATCGGGTTCCGAGTCGCGGCTCCGAACGACGGACGGGCGTTCGCCGACGGGAGCCGTTCACCCCTCCGTTCACCCCTCCGAGCGTGCGGAACAGATCCCCTCCCTCGAGCACGCAGGAGTGCCCCCGGGCCATCGTCTCGGCGAGCTCGGCATCGGTGCTCACCGCTCTGGCATCGGAGGGAACCTCGCCGGGCTCACCCCAATTCTCGCGACGGCGAATCGTCACGGTCGATCCAATCCGCTCGAGGCGCGCACGACCCCTCGATCGAGCAGCGACACCGCCGTCTCGGCGGCGACTCTCGAATCGGCTTCGGGTGCCACGCTCGCGATCTGCCGAAGGAGGTCGACCAACTGCTTCATGGTGCGCACGAAATCGCCACCCGAGATCTCCTCGGCATCCACCACGGTTCCGAACGACTCGCCGGCCGCCCAGGCGTGCGCCACCGCCAGGAAGGTGGGATCGGGTCGACGATGAAGAGACAGCCCGTTCTTCTCCTCGACCGTTCTGATCTCGTCCGAGAGCGCGATCATTCGACGGAAACGTCGACGCACCTCGGCCGAGGGGAACCAGGCGGCGGGGGGCGGTTCGCTGGAGCGATGCTCGTACACCAGACACGAGGCGAGACCAGCCAGCTCGATCGCGTCCAGACCGTCCAACACCTTGCGATGCAGCACCTCGGCCACCAGGAGGTCGCATTCGTGGAAGGTTCCGGCCAGGGTGCGTCCCTTGTCGGTCAGCGACCAACCCTCGACGAATCCGCGTTCCGCGAGGATGCCGAGAACCCTCTCGAACCTACGCGCCACCGAATCTCCACCCTGGCGAACGCGTCGACGTAGGACGTCGATCTCGGCGGCCACCCGGTCGGCGCGGGCCGCCGCACGAAGTCGCTCCTCGAGATCCGGATCGTCCTCGACCGGATGACGAACCACGCCGACGACTTGGGACGTCCCGGACGCCGCGGGGATCGATTCGGAGAGTTCGACCGCGTCGATCAGTGCCGCGACCGCGCGATGGAACTCCGGTCGTCCCGGTGCGTACGGCTCGGGAAGTTCGACCCGACCGCGGGCTCGGGGTGGGATCTCGAAATCCCGTTCGGCGAGATTGACCACCGCTCGTCCCGGGGTCACCACGGTGATCTTGGCGCCGGCCGCCCGTTGCGCACTGGTGATCACCACGGCACGACCGTCGACCTTGCTGTTGTGGAGAACCACGACGTCGCCGGGGCGCAGACGAGACAGCGCGAACTCCACGGCACTGTCGCTGCGACCGGAGGGGGTTTCCGCCGATCGGAACTCGTGGAGATCTCCGTACGGACTCTCGGCTTCGGCCTGGAGCCGGACGAACTCGCGCTGACGTTCCTCGAGACGCGCTTCCGTCCTCACGATCTCGCGATCCGACTGGAACTGGGCCAGCGACAGGTTGAGCAGATGCCGAGCCTCCTCGGCGGTGTAGGAGGCGATCAGATTCGACGCCATGTTGTAGGTGGGTCGGAACGAGGACCCCAATCGGAACGATCGACTGGCCGCCAGACCGGCCACTTGAGCGAACGTCACGAAGGGATTCCACAGAACCACCGCCGAACCGTGCGCGTCGATGCCACGCCGACCGGCCCGACCGGTGAGTTGCGTGAACTCCCCCGCGGTGAGTCCCTGATGGTGTTCTCCGGTGAACTTCGACAGTTTCTCGATCACGACGGTGCGCGCCGGCATGTTGATGCCGACCGCCAGCGTCTCGGTGGCGAACACCACCCGAAGCAAGCCGGCGGAGAAGCACGCCTCCACCGCCTCCTTGAAGGGCGGGATCATGCCGGCGTGATGCGCCGCGATGCCGGCCTCCAGGCGCTCGGCGAAGGCGTCGATGCCGAGGGTGTGCAGATCGTCGTCGTCGAGATCCCGGGTCCGATCGTCGAGAATCTCCCTGATCCGACGACGCTCGTCGACGCTGGTGAAACGGAATCCGGCTCTCGCACAGGTGACCGCGGCCTCGTCGCATTGATTCCGACTGAAGATGAAGTGGATGGCGGGCAGGAGATCCTCGTCGCGGAGTCGCTCGACGACGTCGATGCGCGACGGAGTGCGAAAAGCCCGGCGGGGCCGACCACGTCGGGCCGTGCGCCGATCGAGGAGACGATCGATGGCGGGATTCGCGCGTCCGTCGACGAAGACGGGAAGAAGATGGTCGACATCTGAACTTCGGTCACCCACCATGAACAGTGGTTCGAGCGGCACGGGACGCTTGTTCTCGGTCACCGACTTCGTCGGGCCGCGAACGATGGTCATCCATTCGGCGATCTCATCGGCGTTCGAGACCGTCGCCGACAGGCAGACCAGACGGACACGACGCGGAAGATGGACGATCACCTCCTCCCACACCGGCCCCCGATACGCGTCCTGGATGAAGTGCACCTCGTCGAGAACCACCAGATCGAGATCGTCCAGCGATCGGGACCCCGAATACACCATGTTGCGGAGAACCTCGGTGGTCATGACGACGAGAGGCGCGTCGGGATTCACCACGTTGTCGCCGGTGACCAGACCCACCGCCGCAACGCCGTGCACGGCGCAGAGATCGCGGTACTTCTGGTTCGACAGCGCCTTGATCGGCGCCGTGTAGAACGCGCGCCGTCCATCGGCCAGCGCCGACGCCATTCCGTACTCGGCGACCACGGTCTTGCCGCTTCCCGTCGGTGCCGCCACGATCACCGACTCACCGGCGTCGAGATGATCGAAGGCCTCGATCTGAAATCGATCGAGGGCGAAGGCGTACCGCGCGGTCAGCGAACCCCGGTCGGGGCGGGTCATGCCGTTCGACGCCGGACGACGAGGTGGCCGATCAGAACCGCGACGAAGTAGAGAACGACGAGCGGAATGGTGAGCGCGATCAGGGTGATCGGATCCCCCGACGGGGTGATCACCGCGGCCAGGACCACGATCGAGACGATCGCCACCCGCCACCCCTCGACGAGTTGCCGTGGTCGCAGCACTCCGGCGATCTGGAGGAACACGAGCAGTACCGGGAACTCGAAGCCGATTCCGAACGCGGCGATCATCAAGGCCACGAGACTCACGTACTTGGTGATCTGGAAGGCCTGTTGAACGTCGTCACCCGACCAGCCGACGAGGAACTCAAGTCCGCGGTCGAGCGTCACGTACGCGAGAAAGGCACCCGCCGCGAAGAGAACGACCGACGACAGGACGAAGGGGATCGCGTATTTCTTCTCCTTCGAGTGCAACGCCGGCACCACGAACCGCCAGATCTGCCACAGGATCACCGGCAACGCCAACAGGAGCCCACCGTAGAAGGCGATGCGGAGTCGGGCGTTGAAGCCGTCGAGCGGACCCAAGGAGTAGAGATCGCAGTTCGACACGAGGTCGGGGCGACGTTCGCAGAGTCGGTCGTAGGGGCCGCGCAGGAACTCCAGAACCGGGTCGTAGAAGGCGAGCACCCCGATGACTCCCACCCCGACCGCCAGCGCGGCTCGTATGATCCGATTCCGCAGTTCGGCCAGATGCTCGGTGAGGGTCATCGCATCGGGATCGGCCACGTCCCGGGTCCGACGTCCGAGTTTCACTCCTGGCTCCCGGCAACCGGTCCGGATCCGTCGTTCTCGGGCCGAGGTCGGTCCGCACCGGACGTCATCGAATCACCGGACGACGACTCTCCGGACTTCGAACCGTTTCCGGCCGTCGGCGTCGTGGCGGACCCCGAGCTGGCGGCCTCATCCACCAGGCCGGTCACCGCTTCCTTGGTGAGGCGAGCGGTCTCCCGGATCTCGCGCACCGGCTCGTCGAAGGCCTGTTTGAATTCGCTCTGGAAACCGCGGCTCATCTTGCGGAGTTCCCCGTACACCTTTCCGAAACGACGGATGGCATCGGGCAACTTCTCCGGTCCGAGCACGACGAGGGCCAGGAGCAAGATGATCACGATCTCGCTCCCGGAGAGATTGAACACGTGGCGAGTCTAGGTAGTCCCCGGCTCCGGGCGCCGACCGCATCGGATCGTCCCCGTCGATCGTGAAGTGGCATCATTCATCCGTGCAGCAGCGACTGCCGTCGCTCGTCGACCCACCGATTCTCTTCGCCCACCGGGGCGCACGGGCCCACGCTCCGGAGAACACCCTCGAGTCGTTCCGCCTCGCCATTCGTCTCGGCGCCACGGGTATCGAGAGCGACGTCTGGAGCACCGCCGACGGAGTCGCCGTCCTCGACCACGACGGTGTGGTGAAGGTCCGGGGTCGTCGCCGCCCGATCACCGACGTCCAGCGCGAGCAGCTGCCCGAGCACGTCCCCGATCTCGTCGATCTTCTCGGTTCGTTGCCGTCGGAGTTTCCACTGAGTCTCGACGTGAAGCACCCCGAGGCCTTCGCCCCGGTGATCGCGACCTTGAGGTCGCTCTCGTTCGAGCCGTCGACCTGGCTCTGCCATCCCGACTGGAATCTCGTGGCGACCTGGCGTGCCCGCACGACCGCGCGTC
>Ga0172376_10005809_pt1 | contig 13626 bp, 8 predicted proteins | sample Lak35m_FD_121114 | JGI IMG/M metagenome (GOLD analysis project Ga0172376, IMG submission 121114) | Freshwater microbial communities from Kabuno Bay, South-Kivu, Congo - kab_092012_35m | ecosystem: Environmental > Aquatic > Freshwater > Lake | place: Democratic Republic of the Congo: South-Kivu...
AGCTTTTTCACTGCTGAAAACCTCAAACCACGACCTTTCCTCGCTCAAGCCAAAAACACCCCTGAACTCCCGTCTTAACACCGTTTCACCATCCCAGGGCGAAGCTCCTGCTGAGCCGCATCCCTGCCGCAAGGACTGCACTGATCCCCGCTGCTTCGCAAAATCGCTGCCAATCGCTCACAGCGCGGACCAGCGTGCGGTGGCTCGGCAGGAGCCTCACCCTCCCGGGTCTTCACTCGTCCTTTCACAGGATTCCAGAGAACTTCAACGCCTGCGGGCAAACGGCCCTGCAAACGCCCCGACAACGCCCTCGACAGCGCGCGCACCTTCGGTGCGAAACATAGCCGGGGGCTCCCGCCCAACCGCTCGCAATGTCAGCCGCATGGCGGCAGCCTGCGGGCAAATGGCAAATGGCCTGGACTTTCCGGCAGGAGTGGACGCGGGAGGGCGAAACTGGGATGGTGAAGTGGTGCGGGAGGTGGGGGCATGATTGAAACGCAGAGGACGCTGATTTTCAGAGGGAGACACGGGGAAGACAGGCCGGTGGACCCGATCACGTCGCGACAAGAGGTGTATGGGGTGTGCGGCCGATGTTTGTCGCCTTTCGCTCTGCGAAAGGACGTTCTTTCGCGGAGCGAAAGGCGACAATGGCGCAGACGGCCGGCGCGGCTATTGGCGCTGCTCAGGTGACTGCAGCTGCAGCATGGCCTCGGCCAGTCCCCAGCCGATGCGGCCGAGAATCTTTGCAGAACCCAGATAGTGGAATTCGAGATTGGAAACGCCGATGTCAAGAATGGTGCGTTCTCGTTCGGTGAGCTGGGCTGTCCGCAGCTGCTGATACAGGGTCTGTTCCTCCGGTCCTTTCAGCTGCTGTTCTGTGGCCTGTTTTTTGGCCAGTTGCCGGACGGTGGCTTCGCGGCTGCGGGCGGCCGTGAGTTCCTGATCCCAGTAGATTTCTGTGCGAATCGCGGCGACGGAGCCGTGAAATTCCGGGAGGGCAGCCGGGGCGGCCATGGCGTCGCGAAAGTTCTAATGAATCCCCCGATATCGCTGCTGCTCGGGGCCATATTCGGCAACTGGTCCACCCACGCCCAGGACCCCGATGACGAACGGCAGCTGCGGTGTGCGGAGATCACGGCGCACGTCCCGGATCAGCGTGGCAAGCAGGTTGCTGTAGGCATCGTAACCGCCCGGTTTGTCGCGGTCCGGGTAGGTGCCGGAATCGACCAGATCATTCCAGCCCTGGAACCAGACGAATCCGGCCAGCCGATAACCGGATGCAGCATCATAATCCGGAATCACTCGCGGCAGATCTGCCAGCACGTTCCGGACATGTTCGATCATCTGTCGGTAGGCGACGCCGGTTGCGTTGTCTTTTTCCTGTTGCGCTGCCTTGAGGTCTTTGTTCTGACGCTGGAGTCCGGCGAGCTGCTGCTGGTTGAACACGTAGGGGCCGGCAGAGGGCGGTCGAAAATCGGTGTTCAGGCTGCGGCCTCCCCACGCCGTCTTGATGAGCAGAATGCGGCCGGGAATGGCCTTCTGCATCCTGAGCCCGAAGGTGAATTCCGGCCCGATTTTGGGACCACCGGCTGCCGCACCGAAGCCGGTCGTGAGCTTCCCGAGCTGCTCGTTGTCGGCACTGCCAAGGGACGAGATCCAGACGCGTTCACAAACCACGGGCCGACCGTCTGCAGTCTGCATTTCAGCAAGCAGCGGTACGGTCTCAGGATCCATGCCGAGATGTGGAAATGTGGACACTTTGGCGTGTCCCTGCATATTTGACTGGCCCGCCAGAATATAGATCTGCAGAGGTTCGGCGGCGGGGGACAGGGGCAGCCGGAGCAGACAGACGCACAGCAGTGCGAGGGACATTCGCATGGGACACTCTTCCTGTTTCAGGCATCAGGGGCTGACGGAATCTGCAGGGCGGCTGCGGCCGGATTCGACGGTGTTCTGCAGGAGCCGCTTCAGTTCGTCGGCAAGGGCTGGTTGTTGAGTGATCAGATTGGTGGTTTCGCGCGGATCATCATGCAGGTTGTAAAGCTGGGAGGTGGCTGTGTCGTTCGTGGCAGGGCGATATTCGCGGAGCAGATCGCTGTCGTAGTTGTTTCCGCCGGAGCCGGCATGGTCGAGATACTTCCAGGGACCACGGCGAATCGACAGCGTCTGTCGGCCACGGAAGGCCTGGGTGACCAGCCATGGGCGGAGGGGCGCTTCGGTTGGTCCCTGCAGCGCCGGCAGGAGGCTGAAGCTGTCTTCGGCAGCATCCGCGGGAAGTTCAACATTCAGGATCCGGGCGATGGTTGCCATCAGATCCGTAAGGCATGCGGGCTGAGTGTACCGGGTGCCGGGACGGATGACTGCCGGCCAGCGGAGCAGCAGTGGGACGCGGTGCCCGCCTTCCCAGCTGTCCCGTTTCAGCCCGCGCCACGGCCGTGCGCCGTCGTGGTCGTGTTCCGTTCGCATGTTGACGACGGTGCTTGTTTCCGGCCCATTGTCGCTGGTGAAGATAAACAGTGTGTTATCGAGCACACCATGCTGCCGCAGGATTTCTGTGAGCTGTCCGACAATGTCGTCCAGTTCCATCAGGAAGTCGCCGTGTGGACCACACTGAGATCGCCCCTGAAACCGGCTGCTGGGAAACGACGGCAGATGCACAGCCTGTGTGGCGTGGTACAGGAAAAAGGGCTGCTCCGGGTGCTCCCGCAGATGTTCTTCGAGGATTCGTCTGCTCTGCTGCAGGAAGACCTGATCGATGGATTCCATCGGGAAATTCGGGGCGATCAGGCCGGCACGGCAGTCGTGGGACCACGGATGCCGGGGCAGTGTGGACTTATCAAGTGAGGTTGTGGGGGGCACCGGAATTCGGTTTCCGTCGATGAATGCATACAGCCAGTCTGTCGTAGGGCAGCAGGCCGTGCCGAAGAAACGGTCGAAGCCATGCTCGAGCGGGCCACCTTCAACCGGGCGTGAAAAATCGATGCGCGCAACCGTCTCGGGCCGACCATCGTGCAGCGGCTGGCCTGAGGCATCCCGGAACGTCAGACCCAGGTGCCATTTACCCACGGCCCAGGTGGCGTACCCCTGCTGCTGCAGCATCCGTGCAAGCGTGAGCCGCCCCGGGGCAATCAGGGCAGGGCCCCCAGTGCCGGTAAACACAATGCCGCCGCGCGGGATGCGAAAGGGCATCTGGCCTGTGAGCAGGCCATAGCGGGAGGGCGTGCAGACGGTGGCCGGACTGTGGGCATCGGTGAACTGCACGCCTGCCCGGGCCAGCTGGTCGATGTGTGGTGTGCGGATTCGAGCGTTCGTGTTGTAGCACGAGGCATCGCCGTACCCGAAATCGTCGGCAACGATCAGAACAATATTGGGCCGGGATACTGCGGATGAAAGGCCGCCAGTTCCGGTCTGTCGGGCGTGCAGATCCGGCAGATTTGTGGCCATGAGCGCGGCGAGCAGCCACAGCACGCCGCGGCGGCAGCGAGTATGTCTGAACTTGTGGCCTGAGCTTTGCGGCGGTTGCGAGGACTGACTGCCGGGGGGGCTGGGACGGAGCAGGGGAACACCTCATTTCCGGACATCAGTTTCTGAAAGACGAAGCCCACTGCGGGAATGAGGAGTCACAGTGCGGATGCAACCGCTGCATCCAATGTCAGCTCGGCACTCCCCAGTGGCGGAGAGCAGCCTGCCTGCGGACCAGGCTGAGATGCCAAGGGAGCAGTCGTACTCGTAGCGTCCCAGAAGCTTGAAGCTGGCGTCAGTCACAAGCAGAACCTGAGGGGTGCCGTAACAGCCGAACCACCAGCGATCGTGTGCGAATGTGGCAGTTTGGATTCCCAGATGAGTATGACCACTGGCGATCACATGTCGCTTTTGAAAGGCAAACGCCGTGTCGTACTCGTAAACATAATTCTCGGTCACATCCTCCGGCAGTCCACCGACAACCCAGAAGCGATTCTTGTGGAAACCGATACCTCCGGCACCATAGAAGACTTCGGGAACCCTGTGGCGTGCGACTTCTTCAAGGGTTTGGCTGTTGTAGACGAAGATCCATGAATCTGCGTTTCCGGCCGCATCGTTGAATTTTCCCAGATTGACGGCGACGAAGACCTGACCATCGTGCAGGCAGAGATCTCCGTGATGATCAGCCACTGGTACCGACTTCAGCCGTTTCCCCTGCAGATCGGTTTTGACCAGCGTTGTCGTGAATGACCAGAAGAGCGAATCCTGATCGCCACATACGCCCTGCAGATGTTTGGGATAAGTGCCTTCGCAGGTGACATCAGGACTGACAGAGGCTGACGTGACAGCCAGGGCTTCAGTCGCAGCAGACTGATTAAAGACCAGCCTGCAGAAGTGGTACAGGTTGTTTTTCCAGTGGCTCGGGTCGTGTCCGTGGTCGTCAAGATTCCAGAGGTGAGGGATCTGGTGTTCGCGAAGAAATCGCTGCGTTTTCTGACTGATTCCCAGCAGCTGGTCTTTTGAGCCGCAGGAAAGCCAGATCAGGTGGAATTGGTTTCGCGTTTGTTCGGGCGAGCGGACCAGTTGCTCGGGCGTCCTCGTATTGGGTGCGGCTGAAAAGCCGCCAATCCAGCCGAATTTTTCCGAGTTGCCGAATCCGCAATTCAGAGCCTGCCCGCCGCCCATGGAGAGTCCCGCGATGGCTCGGTGGTCGCGATCGGTCAGCACGGAGTATTTTGATTCGATGGCAGGAATCACGTCGTCAAGGAGGTCTTTTTCGAAGACAGCGAACGCGGGAGCAGAAGCGAAGACATTGCCTTCTGCCCTGTCGTTCTTCTGTGCTCTGCCATTGGGCATCACCACAATCATCGGCACTGCTTCACCAGCGGCGATGAGGTTGTCGAGAAGGTTTGCCGGATCTGCGAACTTCTGCCATTCCGTCTCGTCCCCTCCGATCCCATGCAGCAGGTACAGAACGGGATATTTCTGGTCCGCTGTATACAGCGGCGGGGTGTAGACGTTCAGTTTGCGGACTGTGCCCACCGTCTTTGACTGGTATTCGATCATTTCCAGTCGGCCGTGCTGGATTTCGGAGCGTGTGGCTGTGATGTCGGCGGACGGTTCGGGATAGATCTGCCTGTCGTCCGGGCCGAGTTCGAATGGCCTGGGGAACGCGGAGGGCCGTGGGGGTTGCGCGGCAATGTCGTGAAGCGGAATTGCTGCCGATGAGAGCGCCGCGACCAGGACGATGACGCGGGTTCGGGAGGCTGAAGACGGCACGATGGGGGGCTTTCTTTGAGTCAGCTTGTGTCTGATTCGTGAACTCGCGGAGTCTAATTGGGGATCGAGCGAAAAAAAACTTCGGGTGCTGATGGTGCTTTCCAGGATCAGAAACGAGGGAAGCCAGCTCCGGGATTTTTATCGGCCTTCTGTTCCCGTCGGACGCAGCGACATACCATCCCGACTCCTGTCCGCCGGACCGTTCTGATCTGCCGAGTGCATTAGATTTCGATTTTGAATACTGAAAGCTCACGATGCGCCCCTCCAACCTGCTCACTTCGGTCACGATCGGAGATTTGTCACTGCCCAATCGCATCGCTCTGGCACCGCTCACACGATCTCGAGCAGGCACCGCACGGTTGCCGAATCAGATCATGGCGGAGTACTACGGTCAGCGGGCTTCAGCCGGATTGTCGATCGCCGAGGCCACAGTGGTCACGCCGGACGGAGTGGGCTTTGCGGACACACCGGGAATTTATTCACAGGAAATGAGTGATGCGTGGCGGTTGAGTGTGGATGCGGTGCATCACCGTGGGGGCACATTCTTTCTGCAGCTCTGGCACTGCGGTCGTGCGTCACACAGCGCATTCTTCAATGGACGACTGCCGGTTGCTCCCTCGGCCATTGCCATTCAGGGCGACGGAATCCATACACCACTGGGGAAGCAGCCGTATGAGGCACCGCGGGCACTGCAGACAGAAGAGATTCCGCTGATCGTTGACCAGTACCGCAGGGCGGCTCAGTTCGCAAAGGCAGCGGGATTTGATGGAGTTGAAATACACGCGGCCAACGGATATCTGATTGATCAGTTTCTCCAGTCGAAGACAAATCTGCGAACGGACATGTATGGCGGTTCGATCGAGAATCGCTATCGCTTTCTGCGGGAAACAGTAGAGGCAGTTGCGACCGTTTATCCGCTGCACCGCATCGGTGTGCGTTTGTCACCCAACGGGGTCTTCAATGACATGGGTTCAGACGACTTCCGCGAACAATTCCACCACGCGGCAGCTCAGCTGGCCCAGGCGGGAATTTGCTACCTGCACGTGATTGATGGTCTGGCCTTCGGCTTTCATCAGTTGGGTGACCCCGTGACACTCAGGGAAACGCGGCAGTTCTTTCGGGGAACGCTGATTGGCAACTGTGGCTATACTGCGGAAACAGCGGATGCAGCAATTGCCTGTGGTGACGCTGACCTGATTGCCTTTGGCCGACCATTCATCAGCAATCCGGACCTTGTGCAACGATTTGACCGTGATGCGGTATTGAATCCGGATGCAGGCATGGATGTGTGGTATGCCCCAATTGGCGCGCGAGGCTATACGGATTTTCCAATGTTGTCGAGTTCACCAGGTCAGTAACCATCGCGCCCCGGGAGCACAATCACCTGTGGCCCACTTTGCCCGCAGGTCTCCGCCTTGACAGCTGGCCGGCCACCGAATGGCCTTGAAGTTCTCTGGAATCCTGTGAATAGACAGGTAAAGACCTGGGAGTGCGATGCTGGGATGACGAAACGGCGCACATACGGGCAAATTAAGTTTTCAGGTCCGTCTGCCAGTTGACATCCCGCGGCTGGATTGAGTCACAAAAACGCAATGTGCGTGCAGTCGATGTCAATCGGCCGGTCAGGCTTTGGCGCGTTCCCGATGCGGTTCTGGCCGCGTTGGCGCTCACCGTCAATGGGGGAGTGACTTCCACTGCACGCCTTGTCACGGTGAAGCGGATCCAGAGCACGAAATCCGGTGTCCTTAACATCGTTTCGCAACCCCAGCTTCCGCCGATCAAGACTTCAACAAATTCCTGACACACGCTGCGTCGCGATGAGTAGGCGACCGTGTGGTTGGAGCGAAGACTACTTGACGGAATTCCTGGTCAGATTGAGCACTGAATGCCCGCTGGCCCTCCGTCTCCCTGACGATAATCGATCGGTTTATCATGGGAAAACGGAAGTCGATAGCGTACATGTCTGCAGAAATCTTTACCACATGACGATTTGAGTGTTAATTATCACACCTCAATCAGACCGCAACGACCACCTCGGCCCCACACCCAAGCGTCCCTTCCCCTACAGACCGAACCTCGTCCGCCATTGCACGGATTTTCCGGGCACGTCATTTCTAATGGGCAGGAGAATTGCATGGGATACCCACCGCTATCGCCCCGCTAGCTTCCAGACCCAATAATAATTAATGACTCGTTCTACCACCTCATATTCACGATCCCTTCGAGCAGGGTGGTCAGGACCTCGCGCGCTATAAGAGATCTTGGTAACGAGGCCAAGACCGCCTCTCTCCAGAACCAACCGGTGGAGTTCCTCGTACTTGTGAAAACCGATGGATACATCGTCACCGCGCCGCAGCCTTGTGTACGCCAAAAACGGCGTCAAAGACTTGATTCGCGATACAAACTCGACAAATGGCGTCGAGTCATGCTCCTGCATATACACGTCCAGCACCAGTAGATCGAATTTCCGCACCGAGGCAGTGATGTCTGTCGGCGTGTTACCGAATTTCTCATACCCACTGAAATACGTAACACAGATTCCCGGTATACTCTGAAGCATTTTAACAATATCCGCAATATCCTCTGGCTCGTCATCCACCAATGCGACCTTAAATTCCTGTGCCATTGCATTCTCCTACTAAAGTTGTGCCGAGCAAGACTCCGGAAGACGAATGACCTTGTACCACGTACTCTCGCTCTCGACCGTGTTCAAGGCTGCAAGTTACAGATACCCCCAGACTTTTTTCCCACTGCTCAATGTCTGCAAAACCCTGCCCGCGTCTTTCGGAACCTGAGTTCGCTTCGACTCTTCTCTTCAAAAATTCTCGGTATGGCTCGTGAACCGGCGGATTGAGGGTCACATCTTTTACGCAAAGAAAAGACTCTTGGATGCAAATTCGCAAGCCGTGGTCGATCCGGATCAGGATAGAAAAACGTGATGGCGATGGTTTACTGTGAAGACAAGCATTGAATACCAGTTCATCAATAAGAAGGCAGAGGTCGATTAGCCTCTTCGCGTCAAAAACGGCTTCATCGACAGTAGATTGATTAGTCACATCGACGGCAACGCCATACGAGTGTTTCTTGAACCAGTGAATAATATAAGCCATCACCTCAGATGGTCGCAAATGCCCTTCATCTAAGGTCAATTCTTTCAGGAACTGCTTTGTTGCATCCAGCCGGTCCACTGTCCTCGCAACATTATCCACCCTCTTTGCCGCATCCCGTACGCAGTCAGGAATCGACTGGACCTGTTCAAAGTACGATCGCAAAAACGCAGCATCATCTCCAAATCGTTTTAGCCTGTGTGTCAGGAATCCTTGAAGTTTCGTTCCTACATCATACTTTGCCATTTCACGCTCCCGTCGAAAAAGTGCCGCCATCAACAAGTCCGTCAAGTGAGAAGCGATCATTCCCAGACGACTCTCGTCCTCGGGGGAAAATCGACCACTCGAAGAAGAACTTAACGCCACGCGTATAATTCCCCTTGGATACTCCATGGGGTCAAGGCAGCCAAAGGGTGCACACATAAACGTGTCTAGAGGTTCTCGCACTTTATGGGAATGGTCGCGAACATGTTGAAGAGAACAAGGCGTCGGGACAGGTAAATTACAACACCCCACATGAACAGCAACAGGAACTTCTCGCTCGACAATTCGATCCACAGTTTTCGGCTGATAGGGACCAAACAGTTCCGGGTACTTCTTCTCGATTTTTGCGACGCTATCTGCCGTGAGTGAATCAAGTCGCAGCGTCCGATTTCCATATCGCAGAACCCACCCAGTTATTCCATGCCCCGGAAGATATGATCGTTCTAGTACCTTCTCAACTTCAGTACAAAAAGCATGTGCGTCTGTTCCCGGATGGCTAATTTTCTCAAGACGTGACCACATAGTTAGTACATCATCCATCACCCCCGCTGCGGCACGGTCTGTCTGATCCAATACATCCCAGTGTGAAACTGGTATGTAGAGGTTCTCTGCCACCTGCTGAGCCAAAACGCCAGAAGCATTTATGGCGACCTCACGGAAGTCCTCGACTGCAATGCCAAAAAATGATAACAGCAAACGAACACCCGGTGGCGATTCAAGGCAATGACCTGATCGCGCAGCTTGCTGCATGTATTGCTGGATCACCCGCATCAAGCCAGACGAGTTGAATGCACGTTCTGCGATGCTTGCAGCCAAATCTGCACGGAGCCAGATGCGAGAGACCAATGCCCTCGTCACGATTGCCGCTTTCTCGCAGATGCACTGAAGCGTCCCACGATTCAGGCGTGACTCCTCCCGTATTCGACGCAGTCGTTCCTCAACGAAGACGTCGTCATCGCTTGCCATTGCCAAGGCGATTTGTGAAGCAAGGCTCTGGCTTACGCCCTCGCGGCCATCAATCGGCGGCGAACCCGAGGACGATGAGAGCATCAGGATGGCACGCAGTGATTTTGTGCCATCTCTGCCCACGGTGACGCACGGCAGGAACAGCACGTCCCCAACGATGTTAGACTCCTTAGCCAACGGATTATCGAGCGTAAAATTCCGATAGGTATGCTCGTGGTTCACAATGAATGCCGACGGAATCTCCGGATCAGCCGAGGATTGAAAGTAGAGCTGGGCAATCAGCGCCATTATGTCTGGTTTTTCGCAATCTTCAGGCGATCTACTCTCAGTAGACGCTGCATCCCAATCTCGAATTCGAAATGGCGGTCGCCTGCTTGCAGCGGCAAAGTCCACTTCGCGCTGCGTATGCTCTTTAATTTTTTTGCTCTCGCGATCTCCATACCCGTCCGCATATATTCCTGTGACCCTCAAGCCCTTTTCAGTGCGACTCACGCGAGAAACGAGGACCTGATCCATATTAAGGAAATCGCGGGCAATGTGGGCAATGGTCTGACACTGAGATTCCGAGAACTCGGGGTGGACGTCAGATGGAAGCCCCCGATTAAGTGCACCAAGGATCTGCCTACATTCGTCGGCGCGGTCGAAGAGTAATTGCAGATTGCCGAGCGCGTTTGCAAGCAGTGAAACGTCGGGAGCGTCCCACAACTGAGAGTCTGAACGAGGTCTCGCGACGACGACAGTCCCTGTGGCGCCTTCACGTGTTTTCTTCTGTACGATTAACCACTGGTGCCGTTGCAGTTGGGATGCCCTAGTGAGCGTAAGGTGTAGTTCTGGGAATTCGTGTCCATAATTGATGACACACGCCTTGCAGTCCTCGGCGAACGCATGGAAAATCAGTGGTTCGCTGCGAAGCAAGGTATTAATGTCATCAACTACACTTTGGTGTGTGCAAGAGCTGAAACTGGCGTCTGAAGACGACCGATGGTCCGCCGCGATTGAGACGAAACAGAGACTGGCGCCGAGCGTTGAGGCGCAGAATCCACTGAAGCGATCAAAGACGACGGTGGGTGGAAGTACTGGGCGTATGCTGGTCAAGTATAGCTGCGACAGTTCTGACTGCCGTTGAGCAAACTGCCTATGAGCGTCGGCCTCCAATTGTATGAGCGATCCTGATAGGTGAGTGGAGTGATGGCTGATGGGCTGGAGGATATCTGCTTCGGTCGGATCAGCGGCCAATGGAGACGCGGTGTGCAACAATAGCACGCCAACCGGATCTTGCTCGTGTTGTCGCGGGACAAGCGAAAGAATAGGAACTGCAATCAGGGAATTGACGAAGTGATACTCTGCCGTGGCTTTCTTGGCTCTATCCCCGATTCGGTCATCTCCACTCGGAGAGAGTGAGACCTGCATTTTTCTATTCTGGAACGCACAACTCACAAGACCGGAAAGCGGACGCCCCTCTTGGATCTCTATCGGAAAAAAGTCCCTTCCGTAGAGCGAACTCGAAAAGAAACGAGGCTCTAGGAAACTTCGAGCAGAGTCCGGCGTGTAGAGTATGGCATGCGCGTAGTTGTAGCTTCCGTGGAAGCCTGAGCAAATCGTATTCAAGATTTCGCGGATTACAGTTTTCATTGCGGCATCCTGGCGGGATCGTTTGGCGGATTTCTAGGGACGATCGGTTCGATGCTGGTGTGCGATACTAGCATCCAGTTGGCCGAAACGCAACCCGGTCACGGCCATCATGGGCTTGAGGCAAGGAGGGGGTTTTCGGTATTTGGAGTGGCTTGTGCGACGATCAGATATTCCCTGCGATTCGACGGTTGGAGACTGAAACAAATCCGGCAGGGAGCCACCCCGGTGGCCGCGAAGGAAAAGACCAGGGAACTGCGCGAATGGTTTATCGCCTTCAAGGATCTTGACGTTCGTGGCTCCTTGATGAACAGAGGCTCCACCCACTTGTGAGTGTTCTATCGATTGCTGTGCTGGCCATCCTGAGTGGAGCCGATGGTCCAACCCGCATCAGAGGCTGAGCCCAAGCAAGACAGCAGGGCTCTCGGCCAATGTGGCATTGACGTTTTGGCAGTAAGGCGTCCGACGAACCCATGGCCTCTCGGTCCAGCCGAATCCGGGTACCGTGGCAGTCCTCACGCCAGCTCAGGGTAGGGTGCTTGCAGGTCAGTTTCGGTAATGCGCTCGCCTCGGCAGTGTCAGTGGCCCTGCCGCCGTTGGGTGTTGCGCCGGTGGAAAGTCGTGAGCGGCAGGAGGTCGTTCGAAGTGCCACCACGAGGGGCTTGGCATCCTCAGCGTCGCGGCGCACCGGGGGTGAAGCGGAAGTCATGTCGATTGGGAAGAAACGCAATCGACAGATGCCTGAGGAAGATGCTCGCCGAGCGCTGATCCAGAATGTCACTCCGGTGATCGTCGCGAATGGTACTGATGCCCCCCGGCGACTCCGGCCACTCATTTCATCCAGCGGCAGATGAAAGCCGCCGACACGCGAGGCTCCGCACTTGCCTCGGCAACGGTCAGCCCGGCGTCTGCACCCATTCAGTCCGCTCAGGCCACAATTGCTCCAACTCGTTCTTCGACAACCTCATCAGGGCGAATCTGGAAACGGGAAGACGCCGGGCTCCAGACCACAGATCCTGACGGGGATGGATTCGTCGGACTTACTGGCCGAAATAAACCAGCTAACCGCTAACTTTTACCATTCTGCGATTGCGTCTCAGACGCATTAACGTCGTCTTTATTAGAACTGTCGCGAGGACCTGCCCATGTACTTGAAAGCGTTTGCATTAAATTGGGAACAAGAAACTCACTAAACCCAGCGAGCATTGTCAGCAAATAAATACCCTTTGCGTGCGTATCACTGCCCTGAAGTACGGAAAAAGCGACGCCGGATTCAACTGCGAAGAATGCAAACAGGGCACAAATAGCAGAGATTATGATTCGCAGCATTCCGTTGCAAAAATTATGCAGACGGGTTTGGTAAGGATTTATTTCTAGCCTATCGAACCTCAGCGACACCGCGAGGATCCCGCCAAGAGCCCCACAAAGCGCCACTTTGAACAGATGGTAATACACAGCAGCACGTGAAACGTGATCTGACACAACAAAGCTGAGAGCGACAACCAAGCCTGCGGATAGAAATGCTATGGTGAGAGCCCCAGCGGCATGCGCCAGTCTTCCGGTATTGGTTTTCCAATTGGCAGCCAAATCCTGAGCGACCGCCAGCAGGCGCTTCGCCTCCACCGTACGTTCACGAGCGTTTTCGCGCAGTGCTCTCGCTATGACACGGTTAACGTGCTCCGTTAATTGCAGATCCTGTGGCAAGATTGCGTAGATCTTTGCAAGCTGGACGGTGATCTTGCTGTGACAATCTCTCAACTTCTCCACTTCAGGTAAATTTATGTCCCATTCGATACGGATTGAGTGAGCGTTTCTATAAACAACAAATCTTTGCTCTTGCGTGTATATTGCCACTACCTTGTTTCCGGTGTTGTCCACTTTTCCAACGCGAAAATCAATCGGATTGAGTCTTTCGTTTTTAGCGGAAATAGTTGCAGGTTGTACCGAAGTGCTCATGCTGTTTCGCCTAAAAGTATAATGGTATTAATGCTGTGCTGCAGGCACTTCGTACGCACGTCCGATTAACTCATTTTAAATACCTTAAACCTGCGATCGCAATTTGTTTCATCAAGGGTATTGCCGATACATATGTTGGTTTGGATATTATCCGCGTAGAGAGGATTTGCAATATTGTTTTTCGGTACGGCGGCAATTTTGCGGCAAGCGAATCGACATGGTTTCTGGCTGCCTTTAATTCTTGAGTCGAGGAACGATTTAACGTGGCCGCATCGAGTATTCATGAGGAACGATGGACGGCAGTCTTTGTGCGTTCTCACGCAACGATTCGCTCGGGGCGATTGTAAGAGCCGTACCCGCGTGAGCAGCAAAGTCTGAATTCCTTTTCGTATCACAGAGTTCCCTTTCCGCACGAATCGGGAGCCATTGAGGGCTCGATGTGGAAGATCTTTTTGGAAGCGGG
>Ga0172376_10005812_pt1 | contig 13620 bp, 13 predicted proteins | sample Lak35m_FD_121114 | JGI IMG/M metagenome (GOLD analysis project Ga0172376, IMG submission 121114) | Freshwater microbial communities from Kabuno Bay, South-Kivu, Congo - kab_092012_35m | ecosystem: Environmental > Aquatic > Freshwater > Lake | place: Democratic Republic of the Congo: South-Kivu...
CGGTGAGACCGCCCGGATCGAGAAAGATTCCGAACTGGCTCTCCAGCACAGGTTTTGCGGCATACAGCAACCCGTAGCAGAGGGCGACGCCGGCCAGCACGCCCCCTGTAGCCAATAGTCCGGCCTCGGCGATCAACATCGAGAATACGTGCCGTGGCTGGGCGCCGACCGAACGCAGGATGGCCATTTCGCGTCTACGCTCGTTGAGGCTCGTGAGAATGGCCGTCAGCATGCCGAGCAATCCGGCGAGCACGACGAAGGCCGCGACGATCATGAGTGCGGTGTCCGCGATGCCGACCAGGTTCCAGAGCTGCGTCAGTGCCACGCCCGGGATGATCGCGAGCAGCGGCTCGAGTCGGTATTCGTTGATTGCGCGTTGCATGGTGAAGGTCATCACTTTCATGCGCATGCCGACCATGAACGCCGTAATGGACTCGGGCGTCAGGTTTTGCGCGCGGGCCTGCTCGGCGCTGATGCGCCCATCGCCCTGCGCCTGCATGCCGCTGCCCCAATCGAGGTGGATGGCTGTGATGGCCTCGAGGCTCACGTGCACCGTACGATCGACGGGCGTGCCCGTGCGTTCGAGGATGCCGGCGATGCGGAACGGTTTGTCGTCGTGATGGGCGAAGCTCACGTTGCCTAGACCGTGGGCGATCACCACCTTATCGCCGAGTTTGTAGCCGAGTTGCCGCGCTACGTCGGCGCCGATGACGGCATCGTACAGATCGGCAAAGCGCTGGCCTGCACCGAAGCGGATCGACCGATCGCCGGCAAATCGATAGTGCTCAAAGTAATCGTTGGTGGTCCCCATGACGCGAAACCCGCGGTGCGAGTCGCCCAGGGAAATCGGGATCGTCCAAGCGACGTCGGGATGATTGGCGATTTTCTGGTAGCTCGACCAGCTGACATTCGCCGTGGCATCACCGACTCGAAACACCGAGTAGAGCAGCAAGTTCAGTTGCCCGGAGCGGGCACCGACGATCAGGTCAACGCCCGAGACGGTATTGGCGAAGCCATCGCGGGCGGCGGTCCGCATCTTCTGCACACCGAGCAGCAGCGCCACGCTGATGGCGATGGCGCTGAGGGTGAGTAGAGCGGTGGTGCGACGGTTACGCAGTGAGCGCAGGGCCAGCATCAGGCAGCCTCCGCAGCGTCTCGTTGCAGCTCATCGAGCGAGACCACGCGATCGAACAGACCGCCGAGCGAGGTGTCGTGGCTGACGAACAGCAGCGTCGTGCCGCGCTGCGCGCATTCGGCCATGACCAGCTTGAGGAAGTCCTCTCGGGAATCGTGATCGAGCGCCGAGGTCGGCTCATCGGCGATGAGGATTTCGGGGCTACCGAGCAACGCACGCGCGGCCGCTACACGCTGCTGCTGACCGATGGACAGTTCGTTGACCGGGCTTGCGAGCAGCGCGGGATCAGCAAGGCCTAGGGCGGTGAGCAGGCGACGACCTTCGGCGCGGGGGTCACCCGCTTCGATGCGCGCTCGGCGTGCGCGGGAGAAGCGGGTGGGCAGCGCGACGTTGTCGAGCACGTCGAGGTAGGGCAGCAGGTTGAACATCTGGAAAATGAATCCGAGGTGATCGCCGCGGAAGCGATCGCGTGCCCCGGCGCCTAGCGCGGCCAGGTCTGTTCCGAGCAATCGAACGTGCCCACGCTGCGCCGTGAGCACGCCACCGATGAGGCCGAGAAGCGTGCTCTTGCCGCTGCCGCTAGGTCCGCGCAGGAACACGCGCTCGCCACGGGCGACGCGGAATTGGTTGATCCGTAGCAGCACCGGTTTGCCGGGCCAGGCGTAGTGCAGGCCTTCGACTTCTATGGCGGGTGGGGCAGGGTCGACCATGAGCGGATTCTAGCCGAAGCGCTGGCCGGCGCCGCGCACACGCTGAGCAGTGGTGGTGCGCCGTGCTCGCCCTGTCAGCGCAGGGCGATGCGACCGGGATCGCTGCCGAACTCGAGTTGTTTCTGCACGTTACCGTTGAGCAGCGTGAACTCGACCTTCTCGACACCTTTCAACCGTCGCAGCGCCCACAGTTCAACCCAAGCGAGCGATGTGGGTTGCTCGCAGCGATAGAGATAGCTGGCCCGATAGTCCGGGTGCTTGGCGGTGGCAGCGGGCGGTGTGTAGTTGACGCTCTGCAAGCGACAGCGCGCGGTCGTTGGTACGCCGACGATGTTGGCACCACTCTTGAGCCACGCATTCGCTTCACTCACGACGCGCTGCTCGTCGGCCGAGCGTGCGGCGCGCTCGAAGCCCACTACCTGCAACGCGGGTGCATTCACTTCGACGGCGAGCGAGGCGCCCTCGAGCGCCACGTTGATCGCCACCTCACCATGCACGTGCTTACCTTGTTCGAGTGATTCGCCCGCATGGTCGTGATCATGGTCATGATCATGTTGTTGACCATGGGCCAAGCCCATGCACGACAAGAGCATCAATGACAGGACGAGTCGGGTGGGGTGCCAACGCAGGGTCATGCCGTGTTCTCCTTCAAAAGGTCCATCTCAGGCCCGCACTGACGGCACGGCCGGCGAGCGGGGCGTAATCCTTGAGTGCCGACGTATGCCGACGTGCCTCTTCGTCCAAAAGATTACTGCCTCGTACGAACAAAAGCACGGGTCGACCTGCAATGCGTGGGCGCAGGCTGAGATCGAGGTTCAACATCGTGTAGCCCGCGGTGCTGCGCTCGTTGTCGGCCACGCGTGTCTGATCATCATGCCAGATCGCCTCCAGTCCAATCCGCACCGTCTGGCTATCGAGCGATAGCTCCGCGCCGAGTCGATGCGGTGGTATGAACGGCAGCGCTTTGCCTGCAGCATCCTCGGCGCGCACGAGATCGCCGAAGACGCGCAGACCGAGCGCACCGACCGTGGTTTGTCGCCACCGGGGGCGGCTCCATTCGAGTTCGACGCCCGTGAAGCGGGCATCGCCTGCGACATAGCGCACGAGCGGTAAGCCTTCGGTGTCGAGCTCGTCGGGGACGTCACTGGGCTTGGCGTAGAGATAGTCGCGATAGTCAGTCAAAAACACGTTGACGGCGGCGGAGGCGTCCCCGGTGTTCCAGCGCACACCGAGATCGATGCTGCGACCGGTTTCCGTGCCGAGTGTCGCATCGCCGATCTCATAGCGTTGTACCGCCAGATGCGGGCCCTCGGCGTAGAGTTCGGTCGCCGTGGGGTGACGTTCGGTGGAGGTGAGTTGCAGGCTGACTGCGAGTCCCTCGCGCAGTGCCCACAGCGCCCCGAGTGATCCGCTTAAGGTGTCGCCCGTGTAGTCGAGTACGGTCTGGTGCTCGTACCGCGCGCCGGCTTCGAGGGTCACGGCGCCGAAGTCGCGCTCCTGAAACAGGAACAGCCCTGCATTGCGCGTCACGGACGGCGGCAGGAAGGCTTCTTCACCCTCGGCATCGAAATCGAGTTTGCGCACCTGCATGCCGAACGCGCCGCGAGAGCCATTCGCGGTACCGATGACATCGCCGTGTTCGCCGCTCAGGCGCAGCTCAGTGCCGAGTTGCGCATAGCGCGTGCCCACATCCCCAGTCGGCTCGAGTTCGACGTGTTCATAGTCGTTGCGTGAGGCGCGCAGCCGCAGCACCCGTACCGAACCGCTCGAGGGTTGCCACTCACCGCTGACGTCGTCGCGCCGCTGCGTCATGCGCAGCCGAATATCGGGCGGCTCACCCGCCTCTTCGCCAACACCCGGCAAGCCATATTCGCTGTCATAGCGGCTTGACGAGACACCGAACCGATGGCGCTCGCCGACCCACGCGAGACCGGCACCGCCACCCTCGGCTGTGCCCGATGAATTCACGAGTCGTCCTCGGCTGAGATCCACAGGTTCGCCGCCGGCGATCGCCTCGGTACGCGCGGCGCTCGACCAGGCGAAGCCCGGAATGTGTACATCTTCACTCTGCTGCTGGTGCGCATCGACATGCAGCTGCAGGTGCTCACCGAGACGGGCGGCGAGTTGACCGACGATCGCGCGCTCTTCGGCCGCGGTACCGGCCCGAATCTCGAGGCCCGCTTGCAGCGGCTGCTCCAGCCGCTCGATCGGAATGCGAGATGTGATGACGTTGATCGCGCCGGCGGCAGCGGCGTTACCGAACATCAAGGCCGCAGGCCCCCGCACGACCTCGATGCGCTCGGCGAGCAAGGGGTCGAGCGTGACGGCGTGATCATCCGAAAGTGCTGCGGCATCCAGCGTGTCGCCGCCGTCTTGATAGGTCTGCACGCGCAGCCCGCCCTGACCGCGGATGATCGGCCGGCTGGCGAGGGGCCCAAATGAGCTCGCTGAAAGCCCCGGCTGTGTGGCGAGCGTCTCGCCGAGGCTGGCTGAGCGGGCGCGCAGCAGCGACTCGCCGCTTAATGCGAACACCGGCTGTGCCGTCAGCAAGGCTGCCTTGCGCAGTGGGGTCGCGGTGATCACGACCTCCTGAAGATCCGCGGCGGTGACTGAGGGGGTGGCGGCGAACCCTGCGGCAGAGCCGCTGATCGCGGCGGCCAACATGAGTCGAAGGGTGGGGGGCATATCGGGCTCTCCAACAGGAGTTATAAAATAACAAACAGTATTCTATAACATCACAGATCGCGGTGGCCGTACAGACCCGAAACGGTTTACCCGTGTCGACATCGCTGGCGGATAATCCGCCTCCATGAAGTTGGGTCTCGACACCTTAACCACGCATCTGCAGGGAGGGCGCTTAGCGCCGGCCTACCTGGTCTCGGGTGACGAAGCCTTGCTCGTGGCGGAGGCCGTTGACGCTGTGCGCAAGGTGGCTCGGCAACAAGGCTACACCGAACGTGAGGTCCACTTCCCCGAGCGCGCTGGCGACTGGGCGCAGATCGATGCTTCGGCGGGATCGCTCTCGCTATTCGGCGATCGACGGATTCTCGAGCTGCGATTTTCGGGCAAAGCCGGCAAGGAGGGCGGCGCGGTGCTGCAGCGGTTGATTGACGCCGCAGGCAGCGACACCTTGTTGCTCGTCATCACGCCTCGGCTCGAATCCGCCGTGCAGAACACGGCATGGGTGAAGCAACTCGAGGCGCGCGGTGTGTGGCTGCCGGTGTGGGATGTTGGCCCGCGTCAACTCGAGGCGTGGCTGATGCAGCGCTGTCGCAAGGCGGGTCTTGAACCCACGAGTGATGCCGTGGCCTTGCTCGCCACGCGTGTTGAGGGCAACTTGCTCGCCGCCCAGCAGGAAATCGAGAAGCTTGCGTTGCTGTTGCCGCCCGGCAAGGTGGATGCCGCGGCTGTGCTCGAAGCGGTAGCGCCGAGCGCACGCTATGACGTATTTACGCTTGGCGAAGCGGTACTGGCGGGCGATGGGGTGCGTGCGCTGCGGATCGTGGCGGGCCTGCGCGGCGAGGGTATCGAACCGACGTTGGTGCTGTGGTCGATCACCCGCGAGTTGCGCAATCTTTGGTTCCTGCGGCGTGGCGATGATCTATCGCGACGCGCCGGACCCCGGTTGCCGCCGCAACAGCTGGCGGCCCTCGAGCGAGCGCGTCCGCGCGCGCAAAAATTGCCGTTCGCACGGCTGGCCTCACGGGCGTTGCGTGCCGATCGCATGATCAAGGGGCGGCTGGCGGGCGATCCATGGGATGAACTGTCCTTGCTGTGTGCAGAGTTTTGCGGGATGCGACCGTTGCGATGAACGCATCGCCCATCGGAATCTTTGGTGGCACGTTCGATCCCATCCACTTTGGGCATTTGCACACGGGCTTCGAGTTGCTGCAGACGCTGCATCTCGGCGAATTACGCTGGATCCCTGCCGGTAACCCGGGGCATCGGGCAGCACCGCTCGCCGAGGCGACGCTGCGTCTCGAGATGGTGCGCGCGGCGATCGTCGATCAGCCGGGCTTCGTGGTCGATGATCGCGAGGTTCGCCGCACGGGCCTCACCTACTCGGTCGATACGCTCGGCGAATTGCGCCGCGAGTTCCCACAACGACCGTTGTGCTTGATTCTCGGCATGGACGCGTTTCTGGGCTTCGAGTCCTGGCATCGCTGGCGCGAGGTGCTCGAGTACGCACACCTCGTGGTGGCGCATCGTCCGGGCTGGCAGACGCCGCGGACAGGAGCGCTCGCCACGCTGCTCGAGTCGCGCGCCGCGAAGGACCTCGATGAGTTACATGCGACGTTGGCGGGGCGGATTCGCGTGCAGGCGGTGACCCAGCTCGAAATCTCCTCGAGTGATTTGCGGGCCATCATCACCTCCGGGCGCGACCCGCGTTTCCTCGTGCCCGATTCGGTCTGCGAGATCATCCGCCGGACGCAGTGCTATGCTCGTGTCTAGGCCTCAGGAGTTGAACACCCCCGCATGAAGACACCGAGCAAGTCCGTTGCCGCCCAGCCTCGCGCCAAGACCCGTCGACCCGCCCCGAAGCGCGCTGCCCCAGCAGCCCGCAAACCCAACAACGAGCCTCGTGCACTGCCCATCGTCGTAGCGGCTCTCTCCGACATGAAGGCCGTGGATGTGCGCGTCATCGACGTGCGCGGGCTCAGCGATGTCGCCGATTACATGGTGGTCGCGAGCGGCACGTCTGACCGGCATCTGCGTTCGGTGGCCGATCGCGTGGTACAGATGGCCAAGGCCGCAGGCCAACGGCCGCTGGGCGTCGAGGGCGAGCAGCAGGGCGAGTGGGTACTGGTCGACCTGCCGGATGTGATGGTGCACATCATGCTGCCGCGTACGCGTGAGTTGTATCAGCTCGAGCAGCTGTGGGACGCCCCACGCAAAGAGCCGGTCACAGCCCCTCGTCCCGCCAAGCGTCGCCGTCCTGCCGCGACCCTCAGCTGACGGCACAGGCGAGCGAGTGATCCCGCCGTGCGGCTGCGCATCATCGCCGTAGGCGCGCGTCAGCCGGATTGGGTCGATGTGGCCGTCGACGAATATCTCAAGCGCATCCGCGCTCCCTGGCGCTGTGAGTTATATGTCATCGAAGCGGCAACCCGCAGCGCCACGCGTAGCGCTGAAGCCGCGCGCGACAAGGAAGGCGAGAAAGTGCTCGCCGCCGTCAAGGATCGCGAGCGGCTGATCCTGCTCGATGAAACGGGCAAGAGTTTCGGCACACGCGATTTGGCGAACCGACTCGAGCGTCTCTCGCGCGAGGCACCCGATGTGGCGCTATTGATCGGCGGACCTGATGGTCACGCTCCTGCGGTGCGTGCGCGTGCGAGCGAGAGTTGGTCGCTCTCGCCGCTGACGCTGCCGCACGGGCTCGCACGAGTGATGCTCGTTGAACAGCTCTATCGGGCGCAGAGCGTATTGCTCGGTCACCCGTACCACCGCGAATGAACCGCGACTCTGCCGCTGCGGTGTTGTGTCTGGCTTCAGCGTCGCCACGACGTCGCGAACTGCTCTGGCAGATTGGCGTGCCGCACCTCGTGCAACCGGCCGATCTCGATGAACGCGCTGCGCCGAACGAGTCGCCGGCCGATTACGTCGCACGGCTCGCCAGGGCCAAGGCGCAGGCGGTCCATGCAGCGCGAACCGGCGATGCATCGCGTTCGGCTACCGCGGTGCATGGGGCGGTGTCACCGGATCTGCCCGTACTCGGCGCTGACACCACCGTCAGCGTCGACGGTTTGATCCTCGGTAAACCCGCCGATCGTGCCGCATTGCACGACATGCTCGGGCGCTTGTCGGCGCGCGAGCACGACGTCTGGTCGGCCGTGGCCCTCGTCAGCGAGCGCGGCGTGGACACGCGTCTCTCGTGCACGCGGGTCAAATTCCGTGCGCTGCACGCGGCGGAGATCGATCGCTACTGGCAGAGCGGCGAGCCCTGTGACAAAGCCGGTGGTTACGCGATCCAAGGTTTGGGCGCGGTGTTCGTCGAGCGGATCGAGGGCAGCTTTTCCGGCGTGGTTGGCCTGCCGCTCGCCGAGACGGCTGCGATGCTGGTCGCGGCCGGCGTGCCGCTGTGGCAGGCTGGGGCATGAGTGCCGAAATCTTCATCAACGTGGCTCCGCGTGAGGTGCGCGCTGCGCTGCTTGAGGGCGGCGTGCTGCAGGAAGTGTTCATCGAGCGCGAAAGTCGGCGGGGCATTGTCGGCAACATCTACAAGGGTCGGGTGACGCGGGTGTTACCCGGCATGCAGGCCGCATTCGTCGAGGTGGGTCTCGCGCGCACGGCCTTCCTGCACGCCACCGACATCGTTGGAGCCGACGCGCACTTCGATGCGCAGAGCGTGGCCGCGGCGGGCACCTCGGGAGGGCCGTCGGGTGTGCCATCGACGGCTGCACGTGAGCACGAGATCGACATCCGGCGCCTCGTAAGCGGCGGGGACGACATCGTCGTGCAGGTGGTGAAGGATCCAATGGGTGCGAAAGGCGCTCGCCTGACGACCTTCATGTCCCTGCCTTCGCGCTATCTCGTGTTCATGCCTCGTGGTCGTGGTCTCGGCATCTCGGCGCGCATCGAATCCGAACTCGAGCGTGCGCGACTGCGCGAACTCATGCAAGGGCTGGTGCGCGAGGGTCACCCCGGCGGCTACATCGTGCGCACGGCTGCCGAGGGCGTGGACGCGGCCCGACTCGCTGCCGATCTCGCCTACCTCGAGCGGCTGTGGGATCACGTTCGCGAGCGCTCACTGATGGCCTCGCCCGGTGAGCTCGTGCACGAGGATTTGCCGCTAGGCATGCGGGTGCTGCGCGATGAACTCGCCCGTGGCATCGAGCGGGTGCTCGTCGACGATGCGGCCGAGCTCGGGCGATTGCAGCAGTTCGTCAATGATTTTATCCCTGACGGTGCGCCGCGACTCGAGTTGCATGGCGGGCCGCGACCGATCTTCGATCTGCACGGCATCGAGGAGGAGATCAATCGCGCGCTCGAGCGTAAAGTCACCCTGAAATCGGGCGGCTACTTGGTCATCGACCAGACCGAATCGATGACCACCATCGACGTCAATACGGGCGGATTCGTCGGTCATCGAAATCTCGAGGATACGATCTTTCGCACCAATCTCGAGGCGGCGGTGGCGATTGCGCGGCAACTGCGCCTGCGCAATCTCGGCGGCATCATCATCATCGACTTCATCGACATGCGCGACGAGGCACATCGGCAGCAGGTACTCGAGGCGTTCGAGCGTGCCTTGCAGCCCGATCATGCGCAGACGGAGGTGGCACCGATCTCTCCGCTGGGTCTCGTCGAGATGACGCGCAAGCGTACCCGCGAAAGTCTCGAGCACCTGTTGTGCGTCGCCTGCCCGACCTGTGAGGGGCATGGCTCGATTCGCTCAGCCGAGACCGTGTGCCAGGACATCTTCCGCGAGATCCTGCGGCAGGCACGGCAATTCAGTAGTCGCGAGTTGCTGGTGCTCGCGCACCAAGATGTCGTCGAGCGGCTGCTTGGCGAAGAATCGGCGGTGCTCGGTGAGCTCGAGACGGCGGTGGGCCGACCGATCCGCCTGCAGGCGGAGAGTCTCTACGACATCGATCGTTACGATGTGGTGCTGGTCTGAGAGGTGGTGCAGGTCTGAGGTAAAGCCATGAGTTCAGTGGTCGTTGCAGCAGTGCAGATGTGCTCGGTCGATGACGTCACGACCAATCTCGACGTCGCTGAGCGTTTATTGCAGCAGGCGGCTGATCGTGGCGCCGTGTTGGCGGTGTTGCCGGAAAACTTTGCCCTCATGGGGCGACGCGACTGGGATAAGCTCGCTGCTGCCGAAACCGCAGGCGAGGGCCCGATCCAGCAGCGCCTTGCGAGTCTCGCCGCACGGCTGCAGCTATGGATCATCGGTGGCACGATCCCGCTGCGGATCCCCGGCGAGCGGCGGGTGGCAGCCGCCAGCCTGGTGTTCGATGCGAGCGGCGCGCAGGTGGCGCGCTACGACAAGATGCATTTGTTCGATGTCGATCTGCCGGGCAAGGCCGAGTCGCATCGCGAATCGACGAACATTGCGCCGGGCGCCGCGCCCGTACTGGTCGATACCCCGGCAGGGCGTGTGGGTCTGTCGGTCTGCTACGACATGCGCTTCCCGGAACTCTTCCGCCAGATGTCGGCGGACGGCGCCGTGGGCTTCGTGATGCCCTCGGCGTTCACCGTACCCACCGGACGCGCCCATTGGGAGGTGCTGCTACGGGCTCGGGCCATCGAGAACCTCGCCTGGGTGATCGCGCCTGGACAGACCGGCACCCATCCAAGCGGTCGCAAGACCTACGGCGACAGCCTGATCGTCGATCACTGGGGCGCGGTGCTGGCGCGGTTACCTGAGGGTGAGGGCGTTGTCACCGCCTCGCTCAATCCCGCAGCCCAGCGCAAGAGTCGCGAGGAGTTTCCGGCGCTGACGCATCGACGGCTTTGAGGGAGGCGGGTGCCGCCGGTTACCATGGGGCCATGAACCCACCCGTCTCTGTCGATGCCGCGGCGCTGGTCGCCGACCCCTTCGCCCTCGCGCAACAACTGATCCTCGAACCGGCCGGTCTCGATGAGACCGCCATCGTGCAGGCCCTCGCTGCGGCCACGGGGCCCGGTATCGATGCGGCGGATTTGTATTTTCAATTTGCCCGCGACGAGTCGTGGTCGCTCGAGGACGGCATCGTCAAGGAAGGTAGCGCCAATATCGAGCAGGGCGTGGGCGTGCGCGCCCTGTCGGGCGAGAAAACCGGTTTCGCGTATTCCGACGAACTACTGCCTGCGGCGCTCAGCGAAGCCGCGCGCGCTGCGCGTGCCATCGCACGCGCGGGCCAGAGCGGGCGACAACCGGTGTTGCGCCGCGCTGCGGGCCACTCGCTCTACGCCCCGCAGGATCCGCAAGGGACGCTGTCGGATGACGATAAGGTTCGCTGGCTCGAGCGCGTCGATCGTGAGACGCGGCGCATCGACCCGCGCATCGTGCAGGTCATGGCCTCAGTCTCCTCCTCGTTCGAAGTTGTGCTGCTCGCAGACAGCGACGGCGGCTATGCCGCAGACGTTCGGCCCTTGGTGCGTTTCAACGTATCGGTCATTGCCGAGCAGGACGGTCGTCGTGAGACGGGCTTCGCCGGGATGGGCGGACGATACTCGCTGTCGCAGCTCGTCGAGGGCGATCGACCGCTCGCACTCGGTCGCGAGGCGGCGCGTCAGGCGCTGGTCAATCTTGGAGCGCAACCGGCTCCGGCCGGTGCCATGACGGTGGTGCTCGGGGCGGGCTGGCCCGGCATTTTGCTGCACGAGGCCATCGGTCATGGTCTCGAAGGAGACTTCAACCGCAAGGGCACCTCGGCCTTCAGCAATCGCATCGGCGAGCGCGTGGCCGCCGAGCAGTGCACGGTGGTCGATGATGGCACGCTGTCGGCGCGCCGCGGCTCGCTCAATATCGACGATGAGGGCACGCCAACGCAGTGCACCACGCTGATCGAGAACGGTGTCCTCAAAGGCTACCTACAGGACAAGATGAACGCGCGACTGATGGGTACGCGCTCGACGGGCAACGGCCGGCGGGAGTCTTTCGCCCATATGACCTTGCCACGCATGACCAACACCTACATGCGCCCGGGGCCACATGATCCGCAGGAGATCATCGCGTCGGTGAGCAAGGGCGTGTACGCCGTCAACTTCGGCGGTGGCCAAGTCGACATCACCTCAGGAAAGTTCGTGTTCTCCGCGGCCGAGGCGTATCTGATCGAGAACGGGCGCATCGGCGCGCCGATCAAGGGAGCGACCCTCATCGGCAACGGACCCGACGTGCTGACCAAGGTGAGCATGGTCGGCAACGATCTGAAACTCGACGATGGCATCGGTACCTGCGGCAAGGAAGGGCAGAGTGTGCCGGTCGGTGTGGGGCAGCCCACGCTTCGAGTCGAGGGCCTGACGGTCGGCGGTACGGGCTAGCGGGCCCTGGTGCTAGCGGGCCCTGGTGCTAGCCGGCGCGTGCGCGCCACTCGCGCAGACTCAGCGGGTCGATTACGCCGAGCAGGCGTCGAGCGGCGGCATCGCGCTCACGCGCGGTTTCACCGAGCACCGTCACGTGCCCGAGCTTTCGCGCAGCTCTTGGGCTCTTGCCGTAGTCATGCCAATGCAAGTCGCGCTCGCCGAGCCAGCGCTCGCGCGCGGGCATTTCACCGATCAGGTTGATCATCGCTGCATGGCCGCGTGCGCGCGTGGCGCCGAGCGGCAAGCCGAGGATGGCGCGCAGGTGGTTCTCGAACTGGCTGGTCGCCGCGCCCTCGATGGTCCAGTGCCCCGAGTTGTGTACGCGCGGTGCGGTCTCGTTGGCGAGCAGTCGGCCCTGGTGCACAAAGAATTCGATGTTGAGCACACCTTCGTAGCGAAAGTGCTCGAGCACGCGCCGCAGATGGCGCGCGGCGGCGCGCTGCAGCGTGGGGGCAGACCAGGGTGCCAGCGTGAGGCGCAGGATGCCGTCGCGATGCAGGTTGCGGTTTAGTGGGTAGATCGCCACCTCGCCGTGCCGGCTGCGGGCGCCGATAATCGACACCTCGTAGTCGAAAGCGACGAACTCTTCGTAGATCAGCGGCACGCCCCCGAGCGCATTCCACGCCGCCGCCGCGTCCTCGGCGCTGCGCACGATTGCCTGACCCTTGCCGTCATAACCGAGCCGACGGGTCTTGAGCACACCGGGCAGCCCCACGCGCCGCAGTGCGCGGCCGAGCGCGGCGGCCGAATCCACCGCGGCATAGCGCGTTGTCGGGATGCCGAGTTTCTCGAAGAGTTTTTTCTCGCTGATGCGATCTTGCGACATGGCCAGTGCAGCGAGCGGTGGTGCAACGTGGGTACGTCGACCAAGCGCCTGTACGCTCTCGAGCGAGATGTTCTCCCAGTCGAAGGTCAATACCTCGCTGCGCCGGGCGAGTTCGCGCAGCAATCGACGGTCGGTGAACTCGCCCACCAGCGTGGGCGCAACCGCAGCGGCGGGCGTGTCGTTGCTGCGATCGAGGAACAGGAAGTCGAGGCCGAGCGGGTAGCCGGCGAGCGCCAGCATGCGCCCGAGTTGCCCGCCGCCGATGATGCCTACGGTCACGGCGTGCGAGGGTCGGGGTGCTCGAGCACCGCCGCGGTCTGGCGGGCACGAAAGGCCTGCAGCGCGGTCTCAAGCGTTCGATCGTGCAGCGCGAGAATGGCCGTTGCGGTGAGCGCGGCATTGGTCGCACCCGCTGCGCCGATGGCGAAGGTGGCCACGGGAACACCCGCTGGCATCTGCACGATCGAGAGCAAAGAATCGACCCCATTGAGGGCCTTGGACATCACCGGCACGCCGAGTACGGGCAGGTGAGTTTTGGAGGCCAGCATGCCGGGCAGATGCGCGGCGCCACCTGCGCCGGCGATCAATACCTTGAGACCGCGCGCGGCGGCTGAGCCGGCATACTCAAACAGCAGATCCGGTGTACGGTGCGCGGAGACCACACGCACTTCGTGCGGGACGCCCAGGGATTCGAGTGTTTCCACGGCAGGGCGCATCGTCTCCCAATCGGAGCGTGAGCCCATGACGATGCCGACGAGAGGCTGCATCGCGGCATTCTAGCGCAATTGCGCGAGCGCAGCCTCGATGGCGAGCGTGTCGACGTCGCGCATGAGTTTGCCGATGTACTGTTTCTGCCGCGCCAAGCCGCCACGGGCCTTGATGCGTCGGGCGGCCCGGACCGCTTCGAGCACCGGTTCCGGCAGCGGCAGACGGATGAG
>Ga0172376_10005814_pt1 | contig 13618 bp, 10 predicted proteins | sample Lak35m_FD_121114 | JGI IMG/M metagenome (GOLD analysis project Ga0172376, IMG submission 121114) | Freshwater microbial communities from Kabuno Bay, South-Kivu, Congo - kab_092012_35m | ecosystem: Environmental > Aquatic > Freshwater > Lake | place: Democratic Republic of the Congo: South-Kivu...
ACCCCCATGATGCAGGGCAGCTCCGGACGCAATCATAATCCGTACGGATTTACGATCTGGCTCGCAGGTGCTGGCGTAAATGCCGGCAAAGCCATCGGTTCCACCGACGAAATCGGCCTTCGAGCTGCCGATTCTCCCCAAACGGTACGAAACCTGCACGCCACCATCCTCACGGCACTGGGAATTCAGCCGGATGAACTGTTTTTCGAACATCTGGGACGCCAGGAACGACTCACCGGCGTTGCCCAAAGCTGGAACCTGATCCCCGGTGTGCTCAGCTGAAACATGCCGTGAAATCGCCACGTCGGCCCGTGACCGGACAGTGTTCGAAACACCTTGCTTCCTCCCATTGCCGCAAATCCCCCGCTTCCACTTTCCCGCTCCCGGAATCGCTGGTACTTTTCTGCAATTCCCTCAGCTCATTTCCCAATAACAAACCTGCCTTTCCGGCCGGATCCAGCCATGAACGACGCGGCGCATCAGCACCATCGGGACTTCGTACGGCAGATCGTTGAAGACGACCTGAACACCGGCAAGTGGGCCGGTCGCGTGCAGACTCGGTTCCCCCCCGAACCCAATGGCTACCTGCACATCGGACACGCCAAAAGCATCTGCCTGAACTTCGGCATCGCTGCCGAATACGGCGGCCAGTGCAACCTGCGTTTCGATGACACCAACCCTGAAAAGGAAGATACCGAATACGTCGATTCGATCATGGAAGACGTCCGCTGGCTCGGCTTCGACTGGGAAGACCGCCTGTTCTACGCATCCGACTACTTCGAACAACTCTATCAGTGGGCCGAACAGCTCATTCAGGACGGCCGCGCTTACGTCTGCAGTCTGCAACTGGAAGAAATTCGCTCCGGCCGCGGAACTCCGGTCGAAGCCGGCGTCGCCAGTCCCTACCGCGATCGTTCCGTTGCCGAAAACCTCGATCTCTTCCGCCGCATGAAAGCCGGCGAATTCGCCGATGGTGCCCACGTCCTCCGCGCAAAAATCGACATGGGACACGCTCACATGCTCCTGCGCGATCCCATCATGTATCGCATCCGTCATGCAGAACATCACCGCACCGGCAGCAAATGGTGCATCTATCCCACCTACGACTACGCTCACGGCCAGTCCGATTCCATCGAACGCATCACACACTCCATCTGCACCCTCGAATTCGAAAACCATCGCCCCCTGTACGACTGGTACTGCCAGGCACTCGGCATCCATCACCCCCAGCAGATCGAATTTAACCGGCTCAATCTGACCTACACCATGATGAGCAAACGCAGGCTGCTGGAACTGGTCAAAGGAGGCTATGTCCGTGGCTGGGATGATCCTCGAATCCCCACCCTGCGCGGACTCCGACGCCGCGGCTGCACACCCGAAGCCATCCGCGCCTTCTGTGCCACAGTCGGCGTCACCAAACATAACGCCACCATGGATATGGGAGTCCTTGAAAACCACATCCGCGAAGATCTCAACCGCCACGCCCACCGCCGCATGGCCGTGCTCGATCCCGTCAAAATCGTTATCACCAACTACCCCGAAGGCACCACAGAACAGCTCCCCGCCATCAACAACCCCGAAGACGACTCCGCCGGAACTCGGCTCGTACCCTTCAGCCGCGAACTGTGGATCGAACGCGAAGACTTCATGGAAGATCCCCCGAAGAAATTCTTCCGACTCAGCCCCGGACGCGAAGTCCGGCTTCGCTGGGCCTACTTCATCACCTGCACCAGCGTCGTAAAGGACTCCAGCGGCAACATCACCGAAATTCACTGCACCTACGACCCAGCCACTCGCGGCGGTGATGCTCCTGACGGTCGCAAAGTCAAAGGTACCATCCACTGGGTCTCAGTCCCACACGCTGTCCACGCCGAAGTCCGACTCTACGATCATCTCTTCCGCACCGCAGACCCCGACGAAGTCGCTGATCCCTCCCTCGACTGGAAATCCAATCTCAACCCCGATTCACTCAAAACACTCCCCGCCGCCTTCCTCGAACCCGCACTCGCAAACGCCTCCCCCGGCGAACGCTTCCAGTTCGAACGACTCGGCTACTTCACCGTCGATCCCGACTCCACCCCGGAATGCCCCGTGTTCAATCGCACGGTCACTCTGAAGGACACCTGGGCGAAGGAACAAAACCGCGCCTGAACCGCTCGATATCTTCTGATCGGAAACTGACATCATGTCCTCCGTTCCTCAGCGCATCGATGGCCCCGTCGCTGTCATTGGCGATGTACACGGCCAAACAGATAAGCTGCGGTATATCATCGGACAGCTGGCACGGCTCCCAGACATCCATCACCGCTGGGTCGTCTTCATCGGTGATCTCGTCGATCGCGGTCCGGATCCCGCCGGCGTCGTTCGCATCTACAGCGACCTCGCATCACAGCATGACCGCGTCACCTGGCTCTGCGGTAACCACGAATTCGCCATGATGGGCTCGCTCGGGATGCTCCCCACACCCGCCTACATCGACTTCGCCAGCCGCTGGGTTCCCAACTACGACACCGAATCCACTTTCAGTTCGTGGGGCGTCCCCTTCGGTGATCTGGATGCTCTTCGCGAAGCCATCCCACAAAAACAACTCGAACTGATGCGGGACCTGCCATGGTGCATCGAACACCCTCAGTTCCTCTTCGTCCACGCCGGACTCGATCGAAACCTCCCCTTCGAAACTCAGCTGCGAATACTCCGACAACGTGACTACTCGCTCAGTCATCCACCCTGGCTCTATTCCAAAGACTTTATCCACGCCGGCGCACCATTGGATTCACCCGTACCTATCGTCATCGGCCACGTCCCCATCCCACGCGTCCAGTTTGCCAACCGCATGATCTGCACCGATACCGGTGGTGGCAGCTTCGGAGAACTCAGCTGCGTGCTCCTGCCCGAAGGAGAAGTGATTCAATCTCAGTCCCTGCAGACCATGAATCGACCTGGATTCAACCCCCAGCAACCTCCGGCTCCCAAAAAGCCCTGGTGGCAGGTCTGGTAGATTGCCCAAACAACCCCCCCCAAGCCAAAGCGCTCCCATGCCCGCATCAGCTCCGGAACCCAACCCCGCTCCCACTCCAGGAACACCTCCGGACTTCAACGCCCTGCTCCCCGAATTCCAGCGACTCTGCGAAGTCATCGCTCAGCTGCGAGCTCCTGACGGCTGCCCGTGGGACCGCCAGCAAACGCTCAGCTCCATCAAACCCTATACACTCGAAGAAACCCACGAACTCCTCGAAGCCATCGACGCCAACGATAACGCCGCCATCCGCGAAGAACTCGGTGACCTGCTCCTGCAAATTATCCTCGATGCCCAGATCGCTGCCGATGAACAACGCTTCGACCTCGTCGATGTCGTCCGGCAAATTGCCGACAAAATGGTCCGCCGCCACCCCCACGTGTTCGGTTCCGCTCAGGCCGATAACGTCGATGCCGTCAAAAGTCGCTGGCAGCAGATCAAACAGCAGGAAAAGCCCGCCCGCGAATCACAGCTCGACGGAATCCCACTCACCCTCCCACAGCTCGCTCGCGCCGCTCGCATCACCGGTCGAGCCGCGGCAGTCGGTTATGACTTCCCCGATCGCTGCATGCTCTTCGATAAATTCAACGAGGAACTTGGCGAACTGGCCGCTGAACTGTTCCCCGATGGCCGCATTCCTTACGTGCCCGCCACCGTTGACGCCGCCGTTATTCCCGATGCCCCTATTCTCGACCCCACTCAGAAAGACCGCGCCGAAGCAGAACTCGGTGATGCCCTCTTCGTGCTCGCCAACATCGGCAGACGCTGGGGACTGAACCCCGAAGAAGCCCTCCGCAAAACCAACGCCAAATTCTCCCGACGCTTCCAGGCCATCGAACACGTCCTCCGCGACGCCGGAAAAACTATCCACTCCGTCTCCATCCGCGAAATGGAAGATATCTACCAGGCCGCAAAGAAACGAGAAGCGGAATGACATTCGCTCCTCCACGCTCAACGCTGCCAAAATCAGGGATTTCCTGATCCCTTCGGCTCGGATGGTGTGCAAACGTGCATCAGGTGTGCAAATCCGCACAGACGCACGCTGCGTAAACCACATGGTCTGCGTGAAAGCAAAAACCGTGTTCTCGGAGAGGTTCATGGCAACTGCCGGTTCGATCAGCCTGTTGATTGTGGAAGACGACCCCGATTTCCGGGAAACCTGCGCCCGCTGGATGACTCGAAAAGGTCACGCCGTCGCCGCAGCCGCCAACGGACACGAGGCGCTCGAACTTTGCGATCGGCGGACCTTTGACGTGGCCATCATCGATATGAACATGCCCGGCCTCACTGGCCTCGAAGTGCTGGAACGACTCAAGTCATCCCAGGTGGAAACTGAAGTGCTCATCCTCACTGGCCAGGGCACGATCGAAAGCGCCGTCAACGCCATGAAGCTGGGCGCCTGTGACTACCTCACCAAGCCCTTCCCAATGGACGAACTCGAACAGCGCTGCCTGATGGCCTGGGACCGCAGTCGCCTGCAGCGCGAAAATCGTCAGCTCAGAGCCATCATCGAACGCGCCCATCCACCGGTGCGGATCATTGGTGAATCTGCACGGATGAAGGAAGTCTTTCGACTGATCGACAGAGTCGCTCCGACAGACAAGCCGGTTTTGATTCAGGGTGAAAGTGGCACAGGCAAAGAACTCGTCGCCCGCGCACTACAGCAGCGCAGCCACCGGGCCGGACGCCCATTCGTCACCATCAACTGCGCAGCACTCCCCGAACAACTCGTAGAAAGCGAACTCTTCGGGCATCGGAAAGGCGCCTTCACCGGTGCCAGCGAAGATCGAGCGGGGCTGTTCGAAGTGGCCGACGGCGGCACGCTGTTCATCGACGAAATCGGTGAACTCCCCGGATCCCTGCAGCCCAAGCTCCTGAGAGCACTCGAAGATGGCTCCATCCGCCGCGTGGGGTCCCACCGCGAACGTCGAGTGGACGTGCGTTTAATCGCAGCCACCAATCGCAATCTGGCCCAAGAAGTCGCCGCCGGACGGTTCCGCGAAGACCTCTACTATCGAATCAACGTCATGTCGCTGGAACTCCCGCCACTCCGCCGCCGTGACGGTGATATCGGGCTGCTCACACGCGAGTTTCTTGGGCCGTCCTGGAAGATCAGCGAACAGGCGACTCGAGCCATCGAAGCCTATCACTGGCCCGGCAACGTCCGACAACTCAAGAACGCCGTCGATCGCGCCCAGATCCTCGCCAATGACCATCACATCACTATCGATGACCTCCCCGCTGAAGTTGCCGATCCCACCGGCACCAACGGAACACACGCCGCCGGATATGCCGCCTCCGCCAACGCCAACGCCTCCGCCAACGCTCCTCAGGGAACAGCACAGTCGTCCGCAGGTGCCACCGCACAGGCCTCCACCTGGCCGCTTAATCCGTCTGCACAACACGCCGCCCTGCCATCATCCATCCGGCTTGAAGATCTTGAAAAGGCCCATATCGTCGAGATTCTTCGCCAGCAGAATGGCAACAAAGCCCGCGCCGCACGTATGCTCGGAATCCATCGACGCAAACTCTACCGACTCCTCGAACGACACAGCATCCTCGAAGAACGACCGGCAACCCACGGCGAACAGACACTCCCCGCCGACAACTGAACCCCCTGGAACTTCGGCTCCTGCCCTGATAGCATCCGCGCAGCCACCCAACTCCGCTCCTGCCTTCAGTTCAAGGCCCCAATTCCATGCCTCGCTTCTCTCTGCTGCACCTCGCAGCCCCTATACTCCTCCCCGCTGCTCTCGCCATCCCCGCCTTCGCCTCCGATCCGCCCGGCTCAGAAAACAACTGGCACCAGTGGCGCGGTCCCTCATCCACCGGTCACGCCGCACCCTCAGCCAGGCCGCCGCTGCAATGGAGCGAAACACAGAACGTCGCCTGGAAGCTCGACCTTCCCGGCGAAGGCAGCTCCACACCAATCATCTGGGACGATCAGGTGTTCGTGCTGTCTGCCGTCCCCACGGATCGACCCGCGGAAACGCCCGTCAACCCGCATCCCGACGCAAAAACTCTGCCACCCAACGTCTACCACCGCTTCATCGTCACTGCCGTTGACCGCACCAGCGGCCAGGTTCGCTGGCAGAAAACCGCCGCCGAAGAACTGCCCCACGAAGGCAAACACAACACCCACACCTACGCCGCCGCTTCCCCCGTTACCGACGGTCACAGACTCTACGCCTCCTTCGGTTCCCGCGGGATCCACTGCTACTCACTCGATGGCAAACCCCTCTGGTCAAAGGACCTCGGCGACATGCGAACTCGCTTCGCCTGGGGCGAAGCCGTCACGCCCGCACTCGCCGGCGACCTCCTCATCGTCAACTGGGACCAGGAAGAAAACTCCTTCATCGTGGCCCTGCGAGCCGAAACCGGCGAAGAAGTCTGGCGACGCGACCGACCCGGTGAAAAAACCTCCTGGAACACGCCACTCATCACCGAAGTCAACAACCGCTCCGTCGCCGTCGTCAATGGTTCCGGAAAAGCCCGTGCCTACGATGTCCAAACCGGCGAAGTGCTCTGGGAATGCGGCGGACAAACCACCAACGCCATCCCCTCACCACTGCGCTTTCAAAATCTCGCCATCTGCGTCAGCGGTTATCGCGGAGCCGCCTCCTTCGCCATTCCAATCGATGCCACCGGCGACATTACCGGCTCAGAAAAGATCCGCTGGAGCTACCCTGAGGGAACGCCGTATGTGCCGTCGCCCTCCTCCAGCGACAACCGCCTCTACTTCACTGGTGGCCTCGGCGATATCCTCACAGTGCTCGACCTCGCCACCGGAAAACCACTCGCACAGAAAATCCGCCTGAACGGCGTCGGTAACTGCTATGCGTCCCCACTCATCGCAAATGGACGCGTCTATATCGTCGGACGCGAAGGCGGAGCCGTCGTGCTTCAGGACGCCGCCCCCTTCGATACACTCGCCCGCTGTCAGCTGGAAGGCAACTTCGATGCCTCACCAGTTGCCGTCGGAAACCAACTCTTCCTCCGCAGCTGGAATCGACTCTACTGCATCGCCGATTCAACAGTCAGCGATTGATGCCCACGTAAAAGCTGAACACCTGCTCCCGGTCACCCGGTTCTGAAGTGATCGGGAAGGCAAAGTCAAACGCCAGAGGCACCGGGCCCATCATCGGAATCGCAATCCGCGCTCCAAAGCCAGCCGTCGCCCGAAATTCACTCAGCTGCACTTCGTCGTCCACAGTACCAAAGTCTGAAAATACAACCATGCTGATCATGTCGTCCGCTGTCAGAGGCAGACGATACTCCACCGTGCCCAGTGCCTGAAAAATACCGCCCAAAGAAAATCCAGTGGGATCTCGCGGAGTCACACCGCGAAACCGGAAACCGCGAAACGACGAATAACCACCCGCGTAGTAACGTTCAAACACCGGAGTGTCCTCGCCCGCCCAGCCAAGAGCACCGGCCAGCGTCAGCACCTGCCGACCACTCCCGTCCGGACGACTGTGCAACGTGAAATACTGACGAAACTCCGTATCAACCTTCGGATATGTGAAATCGTTGAAAGCCTGCTCGTAACCCACATCGAAAAAGTGGCCTTCACCAGGCAGCATCGGGTTGTCACGCGTGTCGTGCGTCAGCGAAACACGCACTGTTGACAGAAAACTGTTCCCCACAAGTGGCTGTACAATCGCAGGAATCGGCTGCCGAACCTGACGCATCTCCACGTCCTCAAGTCGCAGTGCAACCCCGGTGCCCCATTCGGGTGTGAGCTGACGTCCGACACCGATCCGACCACCCAGACGATCCTCAGTCCAGTCCTGATAATAACGGTTGAAATAGAAACCACTCACCGAAAGACTGTTGTCCGTATACAGAAAATAGGGGTCCGTCCACGTCACCTGATATCGACTGACTTCATTGCCCGGAGCTGCTTCCAGACGGAAACGCTGACCACCACCACGCCACGCTCGCCCCTCCAGCACATCCGCCCACGACGTCGGCGGACGCAGCAGGTCAAAGTTGCTCTCGTCCCACACAAAGTTGCCAACCACTCCCTGGTTGCTGTTCACTCCCGCACCAAACATCAATCGCCCCGTCTGACCCTCGCTGGCATTCACATTCAAATCCACCCAGCCCGGGGGAATCTCCTGGAACTGATTGCGATACGGACTCTCGTTCAACAACTGATCCTCACGCTGCGGTGCCCCGGCATCGCCCGGACCCGGATTCTGACCGCGAATCACGTACTCGTCAGACCCCGCAGTCCCACCCGCCGCCGTCAGCAGCGGAGGCTCTTCAGTCGATGCAAACAAAGCCGCGGGATTGAGCGTCCGCAGTGTTGACGGAACCGCTGCGGCCGCAGAAGTGCGTCCCGCCACCGAAGCCTCAGAACCCTCAGTCATGCTCAACCCAAACCAGTCCCCCGCACGCCCGTCAGAAAATCGAGCTGCTATGCCCGCATCGTCCACTCGCTCAATCACCGGAACTCGCGACTGCGCCCCGACAGGCACCTTCGCAGACGCAGGCGGCAGAGCCTTCGCGGGAGCAGGCTGGGACACGGCAGGCGCTGAAACAGCAGGCTCTTCAGCTGCCGATTCGGCTTCCGCTGCCGATTCCTCCACGGACGCCGGAGCACTCGTCAGAATCCCGCCGAACAGGTCGTCGTAATTCCCAATCTCACTCACACGCACCGCGCGATGCGATTCCTGATCCACAGCCTGCACAAATCGCGCTGTCCAGTCCGATTCACCACCAGGACTCTGGCCACGAACCATACCCGCAAGAGATGCGATACTCGTTTGTTCCGGATCCACTGGTGTGGTTTCAAACTGAATATTCGGGTCAAACAGCCCGCTGCCTTTCAAACGTGACTGACCACGACGGATACGCTTCGGGTCCGCAAGATCCCCAGGCTGCACCTGAATCCGGTCCAGCACCACCGTGTGCTTCGTGTGCGGGTAGTCGCCGTCGAACTGAACGTTGATCTCCCGAATATATCGCGGCCGATCCTCGTCAATCTCAAACACCAGATCGACAATCCCCTCCTGCTCTGTGAACTGCGGTACGGGATTCACAGACGCAAAGAAATGACCCAGCTCGCCGTAGTATCCCAGCATTCGCTGGACGTCCTTGTTGAGCGGCAGTGAACTGAACTTGTCGCCCGGCTGCAACTTCGAATTCTCGCTCAGCCGCGCTGTCGGAATCACACTGTTGCCCTCGAACACAATGCTCCGAACCTGATAACGCCGACCCTCGGTGATCGTGTACAGCAGCTCCACGTCAGAACGGTCGTCGGAAAATCGTGGCTCCGCCGAAATCTCCACGTCGAAATACCCAACGCTCCGGTAGTAAGCCTTCAGGGACTCCACGTCCGATGGAATCGTGTCCGGGTTGTAGTGGCCACCCCAGAGTAAAAAGGCTTCCTTCGAAATCAAATTCTTGCGAAGCATCGCGTCCGACCAGAACTGATTGCCCTGAAAGTTCCGCTCCTTCACCTGAACCTTCGGACCTTCATCAATGTCAAATACCACCTCGCGGTCACCCGGCTTTGAACCACTGGTCAAAGTCACCTTCACAAAATAATAGCCCTTGTCCCGGTACTCCTGCTCGATGCGTCGCACCGCTTCCTGATTAGCCACATAGTCAAACGGACTGCCAGCCTTGAGCCCCGTCCAGGCCTCAAGATGCTTCAACTTCACCTTCCTGTTGCCGCGGAACAACACCCGCTGCACTATCGGTCGCTCCTTCACCACAAACACCAGCACCAGTCCGTCCGGTGTCTCGTCTATCCGCTCCCGCACCTCAAAAAACCACCGCGTGTTCAGCAGCGAACGCTTGTCCTCCCGCAACAGCTTCTCTGTCACCGTTCGATGAGGCTGCGACTGAACCTTCTGAAGAATCACCGACTCAGGAATCGTCTCATTGCCCTCGATTCGCACATCCACTATCACTCGACCGCCACCCGCCTCGTCGTCCGATTCCAATGGACCCGGCACGGTCGCAGCCCGAACGCCCTGACCCTCCGCAGGTGTCGCGGTCAGTCCCGCCGCTATGCCTGCCACCACCAGCCAGCAGGCGCAAACGCCCACTGCTCGTGGCTGCCACGGTCTCAATTCCGGCGAATTCAGCATATCCGGGCTCGGTCAGAATCGACTCAAAGTTGGCGCAAAAATCCCCCTCGCGGCGGATCACCGCCACAGGATTGCAGATTTCCCGCTTTCAACTCAAGACGAATCCACACACAATTCGCCGCCAACACCGCCAGGCAAAAGGAAAACCAAACCTCTCCCCCATCGCAATTCGGCAGATAAACGCAAACAGATCGGGAAACAAGGGCCCATGGGACAAATGGGACGGATGCGACGAATGGGGGTTGCAAGGTTTTTTTAGTTAATGCGGAAAATGGGATGCTTTTTTCCTGACAAGTCCCAGCGGTCGGGCAGAAGCCCAATGGCGTTGAAGTTCTGGCAGAAAGAGCATCTGGCCCCCCTCTCCCCGGACCGGGGAGAGGGGTCGGGGGTGAGGGGTGAAACGCGCCTGCCACGCGCAGCACGGACAGTGCAGAAGGATGCTGGATTCACAGTGGCCTGGAAGAGCAAGTGCAAAAGTGCCATGCCCCGCGCCACCCCCAATCGCAATAAAATTCCCCCAAACATCGCCGCAAAACACCCCAACCGAGCCGCGACCGTCAGGGAGTGGAATCACCACCAAATCGCCGCGCCGGAAGTGCCAATGGTACATGGCATCTGAACGGTCGTGCCCCCCGCCGGGATGTTATGGGACGCATGGGACAAATGGGACCGATGAAGGCAGTATAGGTGCATGGCACCTTACTTTGTCTGGCACCTTACTTTGTCCCTTACGCTGTTATGCGATTCACTTGGCGATGGTCGTCCGCCCCTTTTCGGTGATTCTGTACTTCTGGTTCCGGCTTTGGGGCTTATCCGGCAAGGTCAGTTCGATGCAGCCGATCTCCCTCAAGTGAAAAATCGCCTTGTAGAGATGGCCACTCCGACCGGTCAGCCCAAGCTGACGGGCGATCGCTGGGCGATTTTGAGGCGTATTTTCGAGGAATCCGAGAATCGTAAGCTCGGTTTGGTTCAGCTCTTCTGACGCCTCATCATGCGCCTCATCATGCGCCTCCACATGCGCCTCATCATGCGCCCTGCCGATTCCCGGCATGTCCGGATGGACCAGCAATTCGGCAAAGAAATATGTCCGAGACTCGTCCGTGGCGAACCGAGGCGGCGGGGAGCCGTTTTCGACCATGGCCGCACGCATGGTTGGAATACCCGTGCAGCGGCCTTCGGTCAGATCGAGTTCCTTGAGAAAATCGCCGATTCGTCGATTGCGGTACCGCCTGGCGACAATTCGCTCACCATTCAGAGCGTCGATTCGAATCGAGGCATCAGGACCGGGGTAACTGACGATTTCGATGCGGTCCGGGCTGACGCGAACTTCCACCGGCTCCCGCTGTTGGTAGCTGCGATGGTAAACTGCGTTCACCAACGCCTCTTCAATGGCCGGAAAGGGATAATTGAAGAGCCTTACAGCCTCTGCTCTGTCCCTTTGCTTTACAACCTTTTCACGAATGACTTCGTTCTGGATGTAACGCAATGCAGAACGCACCTGTTGGTGAATTGGGCCACGAAACGACTTTTCAATCAGTTCCCCACCGCCCGGCCCCTTCGGAAAAATGACCACATCAATCTGTGTGCCGGGTAGAAACTTCGTCGGCTCATCGCTGAAGAACAAAAGGCCGACGTTGCGAGGCTTCACGAATTCATCCCCGCCATCGACAATGTTCATCCGGCGACACAGTTCAAGCAGCGACAGATTCCCGGCATCGGCCAGATTGCTGCCCACTTCCTTGAGGTACTCCTTAATCAGTGGCAGCTTCAAATCAGCTGGACTTGCTGTCTGGCATTGGCGGTCATCGAATGGAATCGTGGCTGTCAGGCTGAGCAATTCACGCTGATCTTCGCTGTTTTCATCGACCTGCACTGTGCTTGAATACCTGCGGATGAAGTAGCGATACTCTTTGTGTCTCGCAGTCACGTCCCGTGGAGCTTTGTACGGGCGATTCTGTCCGCCCGGTGCCCACAGCACGATCAGTTTCCGACCTTCAAATTCCTCAACGCTGAGGATTGGACAGTACCGCGGTTGAATCTGACTACAGAATCCAAGTAGCTGCTGCTGAATCGCATCAAGCCGATTGTCCTGCAATCCGACCGGCGGAAAAATCGGCTGACCATGCTCGTCGCAGTCCTGTCCTATCACGACGTAGCCGCCACCGAGATTCTCGAAATCGTTGGCGAAGGCGCACAGCGTCCGCATGATCGCAGCCGGATTCCAACCCGCCTTGTATTCGATCCGTTCACTTTCGACCGTTCGTTGTCTCAGCAAGTCCTCAATGTTGATTGGCAAATCAGCCATTGTTTGGTACCTCCAGCTTATCGCATTCGAGACCAAACAAACGAATCACAAATTTGGTGGTTGAATCAATACGTTCAAACCACCGTTTCAAAACAACCCGAATCGGATGACCAGTGGCGGCACCAACAAAGCGGTATTGCAGACGCATCCGATGATCTGGCTGGTTTTCGTCTCGCAGAATCCAGACGACACAACCACCTCGCTTGCTTGCCATGGCCACGTTCACTTTTCACATGGCAGTCTTACCGCCAATCTTCGATCTCTTGAGTTGGACGTGACGGAGAACACCATTGCATTCAAGAACATCGTCATATCCGAACACATCCACTTCGCACCGCATGACACCGACCGTCTTTCCAAAAACCGACCAGGACTTCGGAAATGACATACGATTCGAACCCCGCGTAATACGTCACACTCTCTGCAGCAACTCTTTTTACTGCCTCCCCTGTGGGTTTGGCGGAGCCGAACACGCGAACACGTGCCGATTTTTGAGCGCTTGTTCTGAAAGTCTACACCGTCAGTTGTCGCGACGCGAGCGTCCGACAAATCCATCGACGTCCGGGACTGGCGTCCGGACCCCGCGTCTTCCGGTTTCCGAAGTCTGCCTGATAAAGCGGTCCACGAGCGAGTTGGTGCCGTTATGGCGGGAGCGAATGGATGGGTTGCAGGCTGTGAGGTGACCGTGACGGCCGCCAGTGCGGGGCGTGGCCTGAAAACGCGTCGGTCCAGCGCTGAAACAAGTTGCTGCGCGTCATTGCCACCGTTCCCGGAATGACCGTCACGCCCTTCGGGACTGCACATCGTGCCGAGGCTGTCTGCGGAACTCTGCTGTGCCTTAATCAACCTGTCCCTTGCTCTGGCCGGCGTTCCGTAGCAGCCGTCCCAAACGATGGACCGCTTTTTCCCTCGCATGCTGAATTCAAGTCGTGTCCTGCCGCAGTCACGCCCTACCCACCTGATCGGCGAAAGGTCAGCCCAGGCTGACAGGCAATCGCTGGGCGATTTTGAGGCGTATTTTCGAGGAATCCGAGAATCGTAAGCTCGGTTTGGTTCAGGTCCTCTGACGCCTCATCATGCGCCTCCACATGCGCCTTATCATGCGCCTCATCATGCGCCTCATCATGCGCCCTGCCGATTCCCGGCATGTCCGGATGGACCAGCAATTCGGCAAAGAAATATGTCCGAGACTCG
>Ga0172376_10005817_pt1 | contig 13614 bp, 7 predicted proteins | sample Lak35m_FD_121114 | JGI IMG/M metagenome (GOLD analysis project Ga0172376, IMG submission 121114) | Freshwater microbial communities from Kabuno Bay, South-Kivu, Congo - kab_092012_35m | ecosystem: Environmental > Aquatic > Freshwater > Lake | place: Democratic Republic of the Congo: South-Kivu...
GACCTGCTGCCCCTGTGGCCGCAGCACGCCCCCGGCGAAACCACACTGGAAGAAGGCCGGACACTGCCATTTCGGGAATCCGAGACACCTCGAGTCACCCGCATCACCGATATCACTCGCCCAACAATCAGCGTGCACACTGCCGCACAGCCCAATGGCACAGCCGTGCTGATTCTTCCTGGCGGCGCATTTCGCCGAGTCGTCACGGACAAAGAAGGAACTGAAGTCGCCACATGGCTCAATCAACAGGGCATCACCGCATTCGTCCTGAGATATCGAGTGGCCGATCGAGATGTACCTGAGCCTTGGAGAAAACCACTCCAGGATGCCCAGCGCGCTACCTCACTGATCCGCTCACGTGCAGGCGAATGGAAACTGAACCCCGGTCGAATTGGTGTCGCTGGATTCTCAGCCGGAGGTCAGGCCGCAGCAAGACTGCTGTGCGCCGGCCAGCAGCGAAATTATCCCGCAAACGACAGCGTGGATCAGCAGTCTCCTCAGCCAAACTTTGGTCTGCTGATCTACCCCTGGAATTTGTGGGATGAAAAATCCGGCAGCCTGCTGCCTGAACTGACCATCGATACAGCCTGCCCCCCCACATTTCTCGTACACACCCACGATGATCGCGCTTCCTCACTGAGCTCCGTAATGTTCTATGCGAAGCTCCGACAACTGAATGTTCCGGCGGAACTGCACGTGTTTGAAACCGGCGGACATGGGTACGGACTCCGCCCCGTCGCAGATTCTCAGGTCAGCTCATGGACGACCACTGCTGAACACTGGCTGGCTCGCCGCACTGCACCCCGCTGAATAACACAGCAGCCCACAGGCGCAAAAAAAGGCTGTTCAGCCGTGAGACTGAACAGCCCGGGAGGATGACCGCAGAATTGCTCCTGCGGCCAGCAGTGACCCCCAGTTCCAGCCGCTGCCGATGAACGGCACCGCCGTTCCTGTGGAGCGACTGGCTCGTCAGACACCGCTCAAATCTTCACAGACTTGACGGTGCGAATGATTTCGGAAGCCACCTTGTAAGGATCTGCGTTGGACGCCGGACGGCGGTCCTCCAGCCAGCCCTTCCAGCCGTTGGTAACAGTCGCCACCGGAATGCGAATCGATGCTCCACGGTCGGAAACGCCGAAGCTGAACTTGTCAATCGACTGCGTCTCGTGCTTGCCGGTCAGACGCATGTGATTGTCAGCGCCGTAAACCGCAATATGCTCTTTGATTCGCGGCTGAAATGCCGAGCAGATTTTCTCGTATGTCTCGCGGCTGCCACAGGTACGCAGAACTTCGTTCGAGAAGTTTGCATGCATGCCCGATCCGTTCCAGTCCGTGTCACCCAGCGGCTTGCAGTGCCAGTTCACCCAGACGTTGTACTTCTCGGCGGTCCGCTCGAGCAGGTAACGAGCAACCCAGACTTCGTCCCCGGCCCGCTTCGCACCCTTGGCGAACACCTGAAACTCCCACTGACCCGTCGCCACTTCGGCGTTAATGCCTTCCACATTCAGGCCGGCTGCCAGACACAAATCCAGATGCTCTTCAATGATCTCGCGACCAAATGCATTCTTCGCACCAACTGAGCAGTAGTAAGGGCCCTGAGGAGAAGGATAGCCACCGATCGGGAAACCCAGAGGCAGATTCGTGTCACGATCCCACAGGAAATACTCCTGCTCGAAACCAAACCAAAAATCGCCGTCATCTTCGATCGTCGCACGACCATTCGACTCGTGCACCGAACTGTCCGGATTCAGGACTTCGCACATCACCAGGAAAGCATCCAGCCGACCTGGATCAGGAAAAATGGCTACCGGCTGCAACAGACAGTCCGACGATCCACCCGGAGCCTGATTGGTGGAACTGCCGTCAAAACACCACATCGGACACTCTTCCAGCGTCCCGCCGAAATCCTTCACAATCTTGGTCTTCGATCGCAGCACCTGCGTCGGTCGAGTCCCGTCCAGCCAGATGTACTCAAGCTTCGATTTCTTCGCCATGATCCTTAACTCCTCCCGATGAATTTCTGTACACGACAAGCTCTGCGGATATCCACAGCCTCACTCAGCCAAAAATATCCGTCACTGCCAGGCTTCTTGTCGCCAAAGCCATCCCCACCAGCTTTTCGAGGATGTGCCTCACACAGACACGAAAATCTGAAATCCCCGATTTCATCCCGATGACCACCTCTGCCTATCCATTTTGCACTGACGCCCAAAAAGAAGGCAGAAACGATCACAAGACAAGTCAAACAGCCGGTATGGCACATGTTAGCACATCACATGCCATTCCGAATCTGCAGAATGTGCAGATTCCACCATCCTTCCGCACACAACTGCCCGACACCGCAAACTTTCCCGCCTAAAAACCAAACAGCCCATCTTTCCCCAGCCCCGCCAGCAGCCCAAATCGCTGCCGGAATTTCCAAACCCGCGAAATTGACATCCGCATGAACTGCAGTCGCCTGCGACGGATCTGACTTGACTTCCCTGACGATTTCCACAGGATGAAGGCTCTCTCAGCGTCCGCTCCGGACGTTCCGTATCTTCCTGCCCTGAAACTCCGCCATGACCGCACGCATACCTCCGTTCGCCCCGTTGCTGGCCGCCTGTTTTGCTGTCACCTCCGCCAGTGCTCAGGCAGAGGACCGCATTGATTTTAACCGCCAGATTCGTCCGATCCTGTCGGACCTGTGCTTCAGCTGCCATGGTCCGGACACCAATAAGCGGCAGGCCGGCCTGCGACTGGACACCAGCGAAGGTGCCCTGGCAGTTCTGGAATCCGGGCACGCAGCGATCGTTCCGTCTGATCCTGCGAACAGCACCATTCTCAGCCGAATCACCGCTGCCGACCCCGACGTGGTCATGCCTCCGCCCTCCACGGGAAAAGCGGCCACCGCGGCACAACTGGAACTGCTGACGGCCTGGATTCGCCAGGGCGCCCAGTACCGCGGGCACTGGTCCTTCATCCGCCCCGAACGCTCGCCAGTTCCCACAGTCAAACACGCGGAACGGACAGCGAACCCCATCGACAATTTCCTCTTCTCAAAACTTGAAGCCGCTGGTCTGTCCCCGGCACCTGAAGCCGACCGCGTCACGCTCATCCGCCGCGCCACTTTCGACCTGACCGGCCTGCCACCGACCCCCGCAGAAATCGACAGTTTCATCGCCGACTCCAGCCCGGATGCCTTCGAAAAACTGATCGATCGGCTGCAGCAGTCCCCCCGCTACGGCGAACAGATGGCGCGCTACTGGCTGGATCTGGCACGCTACGGAGACACGCATGGTCTGCACCTCGACAACGAACGTTCGCTCTGGAAATACCGCGACTGGGTGATCGCTGCATTCAATCAAAATAAACCCTTCGACCAGTTCACAGTCGAGCAACTGGCAGGTGACCTCCTGCCCGACGCCACACTCGAACAAAAAATCGCTACAGGCTTTAATCGGTGCAACGTCAGCACCAGCGAAGGCGGCTCCATCGATGAAGAAGTGCTGGTTCGCTACGCGGTGGATCGCACTGAGACCATGTCCACCGTGTTCATGGGCATGACACTTGGCTGTGCCGTTTGTCACGACCACAAATTTGACCCGGTTACACAAAAAGAGTTCTATCAGCTCTACGCCTTCTTCAATGCCTCCGCTGATGCCGCCATGGACGGCAATGCTCTCTCACCGCCTCCAGTCATCAAGGCTCCCACAACCGATGAAACGGCACAGCTGGCAAAGCTGGACGCCGAAATCGCAGCCCTGCGAACCGACATGGATGCCCGTATCAGCGCATTCCAGTATTCGGACCCAGGAACCGACGGTGAGCCGGCTGCTTTAATTCGAGGCGACTACGTCTGGATCGAAGATGATGCTCCGCCAGGCGCTCAGCTGCAGGGTGATTCTCCCTGGGAATTCGTCACAGCTCCCGACCACCCCGTCTACTCCGGATCCAAATCCACTCGCCGTCGCGCCGATGCTCTCAGCCAGCACTTCTTCACGGGAGCCAGCCCGACACTGAAGATCGGTGCTGACGATCGCCTGTTCGCCTGGGTCTGGCTGGATCCTAAAAACCCCCCTAAAACTGTGATGCTGCAGTTCAATGACGGCGCATGGGAACACCGCGCGTTCTGGGGCGAAGACAAAATTCCCTTCGGATCCGGCGACACCCCTGGCCACCGTTCTATGGGACCGCTCCCGGAAGTCGGCAAATGGGTACGGCTGGAAGTGAGCGCCGCACATGTTGGTCTGCCTGCAGGCTCGGAAATCAACGGCTGGGCCTTCACGCAGTTCGGCGGCGAGGTCTGGTGGGATCAGGGTGGCAGCGTCACTCAAACCCCGCAGGCTCCCCGCGAATTCAAGTCGCTGGCCGCATGGGAAGCCTTTGATCGCAGTCTCGAAAAATCTGCCGTCCCGCAGCCCGTTCGTGACGCCATCAAAATTGAAAATGACAAACGGTCGCCCGAACAGCAGCAGCTCATCCGCCGCTACTTTCTGACCAGCGTTTACGGCCCGTCTCGGCAGGACCTGGAACCACTCCAGCAACAGGTGGATCAGCGTGCAAAACATAGAAGCGATCTCGACGCCGCAATTCCCGTTTCCATGATCATGCAGGATCTGCCTAAACCGCGAGATACCTTTGTTCTGCGGCGCGGCGAATACACACTGAAAGGTGAAAAAGTCGAACCAGGCGTGCCCGCAATCTTTCCCGCTCTGCCCGCCGACGCGCCCCGCAATCGACTGGGGCTCGCACGCTGGCTCACCGATCCGGCTCACCCGCTCACAGCGCGAGTCGCCGTGAATCGCTTCTGGCAGCAAATTTTTGGCACAGGCATCGTCAGGACGGCCGAGGATTTTGGATCGCAGGGACAGTGGCCCTCCAACCCCGAGCTGCTCGACTGGCTGGCCGTTGATTTCGTTGAATCCGGCTGGGATGTCCGACGCCTGCTCAAACAAATCATGCTGTCCTCTGCATACCGACAAACGTCCAGGGTCACTCCGGAACTGCTCCTTGCAGACCCGGCCAACGAGCTGTTGTCCCGCGGAGCTCGCTACCGGCTTGATGCTGAAGTCGTCCGTGATTCTGCGCTGCTGCTCAGTGGGTTGCTGCGTGAAAATCTTGGTGGCAAAAGTGTTCGCCCTTACCAGCCGGACGGTATTTGGGAGGCTGTTGCCTTCGTTGGCAGTACGACGCAGTACTACAAACGTGACTCCGGGGATGCCCTCTACCGCCGCAGCGTGTATACCTTCTGGAAACGCACAGCACCGCCGCCATCGCTGATGGCCTTCGATGCTCCGTCCCGCGAAACCTGCGTCGCCCGCCGCGCCCGCACCAACACACCGCTGCAGGCCCTCGTCCTTATGAATGACGAACAGTACGTGGAAGCCGCCCGTAACCTGGCTGCTCGCATCCTCCAGCAACCAGGCGATACCAGTGCCAGACTGGCCTGGGCCTTCCGACTTTGCACCGGACGTTCGCCGGAATCTGCTGAACTTGAAGTTCTTGCCCACAATCATCAGCAGCAACTGGAACATTTCGCCGGCAGCCCGGCCGAAGCTGAAAAGCTGCTGGCAATCGGGTTGTCCCCCCGGCAGACGGACGCGGCGGCAGCGGAATTTGCAGCCATGACCATGACTGCCAACCTGCTGCTCAACCTCGACGAAACCATCACTCGCGAATAACAGACGGGAAAAAGCCGATTCTGCCGGCCCAATGTTTCGCGAAAACTCGAATTCACAGCATTTTCCACAAGCGGACAGGACAATATCGGCCCTCTGAGGTATTGTTTCCGCTCTGACTTTTCAACCACATTTCACACAGGATCGGGACGCATGGCGGTCAAGGTTTATTACGACGACGACGCGGATCTCAGCCACCTCAAAGGCAAGACCATTTCCATCATCGGCTACGGCAGCCAGGGGCACGCTCAGGCCCAGAACCTGCGTGACAGCGGCTGCACCGTTGTTGTCGGACAGCGTCCCGGCGGGGCTAACTATGACCTTGCCATCAGCCATGGTTTCAAGCCGGTTTCAGCCGCTGAAGCCGCTGCTCAAGGCGACCTCGTCAACATTCTGCTGCCTGATGAACTGCAGGGCGACGTCTACCGCAACGACATTCGCCCCAATCTGAAGCCCGGCAATCTACTGATGTGCTCGCACGGCTTTAATGTCCACTTCGGCCAGGTTCAGCCCCCGCAGGGTGTCGACTGTGCCCTCGTGGCACCAAAAGGCCCCGGTCACCTCGTTCGCAGCGAATACGAAAAAGGCGGTGGTGTGCCAACTCTGATTGCACTCAGCGATAACGCCTCAGAAACTTCCCGGCAACTGGCTCTGGCCTACGCAAAAGGCATCGGTGGTACTCGCGGCGGCGTGATCGAAACGACTTTCGCGGAAGAAACAGAAACCGACCTGTTCGGTGAACAGGTTGTGCTCTGCGGGGGCGTCAGTGCTCTTGTCAAAGCCGCCTTTGAAGTTCTCGTCGAAGCCGGATATCAGCCAGAAATGGCCTACTTCGAATGTATGCATGAACTGAAGCTGATCGTCGACCTGTTCTATCAGGGTGGCCTGAACTACATGCGATACAGCGTTTCCAACACGGCCGAATACGGCGACTACACTCGCGGTCCGCGAATCGTCACCGAGCAGACCAAGGCCGAAATGAAAAAGATCCTCTCCGAAATCCAGTCCGGACAGTTCGCCCGTGACTGGCTGCTCGAAAACCGAGCCGGACAGGCCTCATTCCAGGCTACTCGCCGCCGCGAACGATCTCATCAGATCGAAAAAGTCGGCAAGCAGCTGCGCAAAATGATGAGCTGGATTGCCTCAAAGGAAGTCTGACTCTGCCGGACCTGAATCTGTCACTGCGGCGGGTCTGATACTTACGGACCCGCCGCTTGTTTTTCTGCGGCAGTCAATTCGATGGAAGTTCAGGAAATACTGCCGGTGGATCGTCCTGTCACAGGGACGGTGCGCCCCCCGGGTTCCAAAAGCATCACCAACCGGGCCATGGTACTGGCGGCCCTCGCAGATGGCCCTGTAACGCTCACCGGTGTCCTCGACAGCCAGGACACTCAGGTCATGGTCGAAAGCCTCCGGCGACTCGGATTCAGTGTCCGCCAGGATGTCGCTGCCTGCACCTGCCACATTCACGGCCAGGCCGGACGTATTCCAGCAGCCAGCGCCGATCTCTGGCTGGAAAACAGCGGCACCAGCATCCGATTTTTGACCGGACTTTGCGCACTTGGAACAGGCTCATATCGACTCGATGGATCCGCCCGCATGCGTCAGCGACCGATCGGCGATCTCGTTCGGGCACTACAGCCGCTGGGAGCTTCAATCGACTTCCAGACACCTGGCTCTGACTGTCCTCCGCTTCTGATTGATGGTCGTCGCGGTGCTGTGCACGGTGGCACAACACATATTGCCGGCAACATCAGCAGCCAGTTCCTCTCAAGTCTTCTAATGTGCGGCCCCGCCTGCAGCAGTCCCATCATCGTCACCGTTTCCGGTGACCTGGTTTCTCAACCCTATGTTCAGATGACTTTGCAGATGATTCGAGACTTTGGCGGGCAGATCGACGCCCCTGCAGATCTCAGCCACTTTCACATCCACTCCGGCACCTATCGCTCGCGCATTTACGACATCGAACCAGACGCATCTGCAGCCAGTTATTTCTTCGCCGCCGCGGCAGTCACAGCAGGGAAAGTCACTGTCTCCGGGCTTCACCAGGGATCATTGCAGGGTGACGTGCACTTCGTTTCAGCGCTGCAGCAAATGGGCTGTCAGGTCGACTGGAACGCGGACAGCGTCACCGTAACAGGGCGTCCCCTGCGTGGCATCAGCATCGACATGAATGCAATCAGTGATACTGCCCAGACACTGGCAGCCGTCGCGGTATTTGCCGATAGTCCTACCACAATTCGCAACGTGGCTCATATGCGTCACAAGGAGACAGATCGCATTTCTGCCGTCGTCACAGAACTGCAGCGCGCCGGGATCAATGCGGTTGAACACCCTGACGGACTCACAATTCATCCCGGGCAGCCACATTCCTGCCAGATTCACACCTATGACGATCATCGCATGGCCATGAGCTTCTCACTGCTGGGGCTGAAAGTTCCAGGCATTTGCATTCTTGATCCTGGCTGCACATCCAAAACCTACCCCCGGTATTTTGCCGACCTTGCGGCACTGTGCGGGAACACTCATTGATGAACAGATCACATTCACCATCCGGACGCGGCCCGGCAGGCAAAAGACGCTCACCGACACCTGCCCCCGCCGTCCAGGCAGTGGAACCGTACGTAAACGGCCGAGTGCTTGCATGGGCTGCGCTGCAGCAGGCTGAAAAAGATGAAGCATTCCTCCAGGAAATCTTCGCGGATTTTGATTCCCGCCACCACCTGTCAGCAGCTGAACGAGCACTGGCGGTCGATATCGCCTCGGGTGTTATTCGCCGCCGCCGCACGCTCGATCGAATACTCGAGACACGCGTCGCCAGACCCAGGTCTCAGACGGAACCGGAACTGTGGCAGATCCTGCGGATGGGAGCCTGCCAGCTGCTGTTTGCCAGAACGCCGCAACACGCCGCCGTTGCGGCAACTGTCGAACTCTGTCGGCTGCTGGGACGTGAACGCTGGACCGGGTTTGTTAATGGTATCCTCCGCAGCATCTGTCGCCTGACCGAAACGGCGCCTGACACCCCCGTACCTTCCACACCCTCCCGCTCGACACTGCCCGTCCCGGGCGGCCGCTGGCTGCAGCTGACCGAAGACATCTTTCCTGATCCGACCTCGGAAACCGTCGCGTGGTTCGGTGATGCTTTCTCACTCCCGTCAGTACTGGCCGCCCGCTGGGTATCCAGAATGGACCAGCAGCACCTGCTCAGTACAGGTTTTTTCTGCTGCGAACCTCCCACGATTACCCTGCGAGTCAATCGGCTGGCCAGCGACACAGCCACTGTCGTCGAGCAGCTTGCAAAGGTCGGCTGTGAAGTGCTGCCCGGACACCTGCCCTGCAGCCTGCTCCTCCCCCGCAGTCAGCGCATCGATCAGCTGCCCGGCTGGACCGCTGGCCACTGGAGTGTCCAGGATGAATCGGCCATGCAGGCAGGTTTCCTGCTCGATCCCCGCCCGTCCGAAAACATTCTTGACCTCTGCGCAGCCCCCGGCGGAAAATCGGCTCACCTCGCAGAGCTGTCGCAGGACAAAGCCATCATCACAGCCTGCGATGTCTCCGAGCGTCGCCTGCAGCGGGTCCGCGATAACGCACATCGGCTAAAATTAACTTCTGTGCACACACGCCTGATCTCACGCGATGGCAGCGACCTCCCAGCCGGGCCATTCGATGCCGTGATCGTCGACGCCCCCTGCACCAATACGGGCGTCCTCGCACGTCGCCCGGAAGCGCGCTGGAGATTCACCGAGCAAAGTCAGCAGGAACTGGTCGTGCTGCAAACCAGACTTCTCCTGGAAGCCATCCAGCGGCTCCGACCCGGTGGACGAGTCGTTTACAGCACCTGCAGTATTGAGCCGGCCGAGAACCTGCAGGTCGTTCAAAATGTGCTGGCAGCGTTCCCACAACTGCAGCTGATACAGCAAAATGAACACCTGCCCGGACGGCCGGCCGACGGTGCCTGGCAGTGCCTCCTGCGAAGGCCAGGCTGAGCCAGCTTTACTTTTTGCCGCCGGGAAATCAGAATTCAAAGGTTGCAACTGTCTTCACCGCCTCGCGTTTCCCGCCACGGACCTGCCATGACTTCCCCGCTTCGGTGCCTTGCCGTATTACTCGCTGTCGCCAGCCCTGGCACTTTCACCGCTGCAACCTTCGCAGATGATGAATGGCCACAGTTCCGTGGTCCCGACGGACAGGGACGCACCGAAATCACCGGACTCCCGCTCACGTGGAGCGAAACCGAAAACGTCGTCTGGAAAACAGCGTTACCGGGCGAAGGTCACTCATCACCGGTGATCTCCGGAAACCAGATCTGGGTGACGGCCGCAATTGCCGAAAAACTGTCCGAAGAAGAGGCCCAAAAACGGCTCGCAGCCATCAAGAATCCGCAAAGCCTGCAGCTCGCAGGATCGCTGCAGCTGCAGGCCATCTGTGTAAATCGAGAAACCGGGAAAATTGAACATGCCGTTACGCTGTTCACAGTGCCGGTTCCTGAACCAAAGCACGCCCTCAACAGCTACGCCTCGCCCACCCCCGTGATCGCCGGCAATCAGGTGGTCTGCCATTTCGGTACCTATGGCACAGCCTGCGTCAGCCGGGAAACAGGGAAGGTTCTCTGGAGCAACGACGGACTGAAACTTGAGCATCAGAACGGACCAGGCAGCTCACCGGTCATCTGGAACGATCTGGCCATCGTCCATCTGGACGGCACCAATACCCAGTCCATCGCAGCTCTCAAACTCTCCAGCGGTGAAGTCGCCTGGCAAACGATGCGATCTGGTCAAATGGATCCCACGCCGGAACTGCAGAAAGCCTACTGCACGCCGCTCCTCGTTCAAACCGGCGATCGCCCCCTGCTTATCTCTCCCGCCGCCAACTGGGTCTACGGCTACGACGCTCGCGACGGCAGGGAAATCTGGAAGGCCAGCTACGGCCAGCTGGGGTTTTCAACCGTGCCCAGACCGGTCATCAGCGGTGACCGAGTCTATGTGGCCACCAGCTACATGCAGTCACGGCTGCTGGCAGTCAGGTTTGACGGAGCAGGGGATGTCACCGCATCGCATATCACATGGACATCCGACAAACAAATCCCCCAAAAACCCTCCCTGATCGCTCGCGAAGGACGCCTTTACTTTGTTAGTGATAAAGGTATTGCCCGTTGCCTTGACGCCGCCACGGGTGAAGAGAAATGGTTCAATCGACTCCCCGGTGACTACTCAGCCTCACCGCTCTCTGCCGAAGACCGTCTGTACTTCTTCAATCAGGATGGAATTTGTACGGTCCTGAAAACCGGAGATGCCTTTGAAAAACTCGCAGAAAATCGCCTCGAAACCGGGTTCATGGCTTCTCCGGCAGTCGCCGAAAAAGCAATCTACCTGCGCACCGCCGCTGCACTGTATCGCATCGAACAAAAGTGATAAGTCAGGGCGTGCGGGCCAAATGCACCCGCGCACTGCTGTGCGCCTCAAAAAAGGCTCTGCGCGGCCTGCAATTCTGACCCTCGCCCTGATTCTGATTCTGATCATCAGTCTGCCCGGCAAACACGCCTCGGCACAGACAGATGATCCACCGAAACTGGTCGTTGACTTCCGCGGCCCCGTGGGCAAAACAAGAGCCCTCGGATTCGCCGGATCTGCTCGCCGTTTCTATTCGGCCGGCGAAAATAAACGAATTCAGTTCTACGACATCGCCAATGGCGCTGTGATCCCCGGCTCAGTCATTCGCTGGGAGTTTTCCCGCGGGGCTCTGGGAGAAGTTAACGATGCCGCAGCCTCCTCCGACGGCCGCAAAATTTTGTTCGGTGGCAGCTCGCTTCGCAATAACGGTGGCGATCTCCTGCTGGTTGATGCCGGCTCACAGCAAGTGATCACACATTTCTCAGCTCCGGCCGAAATCATCAGTGTTGCACTGTCACCCAGCGGACAAACAGTCGTCGCCGGCGATATCTGCTCAGGAGTCACCACATGGAGCAACAGCAACAACACGTGGCAGCAACATGTGCTGCGCCCGGCACTGTCGCAGCCCAGTGCGGACACGCTCTGGAATCCACTGGCCCTCGTCGATGATTCCACTGTTCATTACATTGCACAAGACGCCGACACATCAGCAACCGGACTGCTGGCAACCAGTAACCTGCAGTCTGGCGAGCTGACTTTGGGCACAACTTCTGTCCCGCTGCCCGTTTGCACCCTCACGACAACTCAAATCGCTCAGCAGCCCGGATGCCTGACTGCTTCCGTTGACGGAACAATCCTGTTTCACGGTACTGCGCAAAACATAGACTCACAACGCTGGTCCGCCGGCGATTTGCTCGTTAACAGGCTCCGTGAGACATCACTCACAGTCGCTGCATTATCCCCCGATTCGTCTTTGCTGGCAATTGCCGGGGATGGCCTGACACCAGTTGACGACTCGCAGGTCATGTCATTCGTCGCGCTGCTGGATTTTCCGGCAATGACGATTATCGACATTGCCGAATTTCCTGGTGAAGCCTGCTGTGAATCGCTCGCTTTCAGCCCGAATTCCGCTGCTCTGCTGGCCTGCAATGACGAAGCCGAGACATTGCTGCTGTGGACTCTTCGCGATGCTGACGGGAAGACTCTGAATCGCCCGCTTGCATCTGCTTCGGGACAGGCAGCCGGACGCGGCCGCAGCTTTCAAAAAGCCCGATTTGTGCAGGACTCTGCAGCTAAGCCGGACGGATACAGACTGCAGTTGCAGGATCTCCAGTCGCAGATTTGGCAGCTTGAACCGGGCACAGGCGAACTGGAACTGCAACAGCCCGCGGATCTGTCGACAGTGATTGTCAACTCGCCTGACACATTTGCCCCTGGCTGGACTGTGACTGCGGAACCGGTGTCTGAAGATGGACTCACTCAAACCGTCCTCATCGTTGCTCCACCTGGAGACAGCACCGCCGTGCAGCCAATCCGCTTGAATGTCGTTGATCAGGGACAGTTTTCCGGAGCATTCACATTCCTCAGGGGCGCAGGAGACAGGCCTTTCGCCATAGCCCTCGGCACAACGCTCATTGACGGAATATTTCTCTATCGCATTCCACCCACCGCAGATGTCGCACCACAGCTGATTCGCTACTTCCGAGACCATGCGGGACAGATTCGCGACTTGTCCGTTTCCACGGATCAGCGATTCCTGGCCTCCTGCTCCGCTGACCAGACGGTGAAAATCTGGAGCCTCTCTGGAATTGACCTCGATTCACCACGGTCGATTTGGGGTGGACGCATTGAATTACAGCCTGATGGTTCAGCCGGCGTCTCCGAACTTAACCCTGCCGGTATTCTCTACGCCCGCGGACTGCGGGATGGTGACTCCATTGCTGCCGTCAGGACAGCCCTGCAGCCTGAACTGCTGCAGCAAAATCCCCGGCAGATCACAGATCTGCTGAATTCCCACCCTGCGTGGGCTACGCTGGACCTCTGGCTTACACGCACGGGATTTGATGCCAATAATCCTGAGACCGGGGCTCGTCGCATCAATCCTGGCTGGGAACCTCTGCTGACACTTGTTGCCGACAAATCCGGAGAATGGGTGCTGTTCACGCCGGAAGGCTGGTTTGACGCCTCGGTCGCTTCCGGAGATCGATTGTTTGGCTGGCAAATCAATCGCGGTGTCGCTCAGCCACCCAGATTTGAGCCGGCTGAGCACCTGCAGAAAGAATACGAAAAGCCTGAGGTGATCAGGCAGGTGCTGCAAACTGGCAGTGTTCCGGAAGCACTGGCGGCACTCAATCGACCTGTGGTCGGTGATCTGCGACTCGAACTGCGAAATCGAGTACTGGCCCTGCCCGACATCCGTATCATCAGCCCGGCCGACGGATTTGAAGCGCAGGCCCCTGCTCCTGTACCAGTCACCGCTGAGATTCGTTTTGCCCAGCCCGACGATGCCGGAAATTTTGAATTTCTGGCTGCCCAGAACGGTCGCTCACTGCTCGAACAGAATC
>Ga0172376_10005822_pt1 | contig 13610 bp, 10 predicted proteins | sample Lak35m_FD_121114 | JGI IMG/M metagenome (GOLD analysis project Ga0172376, IMG submission 121114) | Freshwater microbial communities from Kabuno Bay, South-Kivu, Congo - kab_092012_35m | ecosystem: Environmental > Aquatic > Freshwater > Lake | place: Democratic Republic of the Congo: South-Kivu...
CCACGGCGACCAGCGAGATCGGAACCTCTGGACCGCCGCGACCACCGGAACCGCTCGGTGCCTTGACCCCGAGTCGATCCAGCTGCTGCTCCAGCAACGACAGCTTGCGACCGAGGCTGGCGAGACGGCGCTGGCGCTCCTGCTCGCTGGAGGGGGCGGTGCGGGCCTGGGCCGAGGCCGGGCTGTCGCCGGGCCGGGCCAGCCGAGGGCCGATCCAGGAGACGGCGACGAGCAGGGGCGCGGCCGCCGCCAGCCATCGCTTTCTGACGTTGAGCGAAACGGACGGGGCGCCCGGTCGAAGGATCAGGATCTGCACCGCCGAAACGAACAAAATCATTAAGGCTTCAAGGCTAGCGCAGAAATGCTCCAGATTTGATTCAGGTTCGCGGCGCCGCGGCCCCTGCCGCCTTCGCGGCTGCCATCGGCCTGAGCCATCGGCCTGGCCTGGCTGGCGCTGGCGGCGGCCCTGCGCTGACGGCGGCATCCCGGGCTCGAGGAGTTCGCTGAAACAACCCGGCATCCCCCGGCATGGGACGCCAGCAACGGCACCCAGCCCGGGCCGGGACTCGGCTTTCAGCCTCGCTCGGACTGGGGCTCCGGGTCGAAGCGGGTCGTTCAGCAAAGGCTTCAGGGGGCCGGAGCGGCCGGCAGCCCTTCCCTGCGCCCAGGCCCTCCCCTCAGGGCCTCGGCTCAGATCGAATAGTCGGGCACGAAGGTGCGGACCTGGCGGCTGACCACATGCAGCTCGGCACCGGGTTGCAGCTGGCGGTAATCGATCCGCTCGCGCGGGATCTGGGCGATGATTTCGGTGGCATCGGCGAGCACCAGCTCGGCCTGCAGATCGCGCCCCATGTGCACCAGCCGCTTGAGGCGTGCCGGCACGGTGTTGGCCTGGGGGGCGAGATGCACCTCGAGGTCGTGGGGACGCACGAACAGGCGGCCATCGCCACCCCCTCCGTCCGCGCTGCCAGCACCCTCGCCGGCGCCGGAGCCCGCCGCGCCCGCCGCGCCCGCCGTGATCGCCGCTGCCGCCCCGCCCGCCGGCGGCCGGCCGGGCACGGCGCCGGCGGGCAGCACATTGACTGAACCGACAAAACCCATCACAAACGGGCTGGCGGGCTGGTCATAGATCTCGGCGGGGCTGCCGATCTGCTCGATGCGGCCCTCATTCATCACCACGATGCGATCGGCCACCTCCATCGCCTCCTCCTGGTCATGGGTGACGATCACAGTGGTGACGTGCATCTCGTCGTGGAGATTGCGCAGCCAGGCCCGCAGTTCCTTGCGCACCTTGGCATCGAGGGCGCTGAACGGTTCATCGAGCAGCAGCACCCGCGGCTGCACCGCCAGGGCCCGGGCCAGGGCCACGCGCTGGCGTTGACCACCGGAGAGCTGGGAGGGATAGCGGCCGCCGTAGCCGCGCAGCTGCACCAGATCCAGCAGCTCATCGACGCGCTGGCGGATCGCCTCTTTCTTCCAGCGGCGCAGCTCCAGCCCGAAGGCGACGTTCTGGCGCACGGTGCGGTGCTTGAACAGGGCGAAGTGCTGGAACACGAAGCCCACCTGGCGGTCCTGCACCGAGCGACCGGTGGCCTCCTCGCCTGTGATCCAGATCCTGCCGGCATCGGTCTCCTCCAGGCCGGCGATCAGGCGCAGCAGGGTGCTCTTGCCCGAGCCGGAGGGCCCCAGCAGCGCCACCAGCGAACCGCTGTCGATGTCGACGCTGACATCATCAACGGCCCGGAAGCTGCCGAAGTGCTTGCTGACGTTGGCGACCCGGATGCCCATCGCTGCTGCCCGTTGCGGCTGATTCTGCCCCCATTGTGGGCAAGGGTGGTCGTGGCCGAGCCGCCGCAGCCGGCGCGGCCACGGTCGACGCCGGCTGCGGTCGACGCCAGGGCGACCCGAACCGCAGCGACCCTGAATACCCGCCTATGACAGCGGGAAAACCGTGGCATGTTGGCTGCAGCGGTGATACGGTCTAGCCAGCAGGTCCGCCTGATCCCCCGCTCCCGCACCCATGACCGCTGCCGCGAGTCGCCGCGCCTCCAGCTCCAGCCGCGCCCGTCGCGGCTGGTTGCCCAGCTGGAACTGGCTGCCGAGCTGGCCGTGGCGGATCACCTGGGCCTACCTCGGCCTGATCCTGTTCCTGCCCCTGGCCGGCATGGTGATCAAGGCGGTCGCGGTGGGACCGGCGGGCTTCTGGCAGCTGGCCACCGCCGACGATGCCCTGGCCACCTACAAGGTCAGCTTCGGGGTGGCGGCCCTGGCCAGCCTGATCAACGGCGTCTTCGGGCTGCTGGTGGCCTGGGCCCTGATCCGCTGCCGCTTTCCCGGCCAGCGCTTGCTCGATTCGCTGATCGATCTGCCCTTCGCCCTGCCCACGGCCGTGGCCGGCCTGGCCCTGTCGTTTGTCTACAGCTCGGAAGGCTGGCTCGGCAGGCCACTGATGCAGTTCTTCGGGCTGGAAGTGTCGTACTCCATCTATGGCGTCGGGGTGGCGATGGTGTTCATCTCCCTGCCGTTTGTGGTGCGCACGGTCGAGCCGGTGCTGCGCGCTCTCGAGGCGGAACAGGAGGAGGCCGCCTGGTGCCTGGGCGCCAACCGCCTGCAGACCTTCCTGCGGGTGGTGCTGCCCCAGCTGATGCCGGCACTGCTCAGCGGCATCGCCCAGGGTTTCAGCCGTGCCGTGGGCGAATACGGCTCGGTGGTGATGATCTCCAGCAACGTACCCTTCCGCGATCTGATCACCCCCACCCTGATCGTGCAGAAGCTGGAGGAATACGACTTTCAGGCCGCCACCGTGATCGGCTGCGTGATGCTGCTGTTCTCGTTGGTCAGTCTGCTGCTGATCAATGCCCTGCAGGTCTGGGGTCAGCGCTATCAGGGCAGCGACTAGCCGCTCGCCGCCCCCCACTCAATCCCGCCGCCACCCCGCCCGTTTCTCCGCGCCCCGCCATGGCCTCCCCCCTTCCCCCCTCTGAGCCGGTCGCACCGGCAGCCGGCGGCAGATCCGCTGCCCGGCGGCGCCTGCCTGATCTGGCAGCGCTGCTGATCCCAACCCTGGCCTTTGGCTATGTGGGGGTGGTGATTCTGTTGCCCGCCCTGGCGGTGGCGGCGCAGGCCTTCGCCAAGGGGGTGGGCGTCTTCCTCGATAACTTCAACAACGAGGAGTTGCTGACCTCGATACGGCTGACGCTGCTGGTGACCGCGATCGCCGTGCCCTGCAACACGATCTTCGGTCTGGCGGCAGCGACCGCCATCGCCCGCCGCCAGTTCCGCGGCAAGGCGTTGTTATTGAGCATCATCGATCTGCCTTTTTCGATCTCGCCGGTGGTGGTGGGCCTGATGCTGGTGCTGCTCTACAGCCCCAGCCATGGCCTGCTGAATGGCGTGATCAACAGCCTCGGCTGGAAGATCATCTTCTCCTGGCCCGGGATCGTGATCGCCACGATCGTGGTGACCTTCCCATTCATGGCGCGGGAGGTGATTCCGCTGCTGGAGGAGGAGGGATGGGAGCAGGAGGAGGCCGCCAAGACCCTGGGTGCCAACGACTGGCAGGTGTTCTGGAAGGTGACCCTGCCCTCGGTGCGCTGGGCCGCTCTCTATGGCCTGATCCTCACCACCGCCAGGGCCCTGGGCGAATTCGGCGCGGTCTCGGTGGTGAGCGGCAATATCCGCGGTGAGACCCAGACGCTGCCCCTGTTCGTGGAGGATGCCTACAAGCAATATCACACCGAACTGGCCTATGGGGCGGCGTTGGTGCTGGCAGGGGTGGCGATCATCAGCCTGCTGCTGAAGATGCTGGTGGAGCGATTGCTCGATGCCGACCGTCGCAAGGTTGGGGCCGAGCTGAGCGAGTGAACGGCCCCCGGCCGGGCCCGATCCGGGCCCGCCGCCGGCGCCACCGCCAGCCCACGCTCAGGCCACGCTCAAGCCAGCGGAGCCAGATCCTCGAACCGGAACACGGTGCGCTGCGGCGCCGCGCCGGCCTCGGTCTCGGCCTGCAGGCCTGCGGCAGAACTCTCCACCACCCGCTCCTGCAGCACCCAGGTACCGCTGTCGCCGAGCGGCACAAAGCTGTCGCAGAAGCGGCTGAGGCCGCCACGGGCGGCGCCGGTGGCTGGATTGCTGTATTGGCTGGTGTAGGTGTGGCTGAGATATCCCGCTCCGGTGTCGGTGACACTCTCGGTGAAAATCGTCACCACCGTGCCGTGAATGTGGCGGTGCACCATCGTCACCACATTGTCCTTGATGCGATAACGATCACCGGCGGCCTTGCCGCCCACAATCACTTCCGTGCCCACCGCATCACTGTCGCCGGCACTGAAGCTGTTCTGGCCGTGGGTCTGCTCAAATGGGCGACGCACCCGATGGATCGCCACCTCCCAGAGCTGGGAGGCAATCGCCTGCTGCACCTCGGCGTCATCGATGCCCTCCACCACCGCCTTGAGATCAGCCCCGACCCGGAAGCGCCCTTGGCAGCGACGCTCCCCCTGCTCGTAGCAGCAGCGCCCCTGGTAGCCCGCAAAACCCGGATCCCAGGTGTAGCGGTTCTCATAGGCGGCCCGGAAGGCCTCGCGCAGATCGGTGCCCGGGGCCACGGGCTGGTGCGACAGGGTGGCGGTCACGGCGAAGGAAAAGGGATAATTCAACCTTAGGAGTCTGCTGCCATACCCCGGCAATCCCGGATCCGGGGCGCCTGCCGCAGGGCCGCTTCCAAGTGCCGGTTTCGCCAGTCGTGCGCGACCGGGCACCATGCAGGGAGCCTCAGCACCCCAGGCGCTGGCCGCAGCCCAGGCGCCGAGTTTGAATCAGCCCTGGCGCCTGCCGCATTGCAGCCCCGGCGGCGATCGCGGCGCACCAGGGCCGCCGCTGCGGCATCAGCGCCAGGGGCGGTGGATGTCCTGCAGGGCGGTGACCTCCACCTGCTGCTGTTGCTGCAGGGCGGCGATACCCTCCACCGCCGCCCGCGCCCCCGCCAGGGTGGTGACCGTGGGCACGGCGTAATCGAGGGCGGCCCGGCGCAGGTACTGGTCGTCGTGGGCGGCCTGGCGACCGATCGGGGTGTTGACGATCAACTGGATGCGGCCGGAGCGGATCGCATCCTCGATGTTCGGCCTGCCCTCATGCACCTTGAGCACGGCTTCCACCGCCAGCCCCGCCGCCCGCAGCACCTCGGCCGTGCCGCTGGTGGCGGTGATGGCGAACCCCTCCGCCGCCAGGCGCCGGGCCACGGGCACCAGGGCCGGCTTGTCGCGATCGTGGGTGGAGAGAAACACGGTGCCGCCGGTGGGCAGCGCCTCGCCGGCGGCCAGCTCCGCCTTGGCGAAGGCCAGCCCGAAGCCGCTGGCGATGCCCATCACCTCACCGGTGGAGCGCATCTCCGGACCCAGCAGCGTGTCGGAGCCGGGGAAGCGGCGGAAGGGCAGCACCGCCTCCTTCACCGTCTGCCGGGGCGGCTGCGGCTCCTCCACCAGACCCAGCTCCGTCAGGCTCCGGCCCGCCATCAGCTGGCTGGCGATCTTCGCCAGCGGTACGCCGGTGGCCTTGGCCACGAACGGCACCGTGCGGGAAGCGCGCGGATTGGCCTCGATGATGAACACGGTTTCGGCGCCATCAGTTTCGGCGCCATCGGCCTTGGCGCCATCGGCACCGCGCTGCACGGCGAACTGGAGATTGATCAGACCGCGCACCTGCAGCGCCAGGGCCAGCGCCTCGCTCCAGCGGCGGATCGTGGCCAGCGCCTCGCCTCCCAGCGATACGGCCGGCAGGGCGCAGGCGGAATCGCCGGAGTGGACGCCGGCCGGCTCGATGTGTTCCATCAGGCCGCCGATCACCACCCGGCCCTCGGCATCACAGAGAGCATCGACATCCACCTCGACCGCATTCTCCAGGTACTGATCGATCAGCACCGGATGCTCCGGTTCCACCTGCACCGCCTCCACCATGTAGCGGTTGAGCTCGGCCTCGTCGTAGACAACCTCCATGGCGCGGCCCCCGAGCACATAGCTGGGGCGCACCACCACCGGATACCCCACCCGGGAGGCGACGGCGCGGGCCTCCGCTTCGGTGCGGGCCAGGCCATTGCGAGGCTGACGGATCTGCAGCTGCCGCAGGATCGCCTCGAACTGCTCGCGATCCTCGGCCCGGTCGATCGATTCCGGCGAGGTGCCCCAGATGCGGCTGCCGCTCGCCTGACCGGCCGGCGATTCCAGCCAGCGCAGCAGCGGAATCGCCAGCTTCAAGGGGGTCTGACCGCCGAACTGCACGATCACACCAGCCGGTCGTTCAGCCTCGATCACATTGAGCACATCCTCGAGCGTCAGCGGCTCGAAGTAGAGCCGATCGCTGCTGTCGTAATCGGTGGAGACCGTCTCGGGATTGCTGTTCACCATCACCGTGGCGAAGTCGGCATCGCGCAGGGCGAAGGAGGCGTGGCAGCAGCAGTAGTCGAACTCGATGCCCTGGCCGATGCGGTTGGGCCCACCGCCGAGGATCATCACCCGCGGCCGCAGCTCCGGGCGCACCTCCCCCTGGGGCGGCAGCGTGATCGTGGTGCCCTCCGCCGTGAGCCGCTCGATCGGCCGCTCGTAGGTGCCGTAGTGATATGGCGTGCTGGAGGCGAACTCGGCGGCGCAGGTGTCCACGGTTTTGTAGACCACCGATACGCCCAGTTGCTGTCGGTGGCTGCGCACCTCCAGCTCCGGCCGGCCGGTGGCCCAGCCGATCTGGCGGTCGGAGAAACCGAGTTGCTTGAGCGTCAGCAGCGCCTCAGCGCCGAGATCCTCCAGACGACGCCCGACCAGCAGCCGTCGCTCGGCGCTCAGCAGACCGCGCAGCTTGGCCAGGAACCAGGGATCGATGCCGCTCAGGCGCTGGATCTCGGCGTCGTCGCGGCCGGCCAGCATCGCCGTGCGCACCGCGAAGATGCGATCCGGCGACGGGGTGCGCAGATCCCGCTCCAGATCGACCGGATCGGGGCAGGCATCGGGGCGATCGCAACCCCAGCCGGCGTGGCCCGTCTCAAGCGAGCGCAGGGCTTTCTGGAACGATTCCTCGAAGCTGCGGCCGATCGCCATCGCCTCTCCCACCGATTTCATCGAGGTGGTGAGCACCGCCGGCGAACCGCGGAACTTCTCGAAGGCGAAGCGAGGCACCTTGGTGACGACGTAGTCGATCGTCGGTTCAAAACAGGCCGGTGTGGCGCCGGTGATGTCGTTGACGATCTCATCGAGGGTGTAGCCCACCGCCAGCCGGGCGGCGATCTTGGCGATCGGGAAGCCGGTGGCCTTGCTGGCCAGGGCGGAGGAACGCGAGACGCGGGGATTCATCTCGATCACCACCACATCGCCGTTCTCAGGATTGATGGCGAACTGAATGTTGCTGCCACCGGTATCGACGCCGATCTCGCGGATGATCGCGATCGCCTGATCACGCAGCCGCTGGTATTCACGATCGGTGAGGGTCTGGCAGGGGGCGACGGTGATCGAATCACCCGTATGCACCCCCATCGGATCGAGGTTTTCGATGCTGCAGACAATCACGACGTTGTCGGCCGTATCGCGCATCACCTCCAGCTCGAATTCCTTCCAGCCGATCAGCGACTGTTCAATCAGGATCTGGGAGACGGGGCTGGCCTCCAGGCCGGTCTTGCAGATCGCGCGGAACTCCTCGGGGTTGTAGGCGATGCCGCCGCCGGATCCCCCCAGGGTGAAGGCGGGTCGGATGATGCGCGGATAGGAGCCGATCACCTCACCGACGGCCTCGGCCTGCTCCAGGGTTTCAGCGGTGCCGGACGGGCAGACCTGCACGCCGATGCGCGCCATCGCCTCCTTGAACAGCAGCCGGTCCTCGGCCTTGCGGATCGCCTCGAGGCTGGCGCCGATCAGCTCGACGCCATGGCGCTGCAGCACACCGCTCTCCGCCAGAGCCACCGCCAGGTTGAGGGCGGTCTGGCCGCCCATGGTGGGCAGCAGCGCATCGGGGCGCTCCAGGGCGATGACCCGCTCCACCACGTCGGCGGTGAGCGGCTCGATGTAGGTGCGGTCCGCCAGATCCGGATCGGTCATGATCGAGGCCGGGTTGGAGTTGACCAACACCACCTCAAAACCCTCGGCCCGCAGCGCCTTGCAGGCCTGGGTGCCGGAGTAGTCGAACTCGCAGGCCTGGCCGATCACGATCGGTCCTGAACCCAGCAGCAGGATGCGCCTGAGATCCGTGCGGCGGGGCATGAAGCGATCGGGTCCTGACGATCCCAGCCTCTCACGGGGCCCCACCCTGCGCTCCCCCGGCGCCGCTGGCGCCGCCGACACCGGACCGCTGCGACTGCGACGCCGCTGGCGGAGGCGCTCGCTACGCTGGTCGGGGTGAAGGCCCACCGGGGTGCTGCGATCAGCCCCTGTTCCCGGGCAGCGCTCACCGCCCGCCCCTGTGCACTGCGGTGCCCTCCGTTCAGAATCTCCACACACGAGGATCCCTGCCCGATGAGCGAACTCCAGCGCCTGAAGGGGCTGCTTCCCCCGGAGATGCAGAGCTGGGTGTTTGTGGAAGCGGCCTCCTCCGTTGATCCGCCCCTGATCAGCCTGGAGGAGATCGGTCGCGATGAGATCGAGATCCAGGTGGATCTCGAGGCCTGGGATCGTCTGGCGCTCGATCACCGCAACCTGCTCTTCTGGCACGAGGTGGGTCGCATCCAGAACGATGCCGTCCCCCGCGATGGCTGGGAGATGGCCGCCCTGGCGATCGGCCTCGGCGGCGCCATCGGCGAGCTGTGGGTGCAGGATGGCCTGCTGCTGCTGATGGCCCTCGGACTTTCGGGCTTCGCCGGCTACCGCCTCTATCTCAAGAACAATTCGGAAAAGCGCCTCCAGGACGCGATCGCCGCTGATGAGCGGGCGATCGATCTGGCCTGCCGCTTCGGCTACAGCCTTCCGAATGCCTACAAGAGCCTCGGTGGCGCCCTCAAGGAGCTGGTGGAGCAGACGCGCAAGAAGCGTCGGCGCGCCTTCTACGAAGATCGGCTGGAGGCCCTGCGCCGCAGCGCCGGCAAGGCCCGGGCCGAGATGGCCCAGCAGCAGGGTTCGCGTCAGTCCGTCAGCAGCGAGAACGTCTATGGCTGAGGTCCGCCCTGCCGCCGCCGCCAGCCCTGAGGGGCGGCCCAGCCCCGATCCCACCCGTGCCCGGCTCGATCCCGATGACAGCCGCGCCCTGGCCCTGCTGGCCGCCGAGGCCTGCGATGACCGCAAGGCGGTCGACATCCGCCTGATCCGGGTGGAGGAGATCTCCTCGCTGGCCGATTGGTTCCTGATCTGCAGTGGCCTCACCGATGTGCAGGTGCGTGCCATCGCCCGCTCGGTGGAGGAAACCCTGGAGCTGGAGGCGGGTCGGCTGCCGCTGCGGCGTGAGGGCCAGAGCGAGGGCCGCTGGGTGCTGCTCGATTACGGCGAGTTGATCGTGCATGTGCTCACGCCCCAGGAGCGGGCCTACTACGACCTGGAATCCTTCTGGGGCCATGGCGAGCAGGAGCGCTACCGCAGCCCGAGCCTGGCGCCCGCTGGTTCTCCCCCCGGCGGCGTGGCATGAGCGGCAGCGATCCCGGATTCGCCGGTGGCGCCGAGGCGGCGCTTGCCACCACGGTCTGCCCGGTGCCGCCTGAGCAACGGCCGCTGCAGGAATACGAGCAGCTGCTCGCCTCCTGGTTCTTCCTCTGGCCCTCGACCACGGCGATCGCCCTGCTGCGACCGCTGCTGATCAGCTGGCTGCTGGCGCTGCTGCCCAGCCTGCTGGTGGCCGGCGGCAGCTACAGCCTGCGCCACGATCCGCCGCTGCTGGTACTCAATGCCATGCTCGCGGCCCTGTTGCTGCCGCTGCTGCTGCTGCTGCGTCAGTGGCTGGGCTGGAGCTACGTGCGCCGGCGCCTGCAGAGCGAACGGGTGGAATACGAGGAATCGGGCTGGTATGACGGCCAGGTATGGGAAAAACCCCTGGCCTGGCGCCAACGGGACCTGCTGGTGGCACGCCATCAGGTGGCCCCGGTGCTGCAGCGCCTGCGCCAGGCCGTGCTGCTGATCCTGGCGATGCTGCTGCTCGGCACCGGTGGCTGCCAGCTGCTTTAGCCGTTCGCTGAACAACTCGGACAACGCCTGATCCCGGGCAGCCGCCATGGCACTGGAACCAGACTGCGCCTGAGTTCTCGACGCCTGTCCAGAGGCTGGATCGGGCCGCGAGCGGGTTTTTCAGCAGGCACTTAACAGCGGCATTCACCGTCTCACCGGGAGCACCGGGAGCACCGTCTCACCGGGAGCACCACAAGAGCATCAGCAGAGCGTCGGCGCAACGATCCCGCTCTGCAGCAGCCGGCCCTGGGGTCGCCCGAACCTTCGAGGCGGTGCCGCCGCCGCCCGGCCGGGCTGGCCGCCGGCCCTGGATCGGCAGATCAAGTGGCGCCAGGATCCATGGCTGGACTTGATACCGGAACAGCGGCGGCCCCAGCCGCCGGGGCCAGGGCTGTTGCAAAGTGCTGGTTGCGCCAGTCGTGCGCGACAGGGGCACCACGGGTGGGCTTCAGCACCGCAGGCGTTGCAGGCAGCGGGTTGACCCTTGGGCTTCAGCCGCAGCCCTCGCGCCGAGCTTGAATCAGCCCAGCCCCCGGGGCGGTTGCCGCTGCGGCGTCGGCGCGGCGGGATCGGCACCGCTCTGGGCGGATCTGCCCCCGAATCGGAACGGCAAGGGCACCGGGCTGTACTGTGACCGAGTGCCCCGCGGGCACGGGCCTTTCCTGGCAGAACGTCACGGCCGCCCCCAGGGGCGAAGCGCCGTTGCTGTTCCGGGCAGGGGTCGTGGCAGAACTGCAGATCCGGCGGGGTTCCTTCCCGTAGCGCCGGTTGCTCCGCACGTGTCCCTCCCCCAAGCCGACAGCATCGAGATCCTGGCCCGGCCGGTGGCGTCCGCCGCGGGTCTGGAGGTGCGCCGGGTGCAGCTGCTGGCCCACCGGTTGCCGCTCACGATCCAGGTGTTCGTGCAACGGATCGATGGGGGCGATGTGAGCCTGGAGCAATGCGCTGCCCTCAGTGGCCCCCTCGGCGATGCCCTGGAGGCCGCCGAGCTGCTGACCCAGGCCTATGTTCTGGAGATCAGCAGTCCCGGCATCGGCGAGGAGCTGCACAGCGAGCGCGACTTCAACAGCTTCCGCGGCTTTCCAGTGGAGGTGCTGCAACGCCCGCCGCAGGGTGGCGACCGCCTGCGCCAGGGATTGCTGCTGGGCCGTGATCCGCAGCAGCTGCTGCTCAACGACCGGGGCCGCACCGTGCGCATCCCCCGCTCCGAGGTGGTGCGGGTGCGGTTGATCACACCCCAGGACGACAGCTGAGCGATCGCCGCTGGCTTCGCCAAGCGCCGCGCCGCCGCAGCGCGGCCTCCCTTTCTCCCCTCCCTTTCCCCACCGCCCCGCCATGGCCCTGGTTCTGCTCCCCGGTCTGAACAATCTCATCGAGGACATCAGCGAAGAGAAGAAGCTGCCGCCCGCCGTGGTGGAGGCAGCCCTGCGCGAGGCCCTGCTCAAGGGCTATGAGCGCTATCGCCGCACCCTCTACATCGGCATCGGCGAGGATCCATTCGAGGAGGATTATTTCTCCAATTTTGACGTAGCCCTTGACCTAGAAGAAGAGGGGTATCGCGTATTGGCGAGCAAGATCATTGTTGAAGAGGTGGAGGGCGAAGACCACCAGATCTCGATCGACGAGGTGCGCCAGGTGGCCGAGGATGCACAGATCAGCGACACCGTGGTGCTGGATGTGACGCCGGAAAAGGATGACTTTGGCCGCATGGCGGCGGCCACCACCAAGCAGGTGCTGGCCCAGAAGCTGCGCGATCAGCAGCGTCGCATGATTCAGGAGGAGTTTGCCGATCTGGAGGATCCGGTGCTCACCGCCCGCGTGATTCGCTTTGAGCGCCAGTCGGTGATCATGGGGGTCAGCTCCGGCGTCGGGCGGCCCGAGGTGGAGGCGGAGCTGCCGCGCCGCGATCAACTGCCCAATGACAACTACCGCGCCAATGCCACCTTCAAGGTGTTCCTCAAGGAGGTGAGCGAAGTGGCGCGGCGCGGCCCGCAGCTGTTCGTCTCCCGCTCGAATGCCGGCCTGGTGGTGTATCTGTTCGAGAACGAGGTTCCCGAGATTCAGGAGGGATCGGTGCGGATCGTCGCCGTGGCCCGCGAGGCCAATCCCCCCTCCCGCACCGTCGGGCCACGCACCAAGGTGGCGGTCGACAGCGTCGAGCGGGAGGTGGATCCGGTCGGGGCCTGCATCGGCGCCCGTGGCTCGCGCATCCAGCAGGTGGTCAATGAACTGCGTGGCGAGAAGATCGACGTGATCCGCTGGCATGCCGATCCCGGCCAATACATCGCCAACTCCCTCAGCCCGGCGCGGGTGGAGATGGTGCGGCTGGTGGATCCGGAAGGGCGCCACGCCCACGTGCTGGTGCCCCAGGATCAGCTCAGCCTGGCCATCGGCCGTGAAGGGCAGAATGTGCGTCTGGCGGCCCGTCTCACCGGCTGGAAGATCGACATCAAGAATGCCCAGGAATACGACCAGCAGGCGGAGGATCGCACCGTCGCCGGCCTGATCGCCCAGCGCCAGGCGGAGGAGGCGCTGCAGGCGGAGGCGGAGGCGCGGCTGGCGGCCGAGCAGGCGGCGCGCGCCGAGGAGGATGCCCGTCTGCGCGAGCTCTATCCCCTGCCTGAGGATGAGCTGGACGATCTGGAGGAGCGCGACGAGCGCGACGAGCCGGAGCAGTCGCAGCCGACGCCGAACGGCGAGCCTGAAGCGGAACAGCAGACGGCTGATGGCGGCGAGCCGGGGGCGGAGCCCGCGGATGCCGATGGCGAGCCGTCCGGAGCCGAGGCGCCTTGAGCGGCCCCGCGGCCGGCGCCGCCGAGGCCAGGGTGGTGTTGCGGCGCTGCGTCTCCTGCCGCGCCCTGCGCGATCGACGCCTGCTCTGGCGGCTGATCCGTCTGCCGGGGGGCGGCATCGCCCTCGATCGAGGCATGGGGCGTTCCGCCTACCTCTGCCCCAGCCAGTCCTGTCTGGACGAGGCGCGTCGTCGCCGCCGTCTGGCGCGAGGCCTGCGCTGTGCTGTGCCGGATTCGGTTCTTGACACCCTGGCGAGCCGCCTGGAACAGGCCGGAGCGCAATCGCTGAGGCAAGATGAGGGATGGCCATCCCGTGCGGGCGGCCCGGTGGCTTGCCATGCCGCCCCGGCGGAGCTCTTCAGGGCTCCACCGGGTGCTGCGCCAAGCACCGATCCATCGGAGACCTGAATGACCAGCAGCGGCAAAGTCAGAATTTACGAGCTGTCCCGGGATCTGGGGCTCGACAACAAGGACGTGCTTGATGCTGCCGACAGGCTGTCGATCGCGGTGCGCAGCCACAGCAGCTCGATCAGCGACGATGAAGCCGCCCGCATCCGTGCCTTGCTGGAGCGGGGTGGCACCCCAGCCGCTGCAGCCCCCGCCCAAGCTCCAGCCCGCACGATCCTGTCGGTGAAGAAGGCCGGGGCCGAGCCCGCCACCCCGCCCCGGCCGGCCGCAGCGTCCGCCACCCCGCAGCGCC
>Ga0172376_10005825_pt1 | contig 13602 bp, 10 predicted proteins | sample Lak35m_FD_121114 | JGI IMG/M metagenome (GOLD analysis project Ga0172376, IMG submission 121114) | Freshwater microbial communities from Kabuno Bay, South-Kivu, Congo - kab_092012_35m | ecosystem: Environmental > Aquatic > Freshwater > Lake | place: Democratic Republic of the Congo: South-Kivu...
ATCCTTTATAAATTAGCCGCAGGATTCTTTTTATTTTATCTGCTTGTTTTTTATATTGTATGGCGGCTGTCTGATTCTATCTCGGCCCCGTTGAACCAACTGGCAGATATGGCGAGTTTACTGAATCAGGCAGAAATTGGCTCAAAAATTAAGAATATCCAGCCCTGGTACTATGAGGTCACAAAATTCAAGTTAGCTCTACTGCTTAGTGTTCGCAAATTTTCACAACAAATGAGCAAAATGGATCATCATATTAATACAGATCCTTTAACCGGCTTGATGAATCGTCGTGGTTTGAATTATGTCATGACTCAAAACATGAAAATGAACATCCCTTTTTCAGTGCTTCTGATGGATGTGGATCATTTTAAAAACATTAATGACAATTACGGTCATGATCAAGGTGATGTTGTCTTAAAGCATATTGCCAAGACGATGCAGCAAAAATTTCGTAAAGATGATATTTGCTGCCGCTACGGTGGTGAAGAATTTATCATCATTATACCGAACAGCAATCTTACTGAAGTGTATGAAAGTGCAGAAAGGTTTAGAAAAGAGATTGCAGGAAAAGAGATTCAGGACATAGGTCACATTAGCATTTCGATTGGTATTGCTTCTTGGCCAGACAGTTCTAAAAATATTCTAGACGTTTTGAAAATTGCCGATAACAATCTTTATCGGGCGAAAGATGATGGCCGCAACTGTGTGCGTTACTAATTTGATTTATTTTTCAGTTTTATAGCTTAAATAAATGGTGCGCTCAGCGGGGATAGAACAATACCCTACAACCCATACAAAAAAAGGATTTAACATTTAAATATATAGCCGTGTATCCTCTCTTGTATCCTCATTTCTGAATGTACCCTCCTTTTATATCTTTAAAACTACCTGTCTATTTTATTTTTTAGGTTTCCGATTATTGTGGCATGGGTCAAGTGCACGCTGAGGGATTCTACTCCCCTATTCAATGGCTCAGGTTCTTAATGGTCGGATTATAAAGCTCCTCTTTTTTTGTGGTTCTTATGCTGCACTTCATTTGTGGCGGCCAAACATAACCGATAATTTCGAGCATATTGGACTGAGTAACTTTAAACCACTCACCCACCATCTTTGAGCTAGTTACTTGGTCGCGTTTAAAATGCGAGTAATCTTGATCATATCCCCCAGTGGGGTGAATGTCTTTTTATACGTCCGCCACTGGTGAGATGGTATGCTCTTTTTTTGACAGTACAAAACAAGACGTTAAAGAAGCTATTAACCAAAACCTATAAATTTAGGTTGAAAGTTGTACATATCTACCGTTACTCAGCATAAAACTGTCCGTTTCATACAATTAATATTGTGCGTTTCATACATAAAAACTGTCCGTTTCAGCCATGTTTTATTGTGCGTTTCATCCATTTTATAAAAGCGTTACTGAGTAACATTTAAAATATTTTGCTATACGAAATTGAGTATCCGTCAAATACGGCGTAAACCTTTCTGCCTATAGCTTTGAAGCTATTTTTATGGTCTTTCTACTGGTGGCCCATCAAGGAAATTAAATAAACGCCGTACTAGCTAATTTAATGGCTATTTACCCTTACGAAACGAATATTCGTTAAATATTGCATAAACCCTATACCATATAGCTTTCAAGCCTATTTAAGCCACCTTTTAAGCATTGAGTTGTAAAGGTAATTATCATGCAAAAAAACGCCGTACTGGGCCAGTGATTTAAACCCATTTTGTTTTACGTAATTTTACGAAATGAAAATCATCAATCTGCTGTAAGTCTTGCTGTATAAGGTATACATATCAATTGACCTAGATAAGCCGTAAAACAAAAATCACTTAGATAACTAGGCCATTTTTGCCTATCTTGTTGTACGTAGCAGTACGGATTGAGAAATACAAAATAGCTGTAACCCTTACTACACATGGTTTATGCCGTAATTCATATAGATAGGCTGTAAAACAATATAAATTTACTTGAATGGAATAGAAAACTATTCATGCTTTAAAGCAGTGTTGCCTCGTTGATTACTGATAGATCTTGTACGACGTAGAACGACAAAACGGACTTTTAAAAATCGGCCATAATTCAATACTGATAAGGCTCTAAGGTTGATTTTATACTGATTGCTGTCGCACAAAATATAAAGCTCTTGTGTCGTTACAATTAGGGGTATCTTGCATGACGTAGCATGACAAAACCGCTTTTCTTGTTGGACGTACTTGGACGAAATGAATATTTAGATAAAACACCGTATGCCTTGTATAGCTTGAATTTTAGTTCATTTTTATAGGTATTTTATCAGTACCTTGTCCAACAAAATATAAATATCCTGTCATGCAAGATTTACGGCTGTTTTGCGATACGTAGCGACACGGATTGAGATTTATATCAGTACGTTTTAACCCTCATAGATTTGAAATCCAATAGGGTAGAATTTCGGATTCTAAATCCTGAATTTAGTTATACGTAGTCATACGGATTTACTTTGACGTACTTTGACGAAATGCCACTTTTAAAACCTTTCGAAAAATTGGCTGTGATGCATTACAGGTAAGGCTTTTGGTTAAATAAAAATGCTGTTTTATACATGGGGCTGTCAAGGTAAATTGCACCTGTCTTGTATAACAAAATACACGGCGCTTTCTGCAGGACTGAGTCGCATTTCTTGCTATACGTAGCTATACAAAACAGTATTTTCAATTGTGAGTGAATGACCTACTAGCACTGCCCTTTAAGCATATTTTACTGGTAGGTGCTGTATATCTAATTAGCAGAACAAAATGTAGAGTTTTCCTTGACGATTCTTGATGAAATCTGTAATCGTTAAATTAGACGTAAGCCTTGTGCTGTGCAGTATTGAATTTACTCTATACAAGAAATGCGTAAGACTATTTTTTCAAAGTTAAGAGTTGAGACAACACCTCTTATATTTTTTACCACTTCCGCAAGGGCATTGTTCATTACGACCAATCTTATTCATTTCTCTAATTATCGTGGCTGGTTTAAAAGGATTTCTACTTTTACTTAACATAGAGCTTTTTGCGAGCTTAGCCTGTAAAATTTCTACTTTTCGATCCATTTTATAGTCTTGTTTCCAAGGACTATCATCATTATAAATAGAACGGATTTTTAATTCTGAAGGACTATAAATCAACCCAATCCAAGAATCTGCTTTTGTTGAATATTTTCTAAATTGACAATGCTCTTTTAATTTATTAGAAGCTTCAATAATTTCTATATCATTGCAATGAATTGTAAGGCCCGTTTTGCCTTCTGAAATTCCAATTGTGATATCACTCTGCTCTTTCCCACAAGAAAATGCATCAATCATCTGCTTGATTGAAGTATCTAACTGCCTTAACGTATTTTCAGATAATGAAAGTATTAAAAAACCTAATTTTTGCTCATTGAATAAACGGGAATATTTTAATTGCTCAAGTAAACATCCTATAAATTTATATTTATGTTCTAAAAGGAGTAAACCATCTGGAGTTCTTGGTACATTAACCCCCTCACGCCTAGCAAGCATAGAAAGCTCTAGTTCTCCTGAGAGGCTATCTTCAAGCATAATCATATCGGCATTCTCTTGGAAATAAAGATTCTGCTTAATATAAGTAGATAAAATGGTTAGCTCATGATTTGCTAATAAAGCTAGTCCAAAGTTACACCTCTTTTCTAAATAGTCTAAGAAAAATATAGGTGAATCTAGCATTTCTGCAATTAGATCTAATAAGAAAACATCCATCACATAGGCATGTTTTATGACTTGAGTAGTTCTGATATTTAAAAACTCTCTAGCTTGCATTGCAAGAGCCGGATAATAATCAGAAATAATACATATGGGAAATATACTATCTAGATTAGTTGTATCAAGATTTAGAATTACATCTTCTTGTTTAAATGTTACATTTGGATCTTGTAAAAGATCGCAGCATTCCAATGCCTGGTCATAAGCTTTATGAACCGCTTTTTTAAAATCATCTTCTAGTTTTTGACTATTCCCTTTCCTTGCGTCAATTGTTAATTTTTTAGATTTAGCTTGAAAAATTAATGCATATTTTCCAAAAATAACAAGAACATCAATTTCTCCTACTATATTCTTACCTTTATGAATATTTATATTTTTATAAACATTCTCTTTACCAAAAACTGAAGCTAATCTATCTGCAGAAAAGTCCTCTGTAAAAGCTCCTCTATTATCACTAGCAATTTTCTTGTATTCATCATCAAACCAAAAGAATGGACTCTCATACAAAGACTCCCAAATACTATAAGATTGAAAGCTTATAAATTTTTCATCCCCTAAATTAACAATTGGACAAGCGTTCCTATGATTAAAATCATCAATATGATTAAAATCACCCATACAATACTTAGGTAAAGAAGAAAAAGCGGATATAACATTTTTTACAATTTTGAAATTAAGTCCGGATTCATTTGCTAGTTCCTCTAAGGTGAATTGAAATATCTGAAAGAAACCTTGTTCTATTAAATTAGTATTATTTGCTCTATTAATATGCAATCGATCAATATTTGTAAAAACACATATAACATCATCTATTGTGAAACCTTTATTTTTCTTTATCCAAAGATCATCTTTGGCGTATCTTATTCTTGCTAAATCTCTATATTGATGTTTATAAGCTCCATCCCCTGCATAAAAAATAGCTTCACGTAGGACTGAGCCACTCTTCAAAAGATTAGGATCAGTCATTATTGCTTCAAAATTAAAGTTTCCAAAAGCCAATGCATCATGTAATTCTTTCATTAAAGAATCAATACGCTCGACATAATCGCGCAATTCAACCTGAGATAACTTTTTTTCTGTAATTCCGTTTTTGCATAATAAACCAATCAAAGTTGATAGCTCTGTACGTGATAATCTACTTAGATCAAAGCATTCTAAAAGATCTTCTATCCCCATGTTCTCACTTTGTTGATGAATAAAAGTATCCCTCCAACTTAGAAAGCTAATGACTTCTATAAACCCTGGCTGACTGCAAATATCTTCTAAAATTTTAAAAATTTCTTGTTCAGTTTTCATAGTAAGAAATATTGAATAAAGTTTATAATAAATCAAATATAATCAGACAATTAATAAAGGTAAAGTATTAGTCATTAATATAAATTTACCAAACCATTGTATCTTATAGCCTTTAGTATCTTTGTACGTCCCCGTACGTAGACTGCCCTCTATATAGTCATTACTGACAATCTTGTTTAATCCATTGCTAGTGGTAACTTTCAGTAGCCTCTTATCGTTCGCCTGTAGTTTTATCTTTCCAATGTTCCGATATTGCCACGCTGAATGTAGTAATGCTTCCACCATTGGGGAAATGCTTAGTTTTAGGGTCACGACCTAGTACAGCCACGACAGTTGTTTGATAGAATCACTCCGCATTCATACATAGAGAAAATAGATGCTTAAGAATACGAAGTTTATTAAAGTTTTATTGGGGTTCACTACACTTACAGCTTCTACAATTGGCTTTGCTCAAAATAGCTCAGAAAAAAAATGGCAGCAGGTCTATGACGCAAGAGAAGCTATCTACGAGAAAAACATCGGTAAGTTACCTAACGATATTATGAAAGCGCCTAACTTATTTGGGGTTTGGCCGGGTGGTGGTTTTTACGTAATACCTGCCGACAAAATTAAAAAAGGGCTATGGGTATATTCTACTTTTGGCCTTACCAATACTGATATGCCTGCAAGCTTAACAGCCACAGATATTGAGGTTAAATATAATGACCAAGGTAGGGTTATTTCCAGCTCATCAAAATTAGAGAAAAAGAGTAAAGCCATATCCGCATCTGGAAAAGCTGGTTATGGATATGAAGTACTCATGATTGCAAAAGAAAATGCTGAATGGCCACTTTGGTTTATGCAATGGACTGGAAATATCGTTCTACTGAATGATGTAGATCTATTGGCCAGAGTAGAAAAGAATAATGGCTTAACAGTTGAAGCGATACCTGTAGGTAATAATGAAAATGACGCCATTAATGTTTTAATTGCTAAAGCACAAAAGCCTTTACCAACAGATATCAAATTGCCTAATGGAAATATGCAGATTTTAGTCGCCACCGTTATTACTGATGAAGAAATGCAATGGTCAATTAAAAATGGGCGTGATGCTTTACTAAAGAAACTAATGGATGCAAATATAGGACAGATCAGTGACCGAAATAGACCATCAATACTAAAATAGTAAGTCAATAAAATAGATATTGTCTTAGGAATATCTGCGAATTTGCGAATTGGCTTTGTATGCCTTGTTGTATAAGGGATTTCGCTTCGCATTAGCAAGAAAACATAGTTTGCTAATTGCGAATTATATATTCAGTTCCTCATCAATTAGCACCCAATTCGCAATGGATCGCACATCATTCGCAAGGAGGTTGCGAACCCTAAAAGACTGTAGATAAAGGCTCTCAGGGTTCAATTCGCAAATTCGCAACTATTTCAGCAGTAAAGGGTTTAATTCAATGTGTGTGGACTTGTCGATAGTGACCAATCTCACATAATTGGATTCAATTAACTCACTTAAGCAAAGATCAAATGCTTTGGCCTTTCTTAAATGTGATGGCGCGCCTCTCAATGCAATTGCCTTAGAAATACAAGTGGTCTTTTGATCTATGCATTTTCTGATGAACCATTTAATTAAACGCTCTGCATCACTCTCAGTACGTACCTCAATATCTGAATAGGTCGCCCATTCATTCAGTGAGTGTTTAACTACTTCACAAGCCCCGGTTAGAGTACTGGCATCAATCCACTGCAAGCCCTCAAAGTAAGCAAATACCGTTGCCAAGCGCCGTGCTAATTGGCTGGCACGACTGGCAAATGCTTGTAGGTATTCATAACGCTTACCTTTGCCCTGCAATTCTTCAAACATATTGTAGAACACGGAATCAATTTCCCTTGCTTCATCATTCATAGGGATGACATAACGCCCATTATTGATTTCTTGCCCTCCTTGCGGTCTAGGGCAGTCATCCAGCAAGTATTCACAGCGTGTCCAGTAAGCAATCAGCCTATGGTCATGATTGGCATTCTTAGATCGGTAAATAGCATCTTGCAGGCGTGTGCCGGCTAAGTTCTCAGGAACAGTTAAAATGAATCTAGGCAAGAAACCCTGCCCTCTTAATACAGGGTCTTTCAAAGCATCGGATAAAACCTCATGCTGGCCCTGTAGGTTGAAAGTCAATCTCACATCATAAGCACGGCCGCTGCCATTCAAATTAGATTTAGATCGAGTACGCTCCACAAAACCATCATCAAATAATTTGGCATATCCACCAATGGCTTGGGTACGTGTATCGCCTTTCATGGTGTAACCACCAAAGAATTGACCTGCTTCATCACTGGCAATAGAGGCATTATTTAAAATACCATCCACGTATAACCCTGCAATGGATTCAAGCGTTATATCGCTGTAGAGGGTACTTGGGTCATGTGGTGGCGGATTCTCCGCACTATAGGCTTCACGATCTTTTTTATTTAATGAAGCCTGTCCGCTTTTCCATTGCTCAAGAGAACGGCGATATAATTCATATTGTTTACGCTCATGTTTAATAATAGCCTTGTCTGCCATATTGCGACTGGTACTCTTACGGCTACCGCTTTGACCCTCTGTGAGCAGATATAAACTGCATGGCTCACCGTGTGTATTAAATGGATGTGGTGCATTCACATGGGCCTGAGCAATATGTGACATTGCACCGATAACACATTGAGCTGTCATCGCAATGGGCGACTGCACATGCTCAGAAATAGCAAGTACAGCATCTCTGGCCAATGAAGGTAATGCGTGAATAGGATAAGGGTTATGTAGCTCTGTTTCAGCTTGTACAAGCGGTACTAATTCACCCCATTCACCTACAGACAATTGCTCTATAGCTTCACTGATAAATGCGCTGACATCATCCGCATTATCCTCCTGGTACAGCTCAGTTAGAAAAGAGGCACTGCCGTATTCTGTATGTTGGTTCAGCAATCTAACTGCAGTATTTTTCTCAAGGCATTGGAATGCTTCAAGCTGAATATGTTCGGGGCGTACTGGCATATACAACCTGTCAAAACCTGCCTTTGCCAATTGGTGAATTACGAAAGCCATTTGCTCAAAATCAAATGGTTTTAATTCGGTTTTATTCACATTGCATAAGTTAGGCAATATCACCAATACCACGGCAGAACCAGTCTGCGCGACCTTAAAGAATGCTTCTAGGCCATAGGTAATGATAATGGGCTGATCTTTCTTTAAGTCGCCATAACATGCAAAACCTTTGGCTAATCCTTCCGGCATGACTTGCACACGTTGGCCATCCTGTAATACGGCGCATTGGATCTGCTCCAGCTGGCCATTTACAATCGGCAGAATTAAAGGAGCCTGGTATTCAATTCCGTCTATTTCAATTTGAGCTTGATCAACATGAATCAGTTGCGATGGGCTACCAAAACGTTGAATAATTGGATGCTCTTGATATTCAATTTGATTCGGTAAAAATTGTCCGCACTGCTTAAGAATATCTGCAGGTGAATCTGATAATGAATTTTGAGAAATCATACTTGTGACTCCTCATATTCAGCTTGATATTGCTTTTCAAGATTTTGACTTAATTCTGCTGACTCTTGAATCATCGTATTGGTGATTGCAATGATGCGTTTTAGATCATTAAAACAGGTGTCAGGAACAGCATATACCTTACTTAAATACTCCTTGAGACTTTTAAACTCATTAGAAATAGCTCCAACCATAGTACTTGTATCGGCTATCTGTTCATAAGCCAAAGAGTAAGCCTCAAGCATATCACCAGAGTTATAAGTTGGGTTTTGTTTTTCTAAAGACGTATTTGTATTAGGCACGATTAATGCGCTCCTTCATTATTTGTAGGAGTCTTGCCATTCACGACCAAATGAGGGTGGCAGGACCGAAAAGGGTTGGTCGACTGGTAACGAAGGAAACCAGCACACCCGGAGGTGTCCCTCTCCAGACCTGCCATAACGATATGCAGATGCATAGAGATATTACGCACAAAAAAAGTCCGATAAGCGGACTGTACGCCTTCATTGTTGTAGCCGACCAAAGCTAACTTTGAGATTTTGCTCAAAGCTCGATTAATATAACCATACTTAGGTATGTTGGCAATATTGAATGATTTATTTTTCATGCTTCAGACCTCGAGTAAATCTACACGACAATTTAAACTAGGACGGTTAGATCTAAAGTTCTGGGCAAATAAATTTAATGCCGTCTTACGCTGTTCATAGGTGCACTGTGAGCCAATTAAAATTAGATCCTGCGCTTCCAGTTCTGCTAGTAGATCCAATTCATCATAGGTGAGGCTGTCGCGATCTAGACCGGTAAATTTTCCAGTCATGGCCCAATTAATTAGTTTAGCCTCATTCATGTAGTGGTATGGCTTGGTGACCTTGCCCTGAAACTCCCTGGAAATTTTTAAAACTGCAGATACCGCTTTATAAGTGGCTGCGGCTTGATGACGCAAACGGCGATAGTCAAATACAGGATGGTTGCCACGTAATAGCTGATCAATCTGTTCATCACACCAAAGGGCAAAATCAATATCTAGCCACTGAGCAAAACGGACTGCTAATTTTGGATGTAACCAGGTCCCACCGTTATTCCCTCGTTTGGTTTTCAAATAAGGGATTTTCCCGTATTTGCGCTTAAGGGCATCCATGTATTTTTGTGTATCTGGCAAACGCACCCAATCATGAACTGATTTATTAAATTTATGGGCTGCCTGTGTAGCATTAAACCAGCCTTGCTCATTAAAACTAAGTTCTTTGCCATTATATTGAGATGTGATTAATCCTTTCATGCTTCCAGTTCCTCTAGCTCATACCGTGCATGAGTGCCCTTACCATTCACATTAGGTTCAACATGGGTCACGATGCCATAACCTTGTTTACGTAATCGCTCTACAACGGCGCTTAGTCGAAAACAATCAAAGTGCTGAATCGCTTCGGCCTGGGAAAGCGTCTTACCGCTCTTGAGGTGGGCTAAAACTTGGGATTGATGGTTTGTTTCCATACTTAAGCCTCCAATACTGCAAGGCTTTGTTTTTGCTTGTTGTGCCACTCTACAAGCTCGGCATAGTCAAAATAGACTGGGGCCTGCTTAGCAGCCCCCATCTTAATTGCCTTCGGAAAATCAGCATCAGTACGCACGATATGGCGCAATGATTCACGGCTTATATCCAGTAGCTCACAAGCAGTTTTAAATTGGACGCGAATTGGTTTGATAATCATAAAAAAGCCCACTTATACAAAAATATAGTGGGTTTAGTATGGGTATGATTTATTTGATTAATCCTAGTTAGGATTAGCCTATATCCTAGTTAGGATTTTGGTTGTTAGCTTTTTTGAGCCAACCTGCGATGTTTTCATCACTAGGAAATCTATCAATTCCTAATAAATCAGCTTCGGTTCTTAATGATTCATATGGAGAATAAGGCTTAGATACATCAATTTTCGCCATACTTGATAAGGTTAAAATTAGTTTTGCTACGTTATTTTCCGCTCTTGTACTTTTTAGTTTGGATTCTTCACTAGTAGCCAATTCATTAGTTTGGATTTTAAGTTTTGTTATTAGCTCCTGAATTTGATCTTCTTTTTTTTCCAATTGATGTTTTAGAAATTCATTCTCTTTTGAAAGAGAGTGATGATTGCTTGCTAAGGTAGAAATATTAACAATGCCATTATGTATTGGTAAAGCATCATTGAAACCAGAAAGTATATAATTTTTCTCAAATAGAAACACTTGCAAAGAGACTCTAGAAATGCCTTCATTTGCACTATCAAGTCTATGTGTACTTATCGCATTTTTAACAACTTTCATTGCTTGAATATGCTCACTATAATGCCAAGCATCATAGCTAAGGTCATTATTATCGATTAATGCCTGAACCTTACTCGGATCATCTTTAGATATTAGACAAGCTGCTTCGACGACTGAAAAGTATTCGTTCATTAATAATATTTTTAAATATGCTGGCAGATCTTCTTGGATATGGATTCTTTCATCTACATTTTGAAAACTCTCTATAGAGACAAAAGTCTCTTCAGCTTCAGGCAATAAGCCAGATTCCAAAGTAGCTAAATAATTTTCATCCCAAATATTACGACTGTTTGATACTTCACTATTCAGTAAATCATCATTAAAATCTTTAATAATAATTTGATTATCAAAAAATAACTGCTTTAACTCAATTCTCGTTATTTCAAAGCCACTCTCAAAATTAAGTTCGAAAAAATTAAGGCTAGAATCGATAAAACTCTCAATTAAACTATACGTCTCAACACTATCAGGAAGATATGAAGGAATGCCACTTTTCAATAAAGTGATTACCTCTTTATCTGAAAATACATCATGAAACTGAAAATCCTTTAAATTCAAATTTCTATTATGAAAAATTTCTCTAATATCTTGTACACGGAAATAGAAATCGATAGATAATTGCTTTATTAAATCCAAATTATAAAGCTCACTTCTTTTCCAATAAGCATTTGCTAGGTTTTCTGGCAAGCTACTATCATCAAAAGTAAAAACTTCTTTATATTTTTCATTATCAGCTAAATTGGAAAGTATAGAATTCGTGTATTGGAATGTACCCCAATTAAACTCATCGTTAGAGTGAACGATAAAGAACCTATCTACATCGTAAGTAGCAATATTTGTATCAAAATTTTGACTAATCAGAAATATAGCTACATAGCTAAGAGGAGTTTGCTGTGTACTTGAAATAAGCTCAAGAGTTTCTCTGACAGAGATATATTCTTGTAAGTTTTTTTTCGCTAACTCTAATAATTTCACTTTATGCCTCCCACAGCATCCCCAAAATAATGCTAAGCCAATCGAATTGGGTATCCGACTTTCGGGAGCTAACCTAGACTTAGCAAACTGAATATAATCTATATTTACCTATATTTGTGCATTTGTTGGCTAGTAGTGCGACAAGGGTTGTCACTTAGCTAGTTTTGCATATTTAAAGTTGATGACAGCATTGTTTAGAAGTTGCTGAGTGAAGTCATAAGGACTTATAAAGCTGTTCTGATTTGCTTCCAGGTAGTCACTCCACCAATTAAGCATAGCTTTCCGTTCTTCCATATATTCAGCTTGGTGCGTATATGCTAAACGTACCTGGTCACGCTCTTGGTGACTCATTTGCTTCTCGACAGCTTCCTTTTGAAATAATGTGCTTTGTACTAATGCAGAACAAGCCATACCTCTAAAGCCATGCCCGCATATTTCATTATCAGTGTCATAACCTAAACGTCGCAAAGTATTATTAATTGTGGTTTCACTGATAAAGCCTTGAGGGTCACCATTCTTAGGAAATACATTTTTAGTCATGTGGCTATAGATATAAATCTCGTTAAGAATGGAAACGACTTGAGGTGATAAAGGTATCAGGTGCTCAGTTTTCATTTTGGCCCCACGATTAGAAAACTTCTGCCCTTCTATTAATTCACGCTCTGGTGGTATCGCCCATATCCCCTTTTTAAGGTCGAATTCAGTCCAACGCGCAAAACGTACCTCACTGGAACGCGCGAAGGTATGCAATGTGAACGCCGTACATAATCTTGTTAATGGATGGCCAGTATCACTGTTTAACCTCTGTAGTAGTTCAGGGAGGCGTTCAAGTGGTAATTGCGGATAGTGCTTCGCCTTATTGGTCTTAACGAATACGTCCTTTAAAAAATAAGATGGGTTTTCTTCTAACAAACCTCTTGAGATTGCATAAGCAAAAATGGCACTAAATCTCTGTCTTGTTTTCTTAAGTACCTCTGTAAATCCTTTTTCCTCAATTGACCGTAAAACCATAACCAAATCTTTAGGCTTTACTTCATCAATAGACCTATCTCCGATCAAGGGAAATACATACTCTTCTAAATTTCTTAACGCTTTGTTTGCTGTATCGGGTATCCATCTGCCTGTATTGCTGTATTCCTTATGCCAGTCTCGGGCTATGGCTTCAAAACTAAATGAATTGTTCTTTTTATACTTTTGGATTTCTTCATATTCGATTGGATCTGCACCTTGTGCTAATAGCTGCTCATAACTACGGCGCTTATCCCTTGCTGCCTTTAGACTTAATGCAGGGAAATTACCTAAAGTCATTAATCCATCTTTACCATTAGCTTTTTTATATTTATATCGCCAAACCTTAGTGCCACTTTTTCGTACAAACAAAATTAAGCCCTGCCCATCGTATAAAGAGTAGTCTTTATCTTGTGGCTTAGCGCTTGTGCATTTGGAATCTGAGAGCGGTGTTATGTGCTTGGCCATAGTCAGAATAAGGATACAAAAGTGGATAGAATCAAATATATCCTCATATATATCCTTATAACTTGCAACTATATCCTTATTTATTTTGTTATGTTCTGCTAAGTTTTCATATAAACCATTGTATATAAAGGGCTTAAAACTATGTTCTTGTATATTCTACTATTAATTTGGTGCGCTCAGCGGGACTCGAACCCACGCCACAGGCTTCGGAGACCTGTACTCTATCCAGTTGAGCTATGAGCGCATCTTTTTTGGATCGCGCACATCATAACAAAAAAAAGCATAAGGTAA
>Ga0172376_10005827_pt1 | contig 13597 bp, 11 predicted proteins | sample Lak35m_FD_121114 | JGI IMG/M metagenome (GOLD analysis project Ga0172376, IMG submission 121114) | Freshwater microbial communities from Kabuno Bay, South-Kivu, Congo - kab_092012_35m | ecosystem: Environmental > Aquatic > Freshwater > Lake | place: Democratic Republic of the Congo: South-Kivu...
AACTAATAAATTAATTTGAACTCCTGACTTCTACCGTGACATTCAAGTGGTGGTAGGGTGAACTAATAAATTAATTTGAACTCCTGACTTCTACCGTGACATTCAAGTGGTGGTAGGGTGAACCAATAAATTAATTAGCCCCCCCTGACGGGAATTTAATTCCCGCCGGGCCAGTTTAAATCGATTTGAGTTGGCCACTCATAAAAATGGCGCGCGCACCCGCCTGACGCCCATTTCCCCCTGAAACCTGCTGCCGCCGGCCATGGACCGACCAAAAAAACGCTGCAAATTTATTGACGATGCAGCCGAGCAGAGTGGCGACGGCTCTTCTGATGACGAAGACGTTCTCGGCGACCAAGAAAATGAGGACGACAGGAAGTTCATCGACGATTCCCTGCCCGAATCTGAGGAGGAGCGCCCTGTCCCCAAGGTATTTTCTAGTTCAAAATTACTTATCGCGATATTTCATCGGCTCGTTTCTTGCGCCGCAGGTAAAAATCAGGAGGAGCGAGCGGAAGCTCCGAAAAGAGGACTACGATTTGATCCTGGAGAACGCCGGGATCAAAATTTCCAAGAAGGAGGACCCGCCCAAGTGGAAAAAGCGCGCTGCATGCGCCGGCGGGGCAGCCAGCAAGAAGAAAAAAGGGTACAGGGACAGCGACGACGATGACATAGACTCGCAGGAGGAGAACTTCATCGCGACGTCGTCTGAAGATGAAAAGGACGACGAAAAATCTGCTTGCGAGGTCCAAGCGAAGATCCAAAAGTACGTGAAAAGCTCAGGTGAGACTTGCGCTCCTCTGATTTTTTTGACTTTTTCTTCTTACGACCGCTCGCACCGCAGGCATCTCGCTCACCAAGACATCATCAACGTCGTCGTCCAAGCCTGCGCGCGGTCGCGCGGCACGGGGCTCGCCCCCTGTGGCGCCCCCACAGGTCCTGCCCCAGGCTGGCACGTCGTTCGACTCGTCTGACTTGTGGTACCTCGCGCCGGTCCCCAGCAGCGCTGCGGCGGGTGAGCCAGGGCCTGACGCGGCGCCTGCGGAGGGTGCGCCCGGGGCTGGGGCGGCGCTTGCGGAGGGTGCGCCCATGCCTGCTTACGCGGGCGCGAAGGTGAAGCAGCCCGCTGCCAAACTGGGGGCTGGCCCGAAGGTGAAGGCTACCAACCTGGCCGACAGGAAGCTGGCGCCGATCTTCACCCAGGGCGGCGGTGCTGCTACTAGCAAGGCGAAGAACCCCGCTGCTAAGCCTGCCAACGCGGCCCCTGGCACATACTGGAACAGCAAAGAAGGGAAGGCGTACCGCGTGGACAAGAGCGGAAATCGCTTTCCGTGCGAGATCTAATCGATGAAATTTGAAATAAATCTTTTTGTTTGCGTCGCGCGCTCGTGCAATCGTTGTCACCTTACCTTCAGTTCAGGTATCGAAAATATTTAAAGGTAACATGCACACCCTTGATCTAATCAAAATTTGTTTTCATGAATTCAGAAGAATCAACAACACAAGACGTCATGGATGGATCGTTTTCCTTCCTGAACAACAAAGTCTACACATTTCCCATTTCACGATCCCCCTCCATTCAAGGAAACATCGCTTGCCTCAACGCTCAGATGGCAAGGGTGTATTTCACGCAATCCACAACGAACGCAGAGGGCGTCGCGGCCGTCCACGAAATCGAGTCACCTTCAGATATCCAAGTCCATGACATTACTCTCAGAGAGGCAGCCCCTAGGCTTCCCCCCAACAACAACTTCATCTTGATGTGGACATCCGATTACGAAATTCAGTACAGAGGCCAACTGATCCTGAAACTCAAAATGCAGAGACAGTACTCTTGTCGTCTGACACCCTACATTGACCCGTAAGCGAACCTCTTTTCCTGCATTATTAAACCTACACATCCGCCACGTCTATATCGTCCCTGACTGTCGCGCACGCGAGCTTCTCCTGCTCGCCGCAACCTACCGGCTCGCCCCTGTAGCCCTCCCTCGCTGCGCTCTCTTGGGTTCCGCACAGGTAGATGGCGTAGAGGCGCCACGCGAACGCCGCGGCGGCCAAGACGAGCGGCCAGGCGGGCCCCTTCAAGCCTGCGCCCCCCCCGTGGCTGTGGCAGAGGTGCTTGAACGCCGCGACGAATGACGCGGCCGTGAGCATGTCCACGGTCGAGTGGAGGAACACCGACTTAACCGTGAGGAAGAGCACGGGAAACATGGTGAGGGGCAGGAGCGGCATGGCCACATCTGCGGCCGTGACGAGTATGAGGCGCTCCACGACCTTTGTCTCCATCGAGCGGTTGGCCGAGTAGGCGTGGGACCAGTTGGCCTCGGCCTGAGAGACGAACAGGGGCTCCATCTCCACTGTCGGCGGAGCGGCGGGGGGCAGCACGCTCAGCGTGCAAAGCACCACCACCGAGAGTATGACCGCGAATGGGGCAGCAAAGTAGATGAACTCCACCACCATCCCCGGGGTGTAATTTCGCGGCCCCCGCACCAAGGTGTAGATGAACGGGGAGAGCGCGGGGAGGACAGTCCCGCACGCGATGACGAGCCAGTTCCCCTTGTCCGCCTGCTTGATGAAAAACTCCAGGTCGGGTGACCCAAGGGCAGCGACGACCACGGCCGCAGCCGAAAAGAGGGTGGACAGGAAGACTGCCGTGTGCTTGGAAAGCGTCTCCCAGTGCCGCACCATAATGTCGTCTATGCTGACGCCCGACAGGGCGACGATGTAGGCCGCAAAGCAGCACGAGCTGACGCCCAGCATGCAGTAGACGGTCACGAACACTATGAGCCCCAGCCCGTAGACGTGGGCCCATATGCTCTGCATGGTGAACGGGGGCAGCTCCGTTATCATGGTGGGCCTGCCGCACCACAGGGCCACTACAAACAGGAACCCCGCGAGGAAGAGCGTGGCCACGCTCCCCGCGCGCACTGTCGAGACCACGTCTGTGTACCCTCCGGCCGGCCTGACCCCCGCCGCCACCTCGCTCAGCGCCGCGTTTGCCACGACCGCGGCTATCACCGCTGCCTGTCGTACGATGAGTTTGCGGTTCATAATAATGCTCGGGCCGTCTGCCGCTCGCGCTTTTATGCTCCCAACGAGTGTACTCCAGGTCACACGCCGCGCGCCAACATTTACTTCAAGTCACACGCCATACGCCACCAGCCGCCTCGCCAAGTCTGCGGCGATGGGCCCCACGAGGTCGGGGATCATGGACCCCGCGAGGTGGGACGCGACGCCGCAGCACACAGCCGCAGTGGGGTGGCCCATCGCGTGCGCCACCGGGAGCGGGGGGCCCAGCTGCATCGCGCATAGCAGCACTAAAGTGATGCAAGTCTCCCTAGCAAAGAGGTCCGCCAGGGGCCCTACCACTGCAGTGGGGCTCGCGGGCTGCGACAGGAGGTAGACGGAGGTGTGCAGGCTGACAGCGTACGCAAAGGCGCGGAAGCCCGAGGCGTAGGCCCACCCGACCGCGCTCACGCCGAGCCACGCCAGCACCACGTTGGTTGTCGCGTTCTTTAGGTCCCTCACCCTGGCGCGCGAGGCCAGCAGTATTGTGGGCATGTGCGAGAAGAGGAGGGCGGCGCAGGGCAGCAGGAGGGGGAGCATCACGTGCTCGGGGAGGATGAGGGGATTCGTGGCGCTGCACACGTCCTCGAGCGCGGGGTTGGAGCACGCGAGCTGCTGGGCATCCACCGTGGCGTTGGCTGGCGGCGGCTCAAACGACGTGCGGTTCTTGCGAGTGAGGGTCGTCACTGCGTATAGCAGGGAGCGCGTGAAGATCATGTATCGGGTGTGTGCGTGGGCGGACCTCCTTTCCTTAAATTTCTGGGTTCAGGCGGGGTATTAAAGCGCGGCGCGCGCGCGCGTTTGTCCAACGGCTTGCGTAACCGCTGTTCTGATAAAAAATGAGCGACCCCGTCGTTTTCTCCCTGATCAGGCCTGAGGCGCCCAGAAATCATACGCTGCTCATTGCGATTGATGACAATCGCCCTGCGCGCTATGTCACTATGAATTTTTCTCTGGATAGGTTTACCAGTGACCTTTCTGCCTATGATAGAACTCCCCGAATCACCCTGAAACCCAACGGAGGAGTTGATGGGAATACACCCAGCTTCGGGACGGTCGAGACACGCGACTGCATATTCAACGTAACAGGGGGGTACTTGAGTGGGAGCCCGCGGGATCAAGACAAAAGTTTTTCAATGAACGGGCCCAGGCTCACGGGCGACGACATGCGCCGGATGCTTTTTGACTTCTGGAGTTGTAAGCTGATTGATCGGTCCTTCATGATCATTCGTGCCGAGTCGGGAGACCAGGATCTTGGTGTCTTGCATTATACCCACGGCCCCGCGCGCACTACCCGCTGGCTGACCCTCCATCTGGGGAGGCATTCCTCTCTGATCGATCTTGAATAGATTCTGCTTGCCCGCAACTAGACGTATCCGAGTGGATTGTAGACCGCCTCCGGCATGCTCTGCGACGGGTGCAGTCCCGACGTCGCGAGGCGCTGGTGGGAGTCTCCGGCCATGGCGGCGGCGATGGCGGAGCGGACCCTCTGGATCTGCTCCGCGGCCGGCGAGCTGGCCATCCCGAGCGCCGCGAGGGCCGAGCGGAGGTCCGCTTGCTCCTGCGGCGCGCGCTTTTGTGAATAAAAGTTGCTCATTGAATGCAAAAACAAGTCGAAATCTCACCTCCTGCAGCCTCCTCCCCGTGTACTCGGGCCTGGCGTCGGGGTCGTCTGCCCTCAGCTCGCGCGCGTCGAAGAGGGGGACTGTCCCGCCCGAGGGAGAGAGGTAGGAGGGGACCACCATCTTGAGGGCGGAGACGATGGCCTCGAGGCGGAGGCAGTACTCCGTGAGCCTGAGACCGTACTTGACGAGGGGGGCGCGGTCGTTCACCACGGCCTGCACCCTCCTCTTGTTGAGGCTCGAGATCTCCTGCACCAGGTCCGCGGCGTCCAGCTTGCGGCCGCGCTCGACCGCGTGGCGGCGCGCGAGGAGCAGCCTGACGGCGACCGGGAGGCCCCAGGAGCACTCGTCGACGACGAGGTAGGACCGCGCGAAGGCAGCGGGGCGCAGCTGCTGCATCTCGCGGAGGGCGGGGTAGAGCGAGGCCTCCTCCGCGGCGGCGCCCGGGACCCTGCAATCGAGAAACCTATTAACATTGAAAGTCGATTCTATCACAAACATAATAAAATCGATTCTATCACAAACATAATAAAATCGACTCTATCACAAACATAATATGCGCCTCATCACCTGGGAAGGCCCCCGTCAGGCTTCTCCTGCCAGAAGTCGGCGCCCTGTCCCGGGATCCCGCCGTGGAAGCGGAAGGCGGCCTCGAGGTCGTCCCTGTCCCGCTTGTCCGCGAGGCAGGCGATCCTGTCCGCCCCCGCGCTCCGCGCCGAGTCCCTGAGGATGGCGAGCAGGTTCTCCGCGAGCCACTCGAGGCGGAGCGCGCGGCGGTGGAGCTCGAGGGTGGAGGGCCCGATGCTGGCCTCCTGCGTGGAGGAAGACCCGGCGGCGCTGCCCTCTGAAGTGTCCTCCCTGGTGGGGTAAAGGAGGCCCAGGCCCGGGCGCGGCTTGGTGGTGAAGAAACCGGCGTGCTCGCGGTTCTGGAACACCTCGCGCGAGATCAGCGCGCGGATGACTCCGAGCATGTTGAGCTCGGCGGTGCGCCCCTTGACGTACACATTTTTGAGGCCGAGAAACTCCCTGAACAGCGCCTCGTAGAGCGGCGGCGGGGGGGGCGCGTCCGGCGGCGCGACAGTCGCGGGGATCTTGGTCACCACCACCCCCCCGCTCGCTGCGCCGGGGCGCGGCGCGATGCGGCGAACCACCGTCTGCGCGGGCGCCGCGGCTGCTGCGGTAGTTGTCGTCTCCAGGGGGGGCATCATCGCGGAGCCTGCGGTCTTGCTCTTCTTCTTCGCGGGCTTGTGCCCAGAGGAAGAAGACTTGCCCGCCTTCTTCTTCTTCGGCGGCTGCTGCTGCGCCCGCGCCCTCTTGGCCGCGAGCATAGACGCGAAGCCCCCCAAGGCCGTCTTGGCGGCGGGCTCGGCGGCGCTGGCCTCCGCCGCGCGGCTGCCTGGCCCAGAGGGCGGGGACATGAGGAACTCGTCGTCGTCGTCGTCGTTGCCGCCTCTCTTCTTGGGGAATAGGAGCTCGGCGTCGTCATTGTTGCCGGCTCCTCCATTCCTGGGGAAGAGGCCGCGGCGGGCGGCAGTGGGCGGAGACGCCGAGGGGATGTCGTCTGCCTCCTCCTCCTCGTCGCCGAATAAGCCGCGGGCGGCGGCGCGACCCGCTCGCTGCATCGTCAGGGTCGGCGGCGTCCGCTGGATCTGCTGCAAGATGGTGGGAGTGCGCGGGGTGTTGCGGCGCGGCATTCTCGTTTCGGCAATGGCGCGCGGCGTGCCCGTTTCAGCGATGGCGGGGGTGGGAGGGGCGCTGCGGCGCGGCGTGCCCGTTTCGGCAATGGCGGGGGTGGGCGGGGCGCTGCGGCGCTGCATTCCCAGTTCGGCAATGGCGTGGTTGAGCTTGACCGGGATGCGGTGGGGGCTGCGCATGACAGCACTGCGAATTGGGGTTCGCGCTTCCACCGCCGCCACAGCGCTCGCCGGAACGTCCTTCAGCGCACTTTTTTTAGGCGATCCACCGCCCACCGCCGCTCCCGCCGCGCCGCCTGCCGCTCCCGCCGCGCCGTCCGCCGGAAAATCCTCCGCGGCGCTCTCCTCACTGCCCGAACCAGCCCCACTGGCGTAAAGGTCCCTGTCCATCTTCTTTAAAATTTCCTTGTTCTCCTCGGTAAACTGGGGAAATCGCGCCGCAAAGCGCTGGGCCAGGGTCTTCTTGGGCTTTATTTTCGGTGTGACGTCTACAATTTGCATCTCGTCCAGTACGAAGCAATTATCCACCAGCTCCTGGGACCGGACGTCGTCCTTGTATATCCAAGTGTAGTGGCGCCACAGCGCCTGGGACTTATTTCGCTGGACATTTTCCACCTTCTGAAAATTCAAAAACTGAAAAACAAGATCCCAGTGTTCTTCCCGGCACCCAGCGTGCGTCCGCTTCAAAAACACCTGCGCTTTGTCGCCCTTCTTCCAGTCTCCCATGAAAAATTTGCGCGGCTTTTCCGGGAGCTTCCCCTCGGCGTCGGGAACGGAGCACGCCCTCATCGACTGAATTTTAAAGTTGTGCTTGAGGAACTCAATCTGTTTTTCGGTCGGAAACTGCGGCGCGATGGCGCTGTGCCAGGTAAATCTTTGCGGATAAGGCGTTTCCGCTGTGGGATTTTCCGCCGTGGTATTTTTGGTCGAAGGACTTTCCGCTTCCGCCATGGCGTTTTTTCGTTTTCAAAATTTCAAAGCGGCCCGAACCCGGCGCGCCAGATTTTTGGTGGGAAGTCGGGCCCTTCAGGGGTCCCGTCGAAATTTTTTTGACCGTCAGGGGTCGATTTTAAAAATTACGGGCCGGCCCGCTGGACGACGGGCATGTTCCAGGCAATAAATACTGCGCCCGCGCTGTCGGCTGCCTGCTTTCCCAGCCCCCGAATCATGCAGGCGCGCTGTTGCATGTCGCTATTTTCCTTGCATATTTTTTTCATGTTTGTGCCTCGCGGCTCTTTATATTTGCTTGCAGTGTGTGAGGTGATTGCGGTTGCCCGTCGATTTTATTTTGTCCATTTGCCTGAATCAATATCTTTTGCTGTAAATTTCATTGACATCTACATTTCCAAATTGATTTTTTCAACTTGTGACTTGATATTGCGTGCATTTCCGCGCCCAATTGTGCATTGCATGCGCGTTCAATGTATATTATTTCAGCTGAATCCTTTTCATTTTCTATTTTCCTCCCAGGATTCTCCCCAGCCCAAGAAAACTCCGTCGGCCGTCGGCTCAAGCCCTCCCCCCGCGCCCAAGACTGGCGCCCACATCCCTCCCGCCGTGGATTTTTCCATGCTGGTCTTCGCCCCCGAGGACATGAAGCCGAGAAAGGCCCCAGCTGGGTTCGGCCGCCCGCCCCGCTCCATGAAGAAGGTGCTCCTGTCCGACCCGTTTTACAACGCCGCCGTTCGGAGCACCGTCCGTAAGACCACCCGCGGATGCGACTTCGACTGCACCAAGGAGGACGAGGAGGAGAAGGAGGCTCCGCGCGCCGCCTTTACCACCCCCGAGATGGAGGCCAGGGGCTCTCCGCCGCCCGCCCCCTTCGCCCCCGAGAAGCCCCCGTCCAAGCAGAGGAGGCCGTGGCTGGCGGGAGCCGTCGTATTGTCGCCGAAGCGGCTCAGGGTCGCACCCCCCTCTCCGGACGCAGCTGGCGGCGGGGGTTCGTCCGCGGCGCCTGTTTCCTTTGCGCCTGCCGTCAGCCAGCGGACCGGCTCGGTTGCGCGCCCTCCCCTCAATCGCACCGCGCCGGTCTCCCTCAAGCGGCTCGCGTCCCTCGCGCAGCGGGCCTCGGAGTTTCCCCGAGGCGGCCCTTGCCCGCTCGCTCGCACCCCCTCCGACGCCGTCGTGCTCGTGCGCGGCCCCGGCGGGGAAGACCTCCGCGTGCCCCAGGAGACGTACCAGCGGCTGTCTGCCGCCTCACCCGCCCTGCTGGTGAGCGTGGCCATGGAGAAGATGTTTCGCCCCCAGGACTGTGGGCGCGAGATGTCGTGCTCTCCGGCGGGCGGGCAGGACCGCGGCTGCACTCCGGTGGGTGAGCAGGACCGCGGCTGCACTCCGGCGGGTGAGCAGGACCGCGGCTGCACTCCGACGGGCGGGCAGGACCGCGAGTGCTCTCCGGCAGGCGGGCAGGACCGCGAGTGCTCTCCGGCAGGCGGGCAGGACCGCGAGTGCTCTCCGGCAGGCGGGCAGGACCGCGGCCGCACTCCGGAGCTGACTGGGAACAGCACATCCCCAGCCTCGTCGACCTTTTCGGAGGAGTACAACCCTGAGACCCCCAAGATGGAGAACCCCAACGCGGCGCCGTACGACCCCGAGGCGATGCCGCGCGTGGAGGGCAGCAGCGGCAGCAGCAGCAGCAGCTCGTCTGGGCAGACCCTCCTGTACTCCGTGCCGACCGACGACCCCGACCTGACGCCGGAGCGCGACGACGGGCTCCCCCGCCGCGCTACCTCGCCGCTGCCGGATAGCAGCCGCAGCCCCACCTCGCCGCTGCCGGATCGCGGTGAGGGGGGTTCCTTGCGCCGCAGGTCCGCATCCCCGTCACCCCCGACGGCCGTCCGCGGCGCGCCCTCCGGTGGCCGCACCGCCCGCCGCTTCCCACCGGCTGAGGGTGGCCGGCGCAGGCTCCGCTTCAACCCCGTGGCCAAGGGCGGCCGCCGCGCGGCGACTCCTCCGCCCTCTTCTGACCGCGCGCGGCTCCTCTCTCCGGCGCCCCGCGTGCGGCTGCCGACTCCTGTGACGCCATCGTCCCTTGCACCGGAAAAGGACGAGGCGGCGGTGGGCTCTCTCCGCGAGCGCCTCTTTTCCCCTGAGGTGGAGGGTACCAAGCCGACTGTTGCTGCGCTCGGCCAGTCGATCTCCTCCCTCAGGGGGTCTGTGCAGGCCATGGCCGACTGCGGCCCCGACTTGGTCCACATCGCGGAGGGCGCCGTGGAGAGGCTGAAGCTGCTCCGCGCCGACGCGGACGGCCGCAAGGACATCTTCTCGTCTCCCCACATGGACTACGCCCAGGATTTCGTCGACACCCTCTGGCAGCTCACCAAGATCGCGCGCCGCACCCTCGAGATCGCCAAGGACGCTGTCCTCCATGCCGAGGGCGTCGCGGAGACGATCAACCACATCACGCGCGACACCATCAAGGACGCCGACGCCAAGTTCGCCGCGCGCGTCAAGGCGGAGGACGACCTTGCGATCGCCGCGCAGGAGGAGGTGTACGTGGAGCAGGCCAAGAAGCTGCAGGCCAAGAAGGAGGAGGACATGAAGCTGCTGGCCAAGTGGGAGGAGGAGTACGCTGCTGCTGTGGAGCCGGCCATGAAGGAGGAGGGCGCTGCTGCGGCAGAGCCGGCCAAGAAGAAGAAGGAGGGCGCTGCTGCTGCGGAGCCGGCCAAGAAGAAGAAGAAGGGCGCTGCTGCTGCGGAGCCGTCCAAGAAGAAGAAGAAGGGCGCTGCGGCTCAGGAGGAGGTGGTCCCCGAGACCCCCCCTCAGGAGGAGGAGGAGCTGTACGACGAGCCCCCCTCCCAGGTGATCCCGGATCTCGCGAACGACGACGCCTGATGGTGGACTTGAGCATTGGACTCCGCCGCTCATACACACACACCTCACGCGCTTGCCTGCCCTTTCTGCGGCCTTAAAGATTTTTTGTTTGAGGACGCTGAGCCCCAGCTGCTCTCCCTCCCTTCCCCCCGTGGGGCGGTATTAAATCTCGCCGCGAAAGGCGCTGCTGTCATTGCTACTCTTGTCATGCCCTCCCCTTCCAATTTCTTTTACAATCCAGACAGAGAGGTCCCGACCTTTTCCGGCGACTGCTTCATCCCCATGCGCACCGACCCCGCGACCCAGTGTAGGCACGTCCTGGGGAAGGGGGACAAGAAGCTGCACTCTGTGGGCAAGCCCCGCGGCGGCTTCTTCGTGGTGGGAACGCCCAGGCCGTTTCGCGCGGCGCCGTACCTCTTGGGGCGGCCCCCGCCCTCGGGGAAGCGCGCGAGAGACTGCTCGGTTTCAGACTCGGGGGTGTACGTCCTAGAGAAGGCAGACGGGTCCTTCTACGTTGGAAAGTCGGGGAACATCCCGGAGCGCATCAGGCAGCACGCGGCGGGAGATGGCGCCTCGTGCGCCAAGGGATTTGTGAGGCGCGTGCCCACCCTCACGGAGGAGACGGCCGACCACGAGGCATGGGAGAGGGCGGAGACGCTCGCGAGGATGCACAGGCACGGCATCTCCAGCGTCAGGGGCTGGATGTACACCACCCCCGCCCTCTCTGAGGCCCACCGCGACCACGCATTCCGGCAGGTGTGCGAGAAGATGGACCTCTGCCGGAGGTGCGGCATGGGAGGGCACTTCGCGGGCGCGTGCCGCCGGTCTGGGGCCGCGAATTGCAGGCCGGAGTGGGCCAGGTGAGATTTTCAAGGGGTAATGCGTGTATTTAAGGTTGAATAGTGGAGTCATGCCATCCGACAAGTCGATTGTTGTGATAAGCAATGGGGCGCAAGACACAAGCAACGAAGTGCATGAAGAAGTGTGGTCCGTCAACCGACATCGTGTGTGTATGGTGCATGCGGGCCGACGCGCTGCTCCCGCTTACTCTTCCTCCTGACTATGAGGGCTTCCAAAGGGACATGTCGCTATGCATATGTACCTTCTGGTGTCCGTCGCTCACCAAGAGTAAGCAAGATTACGAACGAAAGCGCCAGGGACTCTTCACCAAGCGTTTGCCGGATTACCCCGAAATGCGCAAACGAGACTTGGGCTCCCCAACTGCTCGCGCTAATAAGCGCAAGAGAAGCCCGGAGCCTTCCAGGCGCGCGGAGTCGAGCCCGCCTCCCTCCGAGGTGCGCGCGCTGCTCCTCCCGACCGGCTCTCCGCCGCCGGGCGCGCCGGCCGCGGCGAACCGCCTGCTGCTTCCCAGGCCGGGGGCGTTCCCCGCGCCGGGCCCGGCTGACGCGGACGATGCCTGAGGGCTTGTTGTCCGCTTGTGGCGAGGGCGCCTTGTCTGTTTGTGCTTTGAGTGAACTCCACGCAGATTTCACTATGTCTCCAATATATTTAAGCGCCCGCGCCGCGCGACGCCCAGCGGGGCCAGTTCTGAGCGAGCCCCGTTACGTGCGTATGAGTGAGAGAGTCGAGGAGACGAGCGGCGAAATGCCCGTAGGTGATGAGAGTGGCGGAATGCCCGTCGGTGATGATAGTGGCGGAATGCCCGTAGGTGACGAGAGTGGCGGAATGCCCGGAGGTGCGACTGGTGGAAGGCGCACACGTACCAGGGAAGGGGACAAGATACTGGAGATGGCGGAAAAAGTTGTAACGTGCATCCCTCATTGCGGCCCTGGTGTTTTTGCGCGAGTGGATGAAGCTCTTACTCGTGGGTTTAAGTTGGTCGAACTAGCCCGGCGCCTTCTAGATGTTCCCATCCCCAATACTAACATGCGCGTTGGGGATATTACCCCCAATAAGTACGTACTCAAAGGGTATGACAAAATAGTCCGAGCATCTATAAAACAGTACAAGGAAATCGGAAGTTGGGGTTTCTACGGCTGGCGGCTCCAATTCCTCCTCGACCTGTACAAGCAAGCTGTCATGCTGCGCGAGTACACAGCCACGGTCAAGCGCCTCATCCATGAGTTAACTCTCCTCAAGGAGTCAGGGGATGATATGGTTTCAGTGGAAGATGTACTTCGAGGCCTCGAGCGGACCAAGAAAATCCCCCGGCTCCCCGAACTGGAAGGACAGCTCGTCAGGCAAATGCCCAGGACCCCTCCCTTCATACCATCTGCGTTTGTGGACGTGTGCCCCTGTCACCGCAAAAACCTCCTGTTTGCGGAGATTGCGCAGTGTGGAAAGAAGTTCTACGGCCAGCACCGCGAGCTCTTGAGCCACCTTCCGACGAGCCTTCACGATGCAGACAAGGATGAATACCTGGGCAGAGCCACTGACATCGAGGATAAGTCATCGCGTCTTCATGAGATATACAGTGGTATCGTCGAGGAGGCCGAATCAATTCTCCCCAAGGCTGAAAGGGCTTACCAATCTCAAGACCTCAAGTGCCGTAGGACTTGCTTCCTCCAAAAGTGTTTGTTGTCTTCAACCCTTGAAATGATTCAGACCATGGAGCAGGGATGCGCCCCCAAATCCCCGGATGAATACGCGTGCGAATTCGACAATGGCAAATCAATCGAGGTGCACATGAACAAAAGGAATTTTTCCCGGTACGAGAGCAAGACGCACCCTTGTCGGCGCTATGTTTGGCCAGTCGAGAAGCTGACTCTGCACAACGCCACCATGATTGCCAAGATGAACGCCAGATACGTCTCTGAGGAGCTCACGAAGCAGTACATGCGGGGTATGGACGTCGTAACCTATGGAATCCCCCTCGTCGCGAAGGCTATGGTATACGCCCCCCCCGGAAGCCTGGATCCGGTGCGAAACGCGTACGCTCCGCGCGGGCTGGTGGAAACGCGAGACGCGTACAACGAGGCCTACGTTGAGTACACGGACTTTGACGGCCCAGACTGCCTCAACGAGATGGAAGCATACTGTACCGCCCTTGCGCACAGGGATTTGGTAGAGGAACTTGCAAAGAAGCTGACCATTGCGCAGACTGGATACGGACAGGCCTTCGTCGACCAGTATCCAGACCTCTATGACTGCGTCAAAGAGAAGGAAGCCTTCGAGCGCGCCTGGGGCATGCTCAACATGGTGTTTAATGGGAACATCGGCGAGAATGGCAAAAAGCTGCAGATGAGGAGCTACCTGGCCCAAATCAAGTTCAGGGGCCTGAGGTCCCGCAAGGCCCGGTATCAGCTCACCAAATTTAAGTCCGTTCTGAAGAGCAACATGAAGCGCTACGCTGAAGACTCCCTCGACGATCATGGGTTGGAGTTCTTCGCAAAGAGACAGAGGCGCGCCGATGAGCGAGCGGAGCAGATGGCCCTTTATCAG
>Ga0172376_10005828_pt1 | contig 13593 bp, 8 predicted proteins | sample Lak35m_FD_121114 | JGI IMG/M metagenome (GOLD analysis project Ga0172376, IMG submission 121114) | Freshwater microbial communities from Kabuno Bay, South-Kivu, Congo - kab_092012_35m | ecosystem: Environmental > Aquatic > Freshwater > Lake | place: Democratic Republic of the Congo: South-Kivu...
CGATTTGATTTGGGGGAAGTCCTTTGTTGGATTGCGTTATACCCCTAACCAAGCCTTTCAAACGTTGCACACCCTACTATGTGCGATGCTCCCACAGTATGGCATCCTCTCGCGCCCCATGCGGAAACTACAACAAGACCCACAGGCGTTCGGCACTGCCCATCACTTGGCACACCGTACCACTCGTTACTTCACCCCTTACATCTATGACAACTTCGTTCCACACTTCACTTTACTCAATCCATTTGTGAGCGCAAAACCCGCCCCAATCTTTGAAGCCTGCCAAACGCTGTTTGGTGAATTTAGCGTGGTTGAGGTGCAATCTATTTGCGTAGTGAATTTGTCGGACGATGCGCCGTGGTATCACATCGTGCACGAATTTGATCGGGGGCAATTTCCCCGCCCCTACTCTGTTACGTCGACTTGAGGTCAGTCACTCCCCTGATGGCGTGGTGGCTTGCTGATCTCAAGCCATAGTCGAGCGCAAATCATTGTTATCTCATGGGGAAATTCTGGTGTGTCTTAAGTGTGTTGAATCCATATAGATTCTATAAATCCAACGAACTTCAGGTAGAAAATTTACTTTTTTTTTGGTATCATCTTATGCAACGCAAAATTTTAATCTAGTAAAGTGCACGTTTGGAGTAAGCAGATGAAAAGTAGATTCCACCTCATTCCTGTGTTGGTCGTTCTGATGTTGGGCTTTGCCTTCGGTGGCAGTGCTTTGGCTCAAGATGCAGAAGAAGTGAATGGTAGCTATATCATTGGTTTTGAAACCGCCTCTTTTGACGGTTCTGAAGAAGCCATGACCCTAACCCTTACGGGTGTCGATAGTTACATCCCATGGCTATTGACTGTTCCTTATTTTGACGCTGGTCGTACCGATGCTGCGACCTTCGCCTTGAGTTGGGCGAATGTAGCCGATCAATTACAAGGTGTAGCCGTTCTGGAACTTGAAACGGCAATCTATACCTTGCAATTGCAAGCCCCCACCTTTGATGCTACCAGCGGTGAGATGGTGGTCACAGGGATGATTACCGACACACTCCCACTCGGCGAAGAATCTGCTGATAGTGGCAAGGGCGGTAAAGGTGGCAAGGGTGGAGCGACGTTGCCTACTGATTTGGAAGCGGGCACGCTATTTGTCCAGTTTGATGCCGGCTTTGAAACCCTTCTTGCAGAAGGCGCCAGCGCACTAGAAGGGGTAGCCCGTGTTGGTCGTGGCGGAAGCGATGAACAAAAAGCACGTCCTGGACGCAGAGGCTAGTTATTCTGGGTAGGTGTGCTTGCTACCATCATGAATTGAAGCGTAAGAGATGTATCGTCATTTGTGATACATCTCTTTAATGTGTTTCGCAAATTAAGTCGCTTTGTGAGAGGAAATCATGTCCGATATTGCCGAAGGCATTGAATTAACAGAAATTGACGAGCTTGAGCCAATAGAAATTATTGTTGCTATTTTGCTGACCGTTGCCGCAATCTATAGCACCTTTGCTGCCTGGTCTGCAACATTGATTGATATTGAGCCGATTGATTATGTAGGGATTGTTGCGCTGCTGAATCGTGAACGCACGACGATCATTAATCGTTCAGAAGCGATTCAAAACAAAACCATTTACACCTACTACCTTCAACATCAGCTTTACACGGATAGTTTAGAGGCGCAACTCGGTGACAGTTCAGCAAGTGAAGAAGACGTTTCTCGCTTGAACGAGCAGTTCGACGAGTCCGCTTCATTGGCCGCCCAATCACGCTATTTCTTCCCCGGTCAATATTTGAACGTGGATGGCAGTTATGATGTTGAGCGCGAATTCCAAACCCGCCAAGCACAATCTGCTCGTGAGTATGACCTTGATGCGCAACCGTGGTTTGACGAGGCGAACGCCAACCGCAGAAGAATCCGCATTTACAACAACATCTTCACTGTTTTAGCCGCTTCTTTGGCGTGTTATGCGGTTGCCTCCATTTTCCACGAAGATCGGCGTGTGTTGCGTTTTTCATTCTTGGGGCTAGGGGTCATAACATTCATAGGAAGTTTTGCCTACACCATCTATTTGCAATTTTTCATGGCATAGGGGGCGATTATGTCTGAACAATTCCAGGAAACACAGGAACGTCCATTATTTGCTGCCAATACGTTTGTGAGTATTGTCGCTTTAATATTTGCTGTGCTGGCGGTTGTGACCAGTGTGATCGCCTCTTTGGAGAGCGATGCTGGTTTGCGCGTGTCTCAAACTGCAACCTTGGCACAAAAAGAACTCATTGAAGCTACGCGCGTGCAGACGGTGGGGGAGATGGAAGCCGGCTACGCCTGGACGCAAGTTTACCGTCTTTGGTTAGAATGGGATACGCGCGCCTATAACAGTGGCTTATATGAAAACACGGACGAGCAAGAGCGTGCGGAAGTTGTTCGGGATCGCCTGCAAACCCTCAGTCCATTGATGGGCACAGAATACTATCCTGATCCGTCTGACTTTTCCACTAGCCCCCAAATCGAACGATTTGAGGCAGATACATTCATTCGTGAACTGACTTTCAAAACCGAAAAGTTTAAGAATTACAATCATTTGACCAGTGCATGGGATGAAAAAGCAGATAACTATACCAACTACTTGGCATGGTTAACTTTGGCGCTCATCCTGCTAGGGTTTTCAGTCACGCTCATCACGGATGTTCGCCTGCGCGTGATGATCTTGTTTGCGTCTTTCATCATTATTGTGTGGTCAATTTCGTCTACCATTGATAATTACCGCCAAGAAATCTTGGTTTTGCCTGATGAAGCCATGGCTCATTATGCCGAAGGGCGTGCATTGGCTTCTCAATATTTATTTGCAGAAGCAGCGGTAGAATATACCAAAGCGATTGAGTTGGCAGACCATTATGAGGATGCTTATGTGGCGCGTGCCATCGCTTACCGCTTTGACTACCGTGATAATGGCAATGCAGAAGGCGAGGATAAACTTGGCTTGGCAATTGTTGATTATGAAAAAGCGGTGACCGAATTTGGCAAACGCGAAGTGGATACCGTTGCAGGTTTGGCAGAGATCTACTACTTGCAAGGGCGTTTTGCAGATGCCATCCGCGTTTCACAACTAGGGGCAGAGTCAGGGGATTGGATTAACCTGTTCGATAAGGGTCGGTCTACGCTCGCCAGTGGCGACATTGCAGGCTCCGTCGCTATTTATGACGAGGCATTAAACGCTGCTACTGCTGAATACAACGGCTTTATTGCTGCGGGACAACAACCCGCTGTTGACTTCTGGCGCAACCTTGATATCGCCTTACTAGAGTTGGATTATCTCGCGGTTTGTTTCACCGATGACTATTGCGATGAAGCCCCTCCCAAGGAAACGATGACCCCATCGCCTGAATTAACAGCAGCGATCATCGCACAATCCAGTGAGATCAAGACTTTGAGCATGTCGCTGGAACTCTTCGGTGCGCTTCAAACCGTTGTAGACGCTAAATTTGACGGGATATTGGTCTTTAGCCCCACAGCGGAAAACCCCGACGAACCCGTTGACTACTTGGATAGTGGCTCGCAAACCATCACCCTTAAATCTAACTTTGAGGGTATGAAGGATGGACAAGTCTTCTCGGTACGGGTCTACCTAGATGATTTGCAATATCCTACATTGCGCTATGTCGAAGAATGGACACGCGGAGATACGGGTGTTTTTGAGTTGCCCATGAATATCGGTGAGGACTACGGGTTCTATACCATTCAGTTTTTTGTTGATGGGCAGTTGGTGGCAGAGGGTGGTTTTGTCCTGTAATCTTGCAATTGATTTGATCCTATGATTTGATAGGCGAGTTAGCAATAACTCGCCTATTTTCTTTACGAAGGGAAGCGGAATTTTATGAAAAGAGAATTTGTTTTTCATCATGGTCACGATTGGGAGAATCCTCAAGTGGTGGGGATTAACAAAGTGCGAGGGCATACCTTGTATGTTTCTCATGATTCAGTACAAGATGCACTTGCCATTCCTAGAGAAAGCTCCCCCTATTTTCAATTGTTGAATGGGCACTGGGACTTCAAATTCTTTACTAGCCCCCTTGATGTTCCAGAAGACTTTACACGCTCTGTTCAGTTCACAGACAAGATTGAAGTGCCCGGCACGTGGATGCTTCAGGGGTATGATAAGCCCATTTACACCAACGTGAAGATGCCCTTTCCCGCTTTGCCCCCCTTCGTCCCGCAAGAAAACCCAACCGGCTTGTACTCGCGCGAGTTTGACATCCCCACAAACTGGGATGGGAGACGCACCGCGATTGTTTTTGATGCCGTGGAATCCGCTTTCTATTTGTACGTCAATGGGCAACCTGTGGGATATAGTCAAGGCTCGCGCATTCCTGCCGAATTTGACATCACCAATTTTGTACAGGTGGGTAAAAATACGCTCCATGCCATTGTGATCCGTTGGTCAGATGCCAGTTACCTTGAGGATCAAGATCATTGGTGGTTAGCTGGGATGTACCGAGATGTTTATCTATACTCTCGCCCACAAACCTATATGGAAGATATTTTCTTCACGACCGACTTAAGTGATGACCTGACCGCCTCTGATGTTCATGTGCGCCTTCGTTTGACATCTAACCATGAAGCACAGTTACCCCAGCATCTGGTCTTCGCACAATTGTATGACGGTGAAGAGCCGCTCTTTGAAACTCCATTACAAGGCAACCCCATTGTTGACCTCACACAAATCCGCAAAGCAGAGCTACACGGACATTTGGCACGCATAAAACTATGGTCAGCAGAAGCCCCCAACCTATATCGTTTGGTGGTTTGGTTAATTGATCCTGACGGGAACACCATAGACGTACAAACCTGTAAGGTCGGTTTCAAACGAGTAGAAATGCGCGATCGGCAATTATGGGTCAATGGGCAAACGGTCACCTTATATGGCGTTAACCGCCATGAGCATGAAGATACCCGCGCCAAAGCCATTCGCTTAGAGGCGATGATCGCTGATGTTAAGTTGATGAAACAGTTCAATATCAATGCGGTGCGTTGTAGTCACTACACCAATCATCCGCGCTGGTATGAGTTGTGCGACGAATACGGCATCTACATGATTGACGAGGCGGATATTGAAACGCACGCGCTCTACAACCGTTTGTGCCACGAGCCGGAATGGTTGAACGGTTTCATGGAACGTGGGGTGCGCATGGTGGAGCGGGACAAGAATCACGCTTCGATCATCATCTGGTCATTGGGTAACGAAAGCGGTTTTGGCACGGCACACACCGCGCTTGCCGGCTGGATTCGTGGCTACGATCCTTCTCGCCCCATTCAATATGAAGGGGCAACCGCGCCTGATTGGTTCAAGGGGCAATTGGCAACAGACATTGTATGCCCCATGTATCCCACGATTGAGCAGATCGTCGCCTATGCCCAAAGCCCCGAGCGTGATCGCCCGTTGATTATGTGTGAATATGCCCACTCAATGGGCAACAGCACCGGCAACCTGAAAGAATATTGGGATGCCATTGAAGCGAACGAGGGCTTACAGGGTGGCTTCATCTGGGACTGGATTGACCAGGGGATTGTCAAGCATGCCGAAGATGGCACGGCATATTGGGGCTACGGCGGAGACTTCGGCGACACCATCAACGATTCCAACTTCATCTTTAACGGGGTAGTCGCGCCCGATCGCACACCCCATCCTGCCTTGTATGAATGCAAGAAACTGTTCCAACCGTTGCAAGTGAAAGCGGTTGATCTGTTAAGTGGCAAGGTGGAAATCACCAATAAGCGTTATTTTGTCACGCTGAATGATTTGGTATTGCGTTGGCAAATTAAGGCGGAAGGACAGGTTTTGGCGGAGGGGCAGGTATCTCTCCCAACGATTGCGCCACGCACTGCTCAACGCATTGATCTGGGGTATATCCATCCAACCCTTCCTGCTGACCTGCATGAGGGTTGGCTCAACCTCCACTTTATACAGACCGAGCCAACCCGCTGGGCATCTGCTGGTCATGAAGTCGCTTGGGAGCAATTTGCGCTCCCCGTGAAAGCGGGTGAAGTTAGCCCATCCGCGCCCCTGACCGGACGTATCACACTTGAAAATCACGACGATAGCATGGTAGTGGCAGGGGAATCCTTCCGCATAGAATTTGATAAAGCGCAGGGGATGTTGAAGTCATGGGTGGTGAACGGACATGAACTCCTTCATGCGGGCATTGGTTTACAGGTCATGCGTGCCCCAACTGACAATGACCGCCTCGACACCATACCTGACCGCGCTAAGTGGAATATGCTCCGTGATTGGAAAGCCGCTGGCATTGACCAGTTAACGCGCTTGGTAGAGTCCGTTGCGTGGGAAATGCCCAACCCACATACGGGTGTCGTTGAACTTAAAACAACCTACCTTGTGCCAAGTGGCAAAGTTGCTTTTGTTCACACCCAACGCTACACCATTCAAGCGGATGGAATGGTAGTGCTGGAGAATGGGGTGGCTTGTGATTCTAGCTTACCTCCGTTGCCACGTGTGGGAATTACCATGCAATGGGTTGAAGGCTTTGAACAGGTGGCATGGTATGGGGCAGGCAAGCATGAAACCTATCGAGACCGTCGTGCCGCTTTGATCGACGTATATCACAGCACCGTAACAGATGAATATTTCCCGTATCCTTTCCCCCAAGAGAACGGAAATAAAACCGATGTGCGCTGGATCCAACTGAGCAATTCATCGCTTGGTTTGACCATCAAGGCAAGCATGGATCAACCCATTGAGGCGAGCGTCAGTCACTTCACGGTGGATGATTTAACCGAAGCCACCCATACTTATCAACTGAAGCCACGCCCACAAACCATCATGAACATTGATGCCATGCAATGCGGTTTAGGTGGGGCAAGTTGTGGGCCTGGCACGCTTCCGCAATATCTGGTGATGCCCAAGCAATACCAATTCACTGTGACATTCAGCGTTCGTTAAATTTATTAAACACAGGGCGGGATGGGGTTGCTCATCCCGTTCAATTTTCTTGCTCAAGTTTAGGTGATACCATGCGAATTACTCCCCTCAATCAATTTTCATTGCAGGAGCACACGCATCACAGCGTAAGCTACTTAGCCCAAAACCAACGCACGACTTTCACCATTCAGGTGCTCGAAGAGGACATTGTGCGGGTGCTCATGTTGCCAGATGGAGCGTATCGGCTTCAACGGACGTGGGCAATCTTAGATCGGAATACCTCAGATGTTCCCCTACACGGACGTGACCGCGGTGATCTGTCACCGTTCACCTGCCCCCCATCCACTATCCAAGTCAATGACGCAGGATGTGAGCTGACTACCCCACAATTGACCGCACGCTTTAACGCGCACAGTGGGCAGGTGCAATGGTTAACGGGGGATGGGCAACTTTTCGCTCGTGATGCCCGCCGCAATCCGTATAACCTTGATCCTAGCTCGCGCCGAGTATATCACTACATGGCGTGGGATGAGCATGAGCATTACTATGGCTTTGGAGAAAAAGCAGGCGATCTCGACAAGAGCGAGTATCGCATGGAGATGCGCAATACTGACGCGCTGGGCTATTCGGCACGACAAGGAGATCCGCTCTACAAGCACTGGGCGTTTTATATCACTTGGCTTCCCGAACGACAGATTGCCTACGGGTTATTTTACGACAACCTTTCAACCTCGGTCTTTGATATGGGGCGCGAACGTCACGCCTATTACGATGCTTATCGCATGTATATGGCGGAAGATGGAGACCTAGACTACTACTTGATTTATGGTGCCAGCATGGCACAGGTCTTGGAGAAGTTCACACGCCTAACAGGGCGGATGCCCGTTCCGCCACGCTGGTCATTGGGTTATCTTGGCTCCACAATGGCTTATACCGATATGGAAGATGCGCAGGCGCAACTACTGGGCTTCGTTGAAAAATGCCAAACCCACCGTATTCGTTGCTCCGGCTTTCATCTGTCCAGTGGCTACACCACTGATCCTGATACACACAAGCGGTATGTGTTCAATTGGAATCCCAAGCGCATCCCTGACATCAAGGGAATGGTCGATGCTTTCCATTCGGCAGGCATCAAACTGCTTGCCAACGTGAAACCCTATATCCTCCAGACGCATCCCCATTATGCAAACTTAAAGGAACATGGCGCGTTGGTGTTGCAAGCGGAAGCTGACCAACCCGCGAGCATGTCGCTTTGGAGCGGTTCGGCAACGGACCGTGAAGATGGGGCACACCTTGATTTCACCCATCCGCATGCTTACACATGGTGGAAGCAACAAGCTACCGAGCAACTGCTAGAATATGGGATTGATACGTTATGGAATGACAACAACGAATATGGCTTGTGGGATGATTTTGCGCGGTGCATGGGACATGGCGAGCCGATCAACTTGGGGCAGATTCGCCCATTGTTAACCATGTTGATGGTTCGCGCATCGTATGAAGCACAGGTTGCCCATCAAGCCCACATGCGCCCATTTGTGTTGACGCGCTCCGCAACGGTAGGGATGCAACGCTACGCCCAAACATGGTCAGGGGACAACCGCACATCGTGGGAAAGTTTACGCTACAATATTCCGATGGGCTTGGGGATGGGGTTGAGCGGCATGCCCAACGTAGGTCACGATGTTGGTGGGTTTTATGGCGAAGCACCAACACCTGAACTGTTGGTGCGGTGGGTTCAAAATGGGATTTTCCACCCACGTTTCACGATTCATTCATGGAATAGTGGGGAGGTTGGCGCAACTGAACCCTGGATGTATCCTGAAGTGTTACCCCTCATTCGAGAGGCGATTGATTTACGTTACCAATTGATTCCATATTTGTACGCCTTGATTTGGGAGGCGAGCGAACGGGGTTGCCCAATCATCCGCCCCATGGTGTATGAATTCCCAACAGACCCGAATTGCACCACTGAATCCTTTGACTTTATGCTTGGCTCACACTTGTTAATTCCGTCAGTTGTGGAGGAAGGGGCGGTGACGCGCTCGGTTTATCTGCCAACTGGCAATCAATGGTATGATCCTGTGCAGAACCAATGGTGCGATGGCGGACAGACTATCGAATTGGATGCTCCCCTAGAACGCATCCCCATGCTATATCGTGAGAACGCCATCATTGCCTATGCGCCCACTGATGAAACTCGGTTGATTCGTTTCTACCCCGCTCCACACTCTGCCACACACAGCTTTACCTGTATTGAGGATGACGGCGAAACCCTTGCTTATGCACAGGGAACGCTAACGCGCCTTACGTTTGAGTTGCAGACAACGCCCGATCACATTCAAATTTCCTTACGCAAGGTGGGGGAATATGAGTTGCCTTATCGCTCTATGGAGTTAGAGATTATTGCGGGGGAGGATCGACCGATTGTGTTAGAGGGTGATTTCTCGCATGAGGAGCGAGTTGAATCCGACGCCATTAAGCATCGGATTCGTATCAGTTGGTAGTCAATACCTACTTCATGCCGGTGGTAGCAATCCCTGTGGTGATGAATCGCTGTAAGAACGCGAATACCACCGTGATGGGCAACAACGTCAACACCGTCATGGCGAGAATGAAATGCCACTGAATGTTGAGTTCACCCTGAAAAGCATTCAATCCGACTTGCAGGGTGAATAACTCTTGTTTGCTCAAAACAATGAGGGGCCACAAGAAGTCATTCCAACGCCACATCACCGAGAAGATGGTTAACACTGCCAACGCGGGGCGTGCCAACGGGAGGATGATTTGCCAATAGATGCGCCATTCACTAGAGCCGTCAATTCGCGCCGAATCAATCAATTCATCAGGGATCGTCAGCATGTATTGGCGCAACAAGAAGACACCGGTGGGGGTGGCAGCTCCTGGAATGATAACACCCCATAGCGTGTTGTTCATGTTTAGGTTGGTGATGACCAAATAAACCGGCACAAGAATAACGGAGATAGGGATCATCAAGGTGGAGATTATCACCACAAAGATGAAGTTACGCCCCCTAAATTGATATTTACTGAGCGCAAAAGCCGCCATGCTGTTGATGATGAGCGTCAGGATGGTGGCTAAAACCGTGACCAAAACACTGTTGCGTAAGTAAGTTACGAAGTCAAACATGCGTAGCGGTTGGGTATAGTTGTTCCAAGCGAAGGTGAGTTCATTGATCTCCGTGCGCTGATTGATGTTCACTTTGATGATCTCACTTGGGTGCTGTAGGTCTACCATTTGCGCTTCAATACCCACCCGTCGCACTTGTGCCATCTCTACTTGCGTGCCATCTTCCAACGTCACCAGAAACAGCGGTAAGGGATCATCATACCCTTCAACCACTACCGAACGCTGTGAGAAGGGCAGGAAGGTGGGGGGGAATTTGGAGAGTGCTGCCTCTGTTTTGAAAGAGGACATCACCAACCACAGAACGGGACCGAACATCAAGCATGTTCCAAAGATTAAATAGGCGTAGGTTAGCACGTCGGTTATGTCAACCCGCTCGCTAAACCGTCTGCGTGTTAGGAATTGTGTGATGGTTGTCATGGCTTAAGCTGCCTCCGAACGTTGACCTAACCAAAGTTGGAACATGGTGAAGGCGAACAGAATGACCCCCAACACCACTGATGCGGCGGCGGCTAAACCGAAGAAGCGTGCTTGGTTAGAGAAAGCTGTTCGGTAAATGTATTGCACCATGTAATGGGTTGCTGTGCCGGGCCCGCCCCCTGTCAAAACGAAAACTTGGTCAAACACTTGTACCGCTCTAATCAGCGACAAGACCAACACCACAAACATAGTCGGCATCAGCAAAGGTAGGGTGATCTTTCGGAAGGAGTCTAGCTTGCCCGCCCCATCCATTTGACCTGCCTCATACAATTCAGACGGAATAGATTGTAAGCCCGCCAAAAGGATGAGGGTATAGAAACCCATTTGCGCCCATGTGCTGATGAAGATCACCCAAAAGCTCATCCAATCTGAATTCGTGGTGAATTCAATGGCTTCTATCCCGAAGGCGATCAAAACCGCGTTCAGCACCCCACGACGTTGCAATATCCACTTCCAGATTAAACCCACGACGACGGGCGAAAGCAAAACGGGATAGAAGAACACACTTCTAAAAAAGCCACGTAATATGATCTTTTGGTTCAATGCCAATGCTGTGATGAGGGAAATGATGACGGTGGCAACTACCTGATAAATCACAAAGCCGAAGGTATTGTAGAACGAACGCCAGAATAAATCTTCTTGACAGGTGTTAGGATTCAGATAATCCGCACAGTCTAACAATATTTTGAAGTTATCTAGCCCAACAAAAGGACGATCATTCAAAAAAATATTTGTTCCCCCGGTGAAGGCGTAGTAGAAATTCAACAACATCGGGAACAACACGAATGTTCCGAAGATCAACAGATTGGGCAAGACAAAAACATACCCCATCCGATCTACCCCAATCCAACCTTGAATGCGATCCAACACTAGACCGATGGCGTTCAGAAAAAGTTTCGTAAGCCATATGAATGGGAAGCCAAGCCAAGTGGAAAGATTCTCGAATGGGTTCATTCGATCAACTCGGAGTTGCCCAGATGATCCTATTTGAGACATAAAACTCCTCTTTCGGAAATAGCAAAAAGAAGCTACTGATTGGAACCAGTAGCTTCTTCCTGTTTAGCTAAATGGGGGAGAAAATGGCTTATTGACCAGCTGCAGCAATAGCGGCATCGAGGTCAGCTTGTACGAATGCAATCGCTTCATCCAAGGTGATTTCACCAACGATAACTTGTTCAAGGCGGTTGGGGGTTTCACGCCAAATCACGCTGTTGAATGGGTAGCCTTGCAAAGCAATCGCGGTATCTGCCAAAGCACCGACTTGCGCGGTGAAGGTTTCGATCGCAGCTTTTGCAGCAGCATTGTCGGTTTGGAAGTCTACACCAGCAGCAGCAACACCAGAGTGTGCCGGGATGAAGAGGGTGCGTGCAGAGAATTCTGAGTACACTTCTTCACTAGCGAGGTAGTCCATTACACGAGCAACTTGTTCGGGGTATTCCGTATCTGCGATACCAGCGAGTGCAGCACCACCAGGGAGACCGGTACAAGCAGCAGGACCGCAAGGATTGGGTACGACGACCCAGTCAAACGCATCAGCAACGCGAGTGACCATGTTGTTCACTTGCCAGCTACCGCTCATGTACATCACCAATTCGCCGTTGACGAATTGATCAATTGCTGCAGCGTAGGTGCCTTGTGTGCCCACCCAAATTTCGCGCGGGGTGATTTCTGCGGCGTGCCAACCCAAAACCATCTCAGCAGCAGCACGGTATCCAGCATCATCAACAAGGTTGACATGACCGGTTTCTTCGTTGAAGAAGGTTCCGCCCAAGCTAACAGCGGGACCTGCCATGCGATGACCAGAGCGGTCAATAGCAACAGCGTAGGGGGTGCCGGTTGCTTCTGCAACAGCGGTGGTTGCAGCAACCCAATCATCCCAAGTTGCGCCTTCACCAGGAAGTTCAACGCCTGCTTGTTCAAACAAGGTCTTGTTGACATAAGGACCGGTGATGGTCAATTGGGTCATCATCCCATAGATGCCGTCGCCGTCATCGGTGGATGGGCGCGTCCATGCGAGGGTAGCACCGAAGGCATTGTTCCAGTATTCGGCATCAACATAAGGGGAGATGTCCAAGAAGTATTTAGACAAACCACCCAAGTTGGTGATGCGTGCCATGTCGGGACCTTCGCCCGCCTCAAGTTGCAAGGGGAGGTTATCGAGGATAACTTGGTAAGCAACAGTGTCAACCACTACTTTAATATCGGGGTTTTCTGCTTCAAAACGATCCAACAAATCACGGAGAACATCGCCTTCTACACCATCGTTGTACCAAGCGATACGAAGTTCAACTGCATCTTGTGCAGCCAACGGAGCAACCATGACCAAAACAGCAAGGATGCTCAACAAAACAAACATCTTACGCATGTAAGAACCTCCAAATTATAGGGCTAATTGGGTAAGTAAAGCGAAAACTCGCTTCAAACATTGTACTGATTTAATGGGCAATTTTCCACAAAATCTAACCTATATTACTATAACTTTTTGCCTACGGATAGGTATAAAATTTGCTCATCCCAACCAATGAATGAAGGTAGTGTCATGCTAGAACCTGTGTTTGATCCGCTGACGTTTCGCACAACGGCATTAAATTTATTGGGCGAACACCCCCCACAATTCACCCCAATCCCGACTAACCAACATGCCTTGCAACAAAATGGCTACCAACTTCGACGCTTTGAATTCGACAATCACGAGGGGGCAATGGTCTTTGGCTACTTGCTCGTTCCAGACGGGATTAAGTTTCCTGCTCCTGCTGTTTTGTATCATCACTATCATGGGGGGCAATATCATCTAGGGAAGGATGAGATCTTCCTTCCGCGCGTAGGCGGACAAAGCCCCGCCAGTGCCCTCACCCAAGCAGGCTTGATTGTGTGTGTAATTGATGCTTATGGCTTCGGGCAACGCCTCCATCAAGGCACATTTAACATTCCTCAAATTGGCTTGAATGGGGAGGTCAACCTGTTCAAGCACTTCTTATGGCAAGGGAAGAATCTTTTTGGGCGGATGCTATATGATGACTGGTTGGCGTTTCAGTATCTCGTAAGC
>Ga0172376_10005831_pt1 | contig 13588 bp, 9 predicted proteins | sample Lak35m_FD_121114 | JGI IMG/M metagenome (GOLD analysis project Ga0172376, IMG submission 121114) | Freshwater microbial communities from Kabuno Bay, South-Kivu, Congo - kab_092012_35m | ecosystem: Environmental > Aquatic > Freshwater > Lake | place: Democratic Republic of the Congo: South-Kivu...
CACCTTCATCTGATCATTGCTCTGCGTCGTCGGCGTGATTTTCTGCTGAATAAAAACCGTCACCGCCATGAGAATCGGGAAGACCGCAATGTGATTTCCGTACATGGGAATGCTGAATCCGAAATCGAGTATGGAATCCGGAACGGAGAGATCCTTTGCCCAGAGGAAGCTGTGCTGACGAAGCTCTATCGAGGAGCGGAACACATAGAACATGGCAAAGAGCAGCGGCATCTGCAACAGCACCGGCAAACAGCCTCCAATCGGGTTGACTCCTGCCTCCTTGTAGATCCTGCCAAGCTCGCTCTGCAGCTTTGCCGGGTTATCCTTATACTTCTCCTGCAGCTCCTTGAGCACCGGCTGAAGTGCCGACATCTTTTTCATGGACTTCGTCGAAGCCATTGAAAGCGGGTAGGTGACCAGCTTGATCAGGAAGGCAAAAATGATAATGATAAGACCGTAGTTGCTTACAAAGGTGTTCATCCAGCCGAAAACCGGCAGAATGATAAATTCGGCAAAAGGTCTCGTCAGCCAGTCCCAGCCGAAGTCCATGATTTTTTCAAGGTCGGCATGCTGTGACTTGACAATATTGTAGTCAAGCGGCCCGAGATAGAGGCTGAACTTGTCATCCGATACCGTTCCGGTTGATGGAACGCCCATTTTCAGGGCTGCCGTATAGTTCTCAAACTCGTTACCGGCCGTTCTTTTTCCATCAAGATGGATGCCTTCCGTACGCCTGGAGGGAATAAGCGCTGCAACAAAATATTTGTTGCGGACTGCTACCCATTTGGCTTCTCCGGACTGCTCTTCACGGTAGGTCTCGTTCTCTTTGGCCGCATCAAGCTTAACGAGGCTTCCGCCAAGATAGGCGCCTGCAAGCACACTCTGTGACTCATCCTTCCGGTTTTTTTCCGAATAACCGAGTCCGCCATCCCACTGGAGCTGATACTCATTACCGGCAAGCTCACTGGCAAATCCTGTAAGCTTGACATCATAGCCGACTTTATAGCTGTCGCCGGAAAAGAGCCAGGTAATATCAATAGCCTGGGCAGGGGCAATGTCAAGGTGATAACGCACGGCGTAGCTCTGTTTGCCGCTGATAGCACGAACTGAATCAAGCGTTACCGTGCTGAAATAGAGGTCGCGGGTATCGATTTTTTTCCCTTCACGGGTCAGAAAGAGCAGTGAAAGAGCTCCGTTCCTAGTGTTGCTGACCAGATCGAACGGCTTGCGCTCTCCATTCAGATGCTTTTTCAGAACCAGTGACTTCAGTGTGGCGCCTTTGGAAGAGAGTGTTGCCCTGAAAAGATCATTATCCACCTTTACGAGTTGCTCACGACCTCCGGACGCCGTGGCAAAAACACCGAACGTATCCGCGGAAGGAGCCGCTGCCACAGGGGATGAAAGTGCCTGCGGATTGGTCTGCTCTATTTTCACCGCTTCCGGTGACTGTAACAGTTTTTTCTCCGGCGACATGAACTGCAGCCAGACGAACATAATCAAGCCAATAAGCGCAAGGCCTGTCAATGATTTTCTATCCATTACCTCTCTCTTTAATTTTACCGTGAAGATCGTTGTTACGCAAGGGTACCGGGTCAAACCCGCCCTTTGCAAAGGGGTTGCATCGAAGAATACGCCACACTGTCAACCAGAGGGCGTAAAAAAAATTATGAGTGCGAAAAGCTTCAAGCGCGTAGGCGGAACAGGTGGGGTAGTATCTGCAGGAAGAGCCAAGCAGAGGCGAAAGAAAGGCCTGGTAAAACTTTATCAGTAAAATCGGTACCTCATTGACATACTTCCAGATAGTCATGCTTTCATCCTTTATCCGGCAAAAAACGCTGCCCGTCATGAGTGCTGCATTAGATATAAAAGCCTGTCTTTGACTCCCTCTGTCAGGAAAGTCTCATCCCCTGCATTAACCGTCTGATCTCCTCCCTGAATTCCTGCAACTCCGGGAGTGTTTTTTTTCTGCCCGTAAAAAGAAAGACAATACAGAGTCTCTTTGCCTCAGCACCATCCTGCTCATCGCTACTGCTCCTTATTACCGATGACCGTTCAATCCGGTAGGCCTCTCTCATCATGCGCTTTATCCTGTTGCGCCGAACTGCAGATGGAACAGTTTTTTTACTTACCGCAAAAAGAATGGCCGGAACGCCTGGAAAAGAGCGGCTCTCCTGGCGGAGATCAGCATAGACCATTTTCAAAAAATCACCTCTCACACCGATCCCGCTTGAAAACAAAAGGGAAATCAGTTGCTTTTTTCTCAATATCTCATGCTTTCGCAGAGCGTGAAGGTGTGGCTTGTTCAAATCCTGAAAAGAGCAATTGATTCAACCCGACAGCCTGAAGGCCTGACGGGAAACTACTTACTGTCCGGCCGTACCCATTGCGCTGCTGACCGAAAGCGCGTGACGACCTTTTGCTCTTCTTGCAGAAAGAACTTTACGACCATTCTTGGTTGCCATTCTCGACCTGAATCCGTGCTTGTTCCTTCTTTTTCTATTCCGCGGCTGATAGGTTCTTTTCATCGCTTAAAACTCCAAACTTTTATAATAATTCAAAATTACTGGGCGCGTAATTTAGCACAATGAACACTCAATAACAAATAGTACAGTCCACCGCAAGAGTCTCTGCCCATAAAACAACATGCAACGAGGTAAAATATCGGATTCCCGCCACGACATATCAACAATGTGGATGGTTTGTGGATAAAAAAAGTCACTAACCCAAAAGCCCCGACAGGACGCCCTTCCGAAAGAATCCACACATGTTGACTACTGTAACAAAGAATACCGTTAAAGTCAACAAATAAAATAAAATACGATGTTGAAAACTTATGCCGGCCGGGGCACGGAATCTTGCGGGATTTTCATAAAGGAAATTGTTTTTTATCCACTTAAAACACTAACTTGTGAACAGTAAATGTTGATGGCTCGCACAATTTCGCTCCTTACCTCTCAAATCCCGGTATTCTATGCCCGAAGTTACGTCAAAGGCGCTCCCTGACTATCCGCAGACCAAAAACCAGAAAAGCGCCTCAATGGAACATCAGGTCTGGGATGCCTGCATGGAAGCCATCAAAGAAAAAATAAATCCGCTTGCATTTAAAACATGGTTCTCCCCGATCAAACCATTAAGCTTTTCCGGGAGTGAACTGACCATTGAGGTTCCAAGCCAATTTTTCTATGAGTGGATTGAAGAGAACTACTCCTCCTTTTTAAAACAGGCACTCAAGGATGTAATCGGCCCCGAGGCCGGATTGATGTATTCTATCGTTATGGATAAATCGCAGGGGCAGCCGGTAACGATTGAACTGCCGCACCAGAACACCATGAACAGTGATTTTATTGCGGCAAACCAGGGTGTTGAGTTAAAAACCAAAACAAACGGAACGTTTGAACGCGATCTGGCCCGTTTTGAAACGCATCTGAACGTCAAGTACACCTTTGACACGCTCATTCGCGGTGATTGCAACTCACTGGCATTCGCCGCTTCGAAATCCGTTGCACAGAGTCCCGGCCAGAACGCCTTTAATCCTCTTGTCATCTACGGTGGTGTAGGGCTTGGAAAAACACATATGATGCAGGCTATCGGCAACAGTGTTCGTGAAAACCGGCCATCTGCCCAGGTGCTTTATGTGTCGAGTGAAAAATTTGCGATTGACTTTGTTAACGCAATACAGAATGGTAAAATACAGGAATTTTCATCGTTTTACCGGGCCATCGATGTGCTTATCATCGATGACATTCAGTTCTTTTCCGGCAAGGAAAAAACGCAGGAGGAGATTTTTCATATTTTCAACACCCTTCACCAGTCCAACAAACAGATTATCCTCTCTGCGGACAGGCCTATAAAGGATATCAAAGGTATTGAAGATCGTCTTATTTCGCGTTTTAACTGGGGACTTTCAGCAGATATTCAGCCTCCGGACTATGAAACACGAAAGGCCATCATACTCAGCAAGCTACGCCAGGGTGGCGTTCCGCTTGATGAAGATGTTATTGAATTCATTGCAACAAATGTAACGGAAAACGTCAGGGAGCTTGAAGGATGCATTGTCAAGTTGCTTGCGGCACAATCTCTTGACAACAGGGAAATTGATTTGAATTTCACAAAATCAACCCTCAAGGATATTATCCGCCATACCACAAAACGTCTGACACTTGACACGATTGAAAAAGCTGTATGTGCCTACTTCTCCATTACTCCCAATGACCTGAAGGGAAAATCGAAAAAAAAGGAGATTGCTGTCGGTCGCCAAATTGCCATGTATCTGGCAAAAAACCTTACCGACTCCTCATTGAAGACGATCGGCCTTCATTTTGGTGGCAGAGATCACTCAACGGTCATTCACGCAGTCACTACCATTACAAAAAGAGTCGATACGTTTACCGAAGAGCGGAAAAAAATTGAAGAGATCCGTAAAAGAATAGAGATTCTTTCAATGTAGGTATGGTTATGTTTACAACATGTTAAGATGGTGTTGGCACAATCTTGGTAAGTGAAGGGTTATCAACAGAAAAGGTTCAGAAAATAGTTTATCAACAAACCTCACACAGACCGACTGATTGAAAAAGAGGCGGTTATCAACAGAGAAGAGGTTATGAAAAATTTGATTAACTGTAATTTTAATAATACAATAGAAGAGTCTTGAATGGAGTTGTCCAGATATCAACACTCTCAACAACAACAACAATATTTCTATAAATATTAAATAGTAAAAGTTGGAGCAGATGAAATTAACTTCCTCAATTCGTCAACTGCAGGATGCTGTAAGCAAGGTTGCACAGGCAATTCCTGCAAAAACTATGGATCCTCGTTTTGAAAATGTTCACCTATCCATAGAGTCCGGAACTCTGACGCTTTTTGCAACAGACGGAGAACTTTCCATTACTGCAAGAAGTGATGTGGATACCTCTGACAGCGGCAACATCGGAATCAAGGCGAGAACTCTCCAGGATTTTCTCAGAAGCATGTATGATACTTCAGTGACCTTCGACATCGAAAGGCAGGAGATCAGTGATCATGGTACCGTTCACATCAAAACTGACAAGGGTCGCTATAAAATACCCTGCCAGTTTGAAAGCAAACAGGAGAAGTACGAAAAGATCTACGACATCTCTCTTGAACTTGCAACAGAGGAACTTCAGGATCTCATTCAGAAAACCATTTTTGCCTGTAGTGTTGATGGTATGCGGCCGGCCATGATGGGTGTACTGTTTGAACTTGAAGGATCGGTTATTACCGCAGTCTCGACTGACGGGCACAGACTGGTAAGGTGCAGAAAAAGCTCATCAACGGATATTGCTGAAAAACAGAAAATAGTTGTTCCGGCAAGAGTTCTGTCAATAATCCAGAAGCTTGCACAGTATGAAACCGTTACCATGAGTATCGATTCAGAGCGGCGTTTTGTGCGATTCATCAGCGGAAATATTGTTCTTGATGCAGCTCTTATTGTTGAACCATACCCAAATTATGATGCGGTTATCCCTGTAGAGCATGACAAGCATATGATTGTTGATCGGTCGTTGATCTATGATTCAGTCAAGCGGGTAGGGCGTTTTTCAAGTATCGGAGATGTCAAGATTGTTATTGAAGGTGAAGTGCTGAAAATACTGGCCGAAAATACCAATGAGGGTGAAGCCGCACAGGAAGAATTGCCCTGTACCTACAACGGTGAACCTATCACCATCGGCTTTAATTCACGGTTTATCGAAGCTGCCCTTGCACATCTTGATGAAAATGAGATTCGTATAGAATTGAAAAGTCCTACAACGGCCGTTATTTTCAAGCCGCACAAGGAGGAAGAGGATGATAAACTGATTATTCTGGTCATGCCTGTCCGAATCAATAATTGATGGTTATCGTCTTCAAATTATTGTCGTTAAGCTATCTATGAATGATCGGTAAAAAAATCTCCTCTCCCGACACGTCGGGAGAGGAGCGTTTATGTGCCCCATTCTACTTGTTAACCATTTCTTACTCAGAAATAACCGGGATGCTTTGAACGATGAGGGGAATTATTGCTGCTTGAACATATACAGTATGAGAATTTCAGGAATCACCGCTCGTCAGTTTTTGAGCCGACAGAAGGGATTAATCTCATTTACGGCCATAACGGATCAGGAAAAACCTCGATTCTTGAAGGTATCCACTATTGTGCACTGACAAAAGGGTTTGTCAGTGCAGCGGATAGTGATTGTCTTCTTTTTGCTACGGATTATTTTCTGCTTGAAAGCATTTTTAAGGATTGTTCAGGCTACGGTGTGACGGTGAAAATCAGCTATACAAAAGAGAAGGAGAAGCTGGTAGCGGTCAATAACAGTGAAATAAAGCCATTTTCAAGCCATATAGGCAGGGTACCCTGCATTACCTTTTCTCCTCCGGAAATGATTATTGTCAATGGCGCACCTGCGGAAAGAAGGCGGTTTATTGACAACGCTATATGCCAGACAGACAGAAGATATCTTGATGATCTGATCGCTTATCGAAGGGTTCTTCAGCAAAGAAATGCGCTGTTGGCCCAATTAGCGGAGAAAAAATTCCCGCAGGAGGGAATGCTTGCCCTCTGGACTGAAAATCTATCAAGACTTGCCGCTTCAATTGTACACGCACGGCTCTCATTTATACATGAATTTTTTTCGCACTTTCGCGAGCTTTATCGGCAATTATCGCTTCATGAGGAGCCATCTCTTTTCTACAGAAGTTCACTGGGTACGCTCAGTGCAGATAGTTCAGTCGATGAGCTCTATCGTCGATTCACACAAAAATATCATGAGACAGAAAGCTATGAGATGATGCGTGCGTAGATAATGAGCGGACCTCACCGCGATGAGCTTCTTTTTTTCATCAACGGCAAAGAGATCAGGAAATACGCCTCACAGGGTCAGTTACGAACATTTCTTATCGCACTGAAGCTTGCCCAGCACCGTTTTTTTTACAAAAAAACCGCTGAAAAGCCGATCTGTCTGCTTGATGATATTTTCAGTGAACTTGATGCTTCAAGGATTGCTGATATATTCACTATTCTGGAAGATTGCGGACAGACCATCATTACCTCGACAGAAAAAAAAGATCAGAAAAACATTACGGCATTCTCTGTGGAATCACTGAAAGACAACCGGGAGCACTGAGCGGTGTCAAGAACAAAAGATCCGAAAAAAATCTCTTCTGTAGTCGGCGCTATGTGCCAGTCGTTAGGGCTTACAGAGGCATATGAGCAGTACAAGACACTCCAGATATGGAACAGTGTTGTTGGTGAGGCTATTGCCGGTGCCACCTCCATTGAGCGATTTACCGGCGGACAGCTCTTTATCCAGGTGAAAAATCCCTCATGGCGCATGGAATTGAATTTTCGAAAACAGGATATACGCAACAAACTTAATGCCGCCCTTGAGCGCCCGATAGTTGAAGAGATTATTTTTAAATAACGTACTTCACCGCTATCGCTCTCCGTTAAGCCCGACGAACCAGCGGCCGGGTAGCGGCGACGGCCATCTCCATAGTAGCTGTATCGTTAATTGTATATAAAAAAAGGGTTACCGTTTCCGGTAACCCTTTTTGGTTTTCAACAGCCCATACTGCTGTTTGATCACAGATTGCAGCTCAACTGGTAGATCTCAATCATTTTATCTGCATAGGCCTTGCCGAAATCGATGCATTTTTCAAATTCAGGTTCATGAGGTTTGAACTTTACCATGACATTCTGTTCAAAAACTTTCAGCTTGAGCAGTGAGAAATTTGTTTCAATCATTTTTGCTGCCTCACCGCTCCATCCATAAGAGCCGAAAGCGGCGCCGAGCTTTCCCTTGTCACGAATCGGGTTTATGGCCGCGAAGAGCTGATAGATTTGCGGCAGTATATTCTGGTTTATCGTAGGCGATCCCACGATAATTCCTGAACAGTGGGCGATCTTGTCCTCAAGTTTTGAAAAATGCATAGACTCTATGTCACAAATCTCAATATTGAAATCACATGACTGGCGGAGACCCTCTGCTATTTTATGGGCAAGCAGAGTGGTGTTTTCATAGGCAGAAACATAGGCAATCAGGATATTTTTTTCCTGAGGCATCGCAATGGCCGTAGTCGCATATTTTAAAGAGAGATCTACATATATTTTCCAGTTTGATCTCAGAATAGGGCCATGACCGGGACAGATGGTCTGTATGTCAAGAGCTCTGATTTTTTCTACCGCCTGAATCATGTATTTACTGAACGGTCTGAGAATAGCATCAAAATAGTAGGTAAAGGCATCGTCAAAATCACCCACAAGGTCATCAAACATCTCTTCGTGCGAGAAATGGGAGCCAAAAGAGTCACAGGTGAAAAGAATCCGGTCCTCCTCAAGCCAGGTATAGATGGTGTCAGGCCAGTGAAGATTGGGCGCATTGATGAAATGAAGCGTTTTATTGCCAAGATCAAGCGAATCTCCTGTTTTTACAACAAGTGATTTAAAGTCATGACCGGTCTGGTCGCGGAGAAATTTGATCGCGTTACCGCTGCCGACTACGGTTGCATTTGGAGCCACGGCAAGCAGGTTTCTGACATTGCCTGAGTGATCCGGTTCCGTGTGGTCAACAATGATATACTCTATCTCAGAAGGGTCGGTAACCTGTTTTATTTTAGCAAGATATTCAGGCCAGAATTTCTCCTTTGTTGTCTCTATAATGGTCTTTTTCTCCGCATTGATGAAATAGGAGTTATAGGTTGTGCCATATTTTGTCTCCATTACGATGTCAAAGGTAATAAGACCGGGATCGAGCACACCGATCCAACTGACATCACTTGAAACAGGAAGTACTTTATTGTCTGCCATGTTAGTTTCAAAAAAATAGTTAAAAATTATTCTCCAATAGCCTGTAACACTACAGGGAAACAGGATATATAGTTCCTCAAAAATGGGAAAAAAGATACAGTATATACAAACAAAACCGAAACAGGCTTTTCATAAAGCAAGGTCACTCCCGGGGTTGTAGCTCTCGGTATGGCGGATATCCCTTATCAGCTCAATCCCCTCAGCAGAAAATGAAAAGAGCGTATCATCAGAAAAAAGCATGCTGAAATCCTGCGGCTTGAAAAAAGGAAGAAATTTCTGGCAATGCTCATCAAGTCGTTTAAGATAGAAGTGCGTGTTCTCGTCAGGTTTCTCTTTTTTCCATTCCGTGGAGAGCTTGCCTTTCTCATACGAAGCACTGCCCGCTCCTGTTCCGGAGATATAGTAGGTGATCCGGTCCCCTTTTGTTACCCGAAGGCCGTTCTTGATAGCGATTTCATAGGTTATTGCTTTTGAGCGTTTACCAGATTTCACATCTTCGGCGTATTGTTCAACGGTGCTTTTCAGCGATTCTGTTTTTGTAAACTCGGTAATATCAAGTTCATGGTTCAGAATTTTATTACGGTACTCGGTGAAAAGATTGTGAAGTCCTTCAATATCTTCGCTGAGAAGCTTTTCAAAGCCTTTGCGGACAAAATCACGCCCGAACTTCTCTCCGCTTCTGCTTGTAAGCGAAGATCCTTTCAGAATCATGACGTCCTCATAGCTGAGCAACGCATAATTTTTTTTCATGTAGGAGATCATCTTTCTGTACCGCCCGTCAAAACCTATTTTAATGCCTTCCGGCATAAGCGCAGAAACTTCACTGACAAGCAATCTTTCATCAGTTTCACGTATCACCCCAGGTGGTGGAATAAACAGAATACCATCCGTATCAACCTCAATAACGCGGCATCCTCTGGCTTCAAACTCAACAATCATTTTTTTTGCAATACTCTGTCCGGTTGATGTCACTCTGTCCGCTTCTGCAAAATCATTGAATATCCCTCCGCTGAAACCAAGATAGCCGTACATGGCATTGATAACTATTTTGAATGAGCTTTGCATCGCATCAAAATTATCGGCAAGCGATTTGTTTCCGCACTCTTTTTCTCTGAGTGATCGATCTTTGGCTTTGAAACGCAACTCCTTCAGATCATTGAGCACACCCGGAAAGACCTTCAATTCGTCACTTTTTGGACAAATATCGTAAGAGAGCATGATAGAGGGGTAGAGTGACTCAACATCAGCATAGACAATAGGGCCGAGAATCCCTTTCAGGAAGACTTCGGTATATCCTCCGGAGTGCTGTTGACCGGCAGTGGGCCTTGGGATAGAGTGTTTAAGGCGGAGGTATTCGCGGACCAGAAGAACCTCTATCTTCGCAGCCTGGCCTATGCGGGCGGTCATTGCATAGGTATACGGCAGCATTTGTGAGAGATAAAAATTGCTGGCAGAAAGTAAAGAGGAGAGAGCCCTTGTTTCGCGAACATCATCAAGCGCATAGGCAAGAAGTTTTGCATGATTATTTTCCCAAAGCGCAGCTATATCCTTGTAGTCAACGTAAGTTCTATCGGGTGAAGCAAAACCAAAATGTTTAGCCACGGCTTTCAGACCGTAACTCTGCATGGAGCGTTTCGAGATATCGTAACTCTGCACCAGGAAAAGAGTATCAATAACATGCCTCCCGGGGATATCATAAAAGGTGTAATCAATACTCCGTTCAGCGAAACGAATGCTTGACGGGTATGTTTTAGGCAGAAGGTTGTTTCTGCCTATCGAAAAAGGAATACCATGTTTTTCGCATCTACGCTGCAGATAGGGAAGATCAAAGCTGAATATGTTGTGCCCCTCGATAACATCAGGATCTTTCTCTCCTATAAGTGACACTGCCGCTTTAAGCAGCTCCCGTTCACAGCTCTTTTTTGAATGGAGAACAGCCTCCCATCCACGATTATCACAAAAAGAGACAATAATGATCTCATCAGAACCGATCCCGTTTGCCGCGCCATCACGTTTTTCAGGATTGTAATTCGTCTCAATATCAAGCTGCATGCGGTAGAGATCATCAAAGATCATACCCTTGAAGAGGGTTTTGCCGCTCTGAAGAAAATACTGAGTGACGGCATCGCCTTTATTATATATGTGTGAACTGTTCTCAACTGCCGGACTCTGGATACCTTGATCGGCACTCTCGCCAAAACGTCTGTTGTTTAAAAAGTCAAGAGCCCCGCGATAATTTCTCCAGCTTTTGAAAATGGAGAGAAATTGATAGTAGTTTGATCCGCCGAGTTTTACCAGCCAGAACTTTTCATTTTCTTCCGGAACAAAGCCCTCAAGCAGTGAACTGTCAGAAAGGAAAAAATAGGGGAAAAACGTATCGTCATGGTGTGTGACCGAGGCGCCATGACGACTGAATACCCTTATTTGTGTGTCGCTCAGCTGGTATGCGCCAACTATCCCCTGCTCTTTATCTTTACCGAACAGCAGATCATTATTGACAATGTCACCGATGATACTTTCCATGGAATAAAAATATGAATATCAGGACTGATACTATAAATGGTGTTTCACGTGAAACAATATTGCTCGCTTAACGTCCAAGGCGAACGGTTAGAACTGAAATATCTGAAGGGGAAACGCCCGGTATCCGCGATGCAACTCCTATTGTTTCAGGGTTGTGTTTTTTCAGCTTCTCTTTTCCTTCGTTTGAAAGCCCGGATATCCCGTCATAGTTGAACCGGGGTGGTATCCTGAGTGATTCCAGTCTTGAGATCTTCTCGGCCATCAGAAGGTCACGTTTAAGATAGCCCTCATATTTAAGGTCAATATCAACCTGTTCATAGAATGAGCGGTCGATGGTTATCTGATGAACACTGTTTCGAAATGTTTCTGATTCAGCAAGAATCAGCTCAAGGGTGATTCCCGGCCTTTTCAGCAGTGATGCTACATGCTGGCCGATCTCTACAGGGGTATAGCCTGATTTTGCCAGCATGCCGTTTATCTCTTCAGGCTGTAGCCTTGTGTTGGCACATAGTGCCTTAAGATGATTAATCTTCTCTATTTTAGAAAGGCACTGATGATAGGTTTCATGTTGAACAAGCCCCGCTTTATATCCGAAGGTCACAAGGCGCACATCCGCATTATCATGGCGAAGGTGGAGACGATGTTCGGCAGAAGAGGTAAACATTCTATAGGGCTCGAGCGTCTCTTTTGTGATGATATCATCAATCAGAACGCCGATATAGGCCTCCGAGCGCCTGAGATTGATAGGGGGGCAGGATCTCGCTTTCAGTGAGGCGTTTATACCGGCCATTAATCCCTGGGCGGCAGCCTCCTCGTATCCTGAGGTTCCGTTGATCTGTCCGGCAAAGTAGAGGTTTTCTATGAGTTTGGTTTCCAGCGTGCCCTTTATCTGGTACGGAAAGAAGTAGTCATATTCAATTGCGTATCCCGGCCGGATAATTTTTGCATTGCTCAGGCCGGGTATGGAGCGCAATCCCTCTTCCTGAATATCCTCCGGCAGTGACGTCGAGAATCCATTGACGTACATCTCATTGGTATCAACCCCTTCGGGCTCGAGAAATATATGGTGGCTCTCCTTACCAGGGAAGCGGCAAATCTTGTCTTCTACAGACGGACAGTATCTCGGGCCGATGCCCTGGACTTTTCCGGTGAAGAGCGGGGAGCGGCTGAACCCTTTTTTCAGAATCTCATGAGTATCAGGCGTTGTTTTTGTGATGTAGCAGCTTACCTGTCGTCGATTGCAGTCAAGTGATTTGCTGAACGAGAATGCCGAGGGCTCCGCATCCCCCTGTTGGCTCTCCACCAGCGAGTAGTCAACACTGCGCGCATCAATTCTCGGGGGTGTTCCGGTTTTCAGTCGGCCTGCCACAAAGCCGTGACGCAAAAGATCCTCGGTTAATCCGCGAACCGGAGGTTCCGCCGTTGTTCTCCCTCCGTCATAATGGTTCATTCCTATATGGATCAAGCCGTTAAGAAATGTTCCGCAGCAGAGAATAGCGGCGCCTCCCGAAATGACTTTTCCGGAAGAGATTCTTGCCCCCTGAAAGATGCCCCCATGTGATTCGATTCCTACTACGGTGTCCTGCAGCAGGTCGATATTGGTCTCGCGCTCAATAACTTTCCGCATATAGAGGGAGTACATCGCTTTATCCGCCTGCGCTCTTGGCGAGTGCATGGCCGGCCCCTTACTGCGATTAAGCATTCTGAACTGGATCCCGTTTGCGTCTATAGCTCTAGCCATCTCTCCGCCAAGAGCGTCAATTTCTCTTGTGATCTGACCTTTGGCTACGCCGCCTATAGCCGGATTGCAGGACATTCTCGCAATCGACGAGAGGTCTGTTGTTATAAGCAGACAGGAGCACCCGGATCTCGCCGCAGCAAGCGCAGCTTCGCAGCCTGCGTGGCCGGCCCCCGCAACGATAATATCATACATGTTTTGAGGATTGTTTCACGTGAAACATTTTGGTTGCTGTTTGTTTATTCCCTGCTCAAGATACGCATATTTAAGGGGATCTGCCGTACGGCAATGGCTACAGGCGCGCCCGGCAGGGCCGCTGCTGCCGATTGCCCGGAGATATTCGGCAAGCAGAGTAAAAGAAAAGTAAAAATGTTTTCAGCAAGCACTGTTTGATTATAGCCGTTATCGCGGTCACCGCAAGGGCAAAAGGGACAAAAATGTCCTCTTATGGTAATAAAAACAATCAAATGATTTCAGCATATCAGTTGGAAAGCATGCCATCACGCTGTTTAGGG
>Ga0172376_10005834_pt1 | contig 13584 bp, 11 predicted proteins | sample Lak35m_FD_121114 | JGI IMG/M metagenome (GOLD analysis project Ga0172376, IMG submission 121114) | Freshwater microbial communities from Kabuno Bay, South-Kivu, Congo - kab_092012_35m | ecosystem: Environmental > Aquatic > Freshwater > Lake | place: Democratic Republic of the Congo: South-Kivu...
CACGGCAAGCATAGTCACGCGAGTCCGGCCGAGGATGGCCCGCTCTGGGCGTGATTCCGCATGCCGAGCCCGTCCTTCACCCGAGGTCGCGTCAGGACGCGATCGCCTCCGAGCTTTCCGAGATCTTTCGTGGAGCACCGGCTCAGGGTGCGGCAACGGAATCTCGTCCACCGCTGCGCCGGCGGATTGGCTCCGCGCTCCCGTGGCGTACGCCTCCAGGCGTGCGCATGGCCCCGCGTGCTCGGGAAGCGTTCGCCGGCCCCCTTCGCCTCCCCTCCCGGACCTCCGGGGCGTCGCGCCAGCAAAACAGGATCTGCTCTAACGACGTGCAATCAGTCCCAGGTCGAGTCCGAACACGAACATCATCAGCGTGAGGATGAGGGCGAGTCCGAGGTAGGAGAGCGTCATCACGACCTTCTCGCTCGGTGGCTTGCCGCGGACGAGTTCGTAGAGCAGGAACACCATGTGCCCGCCGTCGAGCACGGGGATCGGCAGGAAGTTCACGACGGCGAGGTTGGCGCTGAGCATCGTGAGGAAGAGGAGGAGGCGGCCGAAGCCCTCCTGGGCGGAGCGGCCCGCCTGCTTGGCGATCTCGATCGGGCCGCCGAGCAGCCGCGGGCTGATCTCGCTGCGGGTGAGCTTGCCGAGGAAGCCCCACACGAGCGAGAGATCCTGTCCCGCGCGCCGCAGGCCGCGATCGAGCGCGGCGGAGAGACTGTCGGCCCGCACGAGCGTGTAGACCGGCTCGAAGGCGAGGCCGCGATCGACGACGAACCGGTCCGGCGCATCGGTCGGCTCGAGCGTCACCTCCCGCTCGCCTCCCGCGCCCTCGAGCGCGAGCCGCAGGCGGGTCCCGGCCGGGACCCGTTGAAGCACGGCGGCGACCGCGGGCCAGTTCGGAGCCTTGGAGGACAGTTCGACGCCCTCGTCCGCGGCCGTTCCCGCCTGCGTGTCGGGCTCGAGGAACCACGCGCGCACGACGCGATCGCCGGCCACGACACCGGCCCGCTCGGCGGGCCCGCCGGGCACGACGGCCGCCACGTCGGCATCGACCGGGAGTGCGACGCCGAGCGACGCGAGCGATGCGGGACTGGCCGGCCAGTTGGCCTCGTTGTCGATCCACGTGACCGCCCGGGGCACGACGTCGACGTCGCGCGATGCGCCGTCGGCCGCGGCCACCGTCAGCCGCACGTGCTCGCCGGCTCGTCGCGCGAGCCGCTCGTCGAGCGCGAGTGGATCGCCCGGATCCTCGCCGTCGATCGCCACGAGCCGCTCACCGACCCGCAGGCCGGCCGCCGCGGCAGGCGAACCGTCCTGGATCGCGGAGATGCCCCGCGCCGTCATCGTCATGCCGGTCACGCGCGTCGGCTGGGGGGGCAGCATGACCGCGACGGTCGTCGGATTGCCGCGGTCTCCCGCTGCCGCGCCGCGCTCCACCGCGAGCCGCACCGGCTGATCGACCCGCGCCGCGAGCGCGACGATGAGATCCGCGTAGCCGTCCACCGGTCGGCCGTCCACCGAGCGGATCGTATCGCCGGCCGCGAGCGCCGGCGTGGCCTTGGCGGCGGCGCCCGCGAGCACCTTCGGGACCTCCCGCGGCAGCGTGAGCGACCACGGGTTCGTGACGCCGATCGTCGGTGCACCGAGGTCGGTGTCGGGATGCAATCGGGCCGTGACCGTCGCCTCGTCGCCCGGCCGGCGGTACTCAATCTCGATGCCCTCCCGGACGCTGCCGAGCGTCACGCCGTATCGGAGGTCATTGAAGATCGGCCGCCGCTGCCGGCCGATCCGCACGATCTCGTCGCCGGTGCGCAGGCCGGCCTTCCACGCCGCGCCGCCGGGGCGCACGCTCGAGATCGCGCAGGTCATCTCGCGCACCCCGAGGCCGAACGCCCACGAGGCCATGAGCACGGCGAAGATCACGTTCATGATCACGCCCGCCGAGATGATGGCCATCCGTTTCGGCACGCTCTGTGCCGGGTAGCTGCGCGGGTCCCAGGCCGGATGCGGGTCGCTCGTGGGCTCGGCGGGGAGGTCGCCCGAGGGCAGGTCGTGATGGTCCGACACGCCACGGGCCCGCCGGGCCTCCTCGGCGGCGGCCGCCGGATTGTCGTCCTGGCCGAGCATCTTCACATAGCCGCCGAGCGGCAGGGCGCCGATGCCGTACTCGGTCTCACCCCACTGGAACTTCGCGAGCTTGAGCCCGCCGACGTCGAAGCCGAGATAGAACTTCTCGCACTTCACGCCGCAGGCCTTGGCCACGAGGAAGTGCCCCAGTTCGTGCACGAAGATCACGAAGCCGAGGCCCAGGGCCACCTGGAGGATCACCCACCAACTGCCCGGATCGAGCATCCACGCGAGGCCTGCAGCCACGGGGAGCGAGACGGTGAACGGGGTCAGACACTCGCCCACGAGGCCACCTCCTGTCGTGCCCATGCGTCGAGCGCACGCAACTCGTCGAGTTCGGGATCGGAACGATACGGATGTGCGGCGAGCACACCCGCGCACACCTCCGCGATGTCGGTGAACCGCAGGCGGCCGTCGAGGAAGCCCTGCACCGCCTCCTCGTTGGCCGCGTTGAGCACGGCGCCGGCCGTGCCGCCGCGCTCGGCCGCTTCGAGTCCGAGGCGCAGCGCCGGAAACCGTGCCGGGTCGGGCGGCTCGAATTCGAGCGTGAGCGGCATCGCGACGTCGAGCCGTCGCGCGGGTCCGGGCAGCCGCCGCGGATAGGAGAGCGCGTACTGGATGGGGAGCCGCATGTCGGGGGGGCTGAGCTGGGCGATGACCGAGCCGTCCACGAACTCCACGAGTGAATGGACGATCGACTGCGGATGGACGAGCACCTCGAGCTGCCCGGCGGGCACGCCGAAGAGCCAGCGCGCCTCGATGAGTTCGAGCGCCTTGTTCATCATCGTCGCCGAATCCACGGTGATCTTCGGCCCCATCGACCAGGTGGGATGGCGGAGCGCCTCGGCCGGCGTGACGTCCGCGAGCGTCGCGGCCGGCCGCGTGCGGAAGGGACCGCCGCTGGCCGTGAGGAGGATCCGCGCCACCTCCGTGGGGCGACCCGAACAGAGCGCCTGGTGGATCGCGGCGTGCTCGCTGTCGACGGGGATGATCGTCGCCCCGGTCCGCTCGGCCAGCCGCATCACGAGCGGCCCGGCCATCACGAGTGTCTCCTTGTTGGCCAGCGCCACGGTGCGACCGGCGGCGACGGCGGCCCACGTGCTGCGCAGGCCGGCCGCTCCGACGATGGCGGCGACCACGCGATCGATCGCGGGGTCGGCCACGAGCTCGTCGAGGGCCTCGTCGCCGACCGCCAGCCGGGTTCCCGGCGGCAGGCTCGTCGCATCGACCGTCGCGGCCGCGTCAGGATCGACGATCACCACCCAGGCGGGCCGGAACCGGCGGGCCTGCTCGAGCAGCGGCTCGACGCTGCGCCGCGCGGCGAGCAGATGGGGCACGAATCGCCCCGGGGATGCCGCGATCACGTCGAGCGTGCTGCGGCCGATGCTGCCGGTCGAGCCGAGGACGGCGACGCGCACGATCTCATCCGCCGCCGTCCCGCGGGACTCGGCCGATCGTGACACCGGTTGGGGCGGCGGGACGAGCGCGCCGGGGAGTCGCTGCACGGTCGGAGAATTCGGGGACGCCTTGCCCAGGACGGCAATCCGTCAATGTACGGCGGGCGGCACGGGACCGCCACACGACGTCTCCGCGGTGGTGCGGTCGTTTGTCCCGCGGGAGATCGCCGCCTAGGATGGCTGAGTTGTCTCTGCAGGCGGTCACCCCGCCATGGAAGTCCCGCGATGGCGAAGAAACGAGATGTCCCCAAGCGATCGCCCGATCGGCGGTCCGGCGTTGGAGGCAATCTCGTCTGGTCGCTCGTCGCCGCCGGCGCGGCGAGCCTCTTCGCGCTGAGCCTGCTCGGCTCCGCGCCGCAGCTCGAACTGTCCTACAGCGATCTCGTGCGGCTCGTCGCGGCCGCCGGCGAACCGCAGGGCGACGAGGCGGCGCCCGGTTCGGGATGGGTGAGCATCGAGCGGTCGGGGCTCGAAGGCCGCACGGAGGCGCTCTACGGCGACCTGCACGACGTGGTCATCGGAGGGTTCCAGGTCTCCGGCAAGGTCCGCGAGATGGCGGCCCATCCGGCACCGGAGGGCGGGGCGGTCGAGCGGGTCGGGCGACCCGCCTCCACGGAGCGACGCTTCCGCACCTCGAAGCTGCCGAGCGAAAACTCCGAGTCGGAACTCGTGCGGCTCCTCAACGAGCACGGCGTCCCCTTCCGCTACGAGGATCCGCCCAGTCCGTGGCGCAACTGGGTGCCGCTGCTCGTGATCACGGGGCTCTTCGGCCTCCTGCTCTTCGCCATGATGCGGCGCATCGGCGGTGCCGGCAGCCCGATGGCCTTCGGTCGCAGCCGCGGCAAGATGTACGCGCAGGAGGACCTCGGCATCACGTTCGACGACGTGGCCGGCATCGACGAGGCCGTCGAGGAATTGCGCGAGGTGGTCGAGTTCCTCCGCAGCCCCGAGAAGTACCAGGTGCTCGGCGGCCACATCCCCAAGGGCGTGCTGCTGGTCGGCCCGCCGGGCACCGGCAAGACGCTCCTCGCCAAGGCGATCGCGGGCGAGGCGGGCGTGCCCTTCTTCGGCCTCTCCGGCAGCGACTTCGTCGAGATGTTCGTGGGCGTGGGTGCGGCCCGCGTCCGCGACATGTTCCAGCAGGCCACGGCGAAGGCGCCGTGCATCATCTTCATCGACGAGCTCGACGCGCTCGGCAAGACGCGCGGCACGAGCGTCGTGGGCGGCCACGACGAGCGCGAGCAGACGCTCAACGCGCTGCTCGTGGAGATGGACGGCTTCGGCAGCAACTCCGGCGTCATCGTGCTCGCCGCGACGAACCGGCCGGAGACGCTCGACCCGGCGCTCCTGCGACCCGGCCGCTTCGACCGCCACGTGCTCGTCGACCGTCCCGACGTGCGGGGCCGCGAGGCGATCCTGCGCGTGCACGTCACGAACGTGAAGCTCGACCCCGCGGTCGAAGTCGGCCAGATCGCTCGCATCACCTCCGGCTTCGTCGGGGCGGATCTCGCGAATCTCGTCAACGAGGCCGCACTGCTCGCCGCCCGCAAGGACAAGTCCTCCGTCGGCATGGACGAGTTCAACGAGGGGGTGGAGCGGGTCACCGCGGGCCTCGAGAAGAAGCGACGCGTGATCCACGAGGACGAGAAGAAGCGGGTGGCCTACCACGAGGCGGCGCATGCCCTCGTGGCGATCTCGCTGCCGAACACCGATCCGGTCCACAAGGTCTCGATCATCCCGCGGGGCCTGGCCGCCCTCGGCTACACGATGCAGCGGCCCGAGGACGATCGCTACCTGATGACGCAGTCGGAGCTCGAGAGTCGGATCCAGGTGCTCCTCGCGGGGACGATCGCCGAGGAGATCGTCTATGCCGACGTGTCGACCGGCGCCCAAAACGACCTGGAACGCGCGAGCGAGATCGCCCGAGCCATGGTCATGGATTACGGCATGAGCCGGCTCGGACGGGTGGCCTTCCGCGAGAGTCCGCGCTCGCCGTTCCTGGCCGGAGCCGCGGGCGATCTGACGGGTGCGCGGTCGCACAGCGAGCAGACGGCCCGCGAGATCGACGAGGAGGTGCGGCGGATCGTCGACGACGCCATGCGGTCGGTGCGGCAGATCATCGAATCGCGACGCGCGGCCCTCGAGGCCGTCGCCCGCCGGCTCATCGAGTGCGAGGTGATGGACGGCGACGAACTTAAGAGCGTGGTGGACGGGGCGACGCCGGTGCCGCAGCTCGTGCCCGGCACCGGGACGGAGCGGCGACCCGTGCGCCCCGTCGCCGACGCCGAGGCCTCGGGCCCGGCCGCCGAGGCCTGAGCACCGTGTCGCAGCGGCGGGTCTTGCCGCCCGCGCCGGCCATCCAGGCTGCACGACCGATACGGTCCGGCTCGCCGGGGCCCGTCGTGCAGATGCGGCCCCCCACCGGCCGAACAAGGGGGAAAGGCTCCGGGGCGGTCTGAACGCTCGCGGGCACGTCCGGCCCTCGGGCCGGCAGGCCGGGCGGCCGCCCCGGCCACGCGTTCCACGAGCGATGTCACCATGAAAAGCCCGATGATGAAGAGCCTGTTTCTCGCCTCCGGCATCTTCTGCTGCCTTCTGGGCGTCGAGATGCTCGTCATCGATTCCGCGATGCTGCGGCCGTTCAGCGGCACCGGCGAGACGCGGGCCTTCACGGCCCCGGAGTGGGCGCCGTGGACGCTGCTCTCGGTCGGCGCCGTGACGATCCTCCACTTCTGCACCGTCCCGGGCTCCGCCGCCTCGTCCTTCGACGAAGACTGACGTCGGCGGGTTGCCGACAGCGGGCCGTCGCGTGCGTCGCCCGGTTGCGTCGGCGGTCCGATCGCGGTTTCATTGGTGGAGCCGAGCGACGATGATCCAGACGGCGACGCGACCCGACCACGACACGGTCCTCTACGACGGGCAGTGCCGCTTCTGCCGGAGCCAGATCGCCCTGCTCCGCCGGCTCGATGTGTTCGGCGCGCTCCGCTACACATCGTTGCACGACGAAAAGGTCGCGCGGGATTTTCCGGAACTGCCCCAGGAGCGGCTGCGCGAAGAGATCGTGGTCGTGGATCGCGCCGGCACCGCACGGGGTGGAGCCGAGGCCGTGCGGTACCTGTCCCGCCGGCTGCCGCTCCTCTGGCCGCTCGCGCTCCCCTTGCACGTGCCCGGGAGCCTGCCGATCTGGCGAACGTTCTACGCGCTCGTCGCCCGCAACCGCTACCGCATCGCCGGTCGGTGCGACGACGGCTCCTGCCGCCTGCCGCAGGCAACGCCGGATCGGAGTCGTTAGCAGACTGTGGAACAAGTCTGCCCGAGCAGGATGTGAGGAGTGCCGACCGTGGAAACCCTCGGCGTTTCCACCCGTCGGCCAAGTGGGCAAAGGCCATGGAAGGCTTTGTCCACGGACAGTGCGCGCGACCTGTGTGCGTATCGCGCCGCTGTCGTCAGGGGCGCGACGTCGGTTGCCCACCTTTCGGTGAGTCACCTTCCCGCTCGGCCTCGAGAAACACGAGGTGCTGCCAGGGGAGCTGATCGAACTCTCGTACGACCGCGAAGCCGGCGGGCTCGAGTTCACTCCGAATCTGGGCCTTCGTCATCTTGTGCAATGGCTTGATCGGCACCGCCGGATCCTCGCCCCGAAACTCCGCCAGCACGAGCCGCCCACCTGCGGCGAGGCTCGCACGAATGCGGGCGAGCATCTGCTCGGGATGGGAAAACTCGTGATAGACGTCGACGCACAGGACGAGATCGCACGTGTCGGGAGGAACCCGCGGGTCGATGACGGTGCCGAGGACCGGCCGGATGTTGCCGAGGCCCTGCTCCGCCGCCAGACGGGCGAGCATCCGCAGCATCTCGGGCTGGATATCGACGGCGTAGACGACTCCCTCGGGACCGACCCGGCGGGCGAGCTCGACGGTGTAGAACCCGTTTCCGCAGCCGAGGTCACAGATCGTCTGGCCGGGGCGGATCTCGAGCGCCTCGAGCAACTGGCGGCAGTCCTCCTCCCGCTGCCGGCTTTCGCGGACGAGCCACGGCGCGCCGGTGTAGTGCATGGTCTGCGCGATCTCGCGCCCCATGAAGTGCGTCAGCGGCGGCGGGATCGGGACCGACAGATCGACGGCGGTGTCGATCGTCGGTGGCCGCACGGGCCGGCGGCCCGGCACCGGTCGGCCACTCACCGGAGCCGGCGGATCGGCCACGCCGGTGGGAGGCTCGCCGCAGGCCCGGCCGGAGAGAAGGCACAGGCACGCGACGGCAAGCAGGGAAGATCGCATGATCGCCTGAGTATACGGCCGGTCCGTGCGGATGGCGCACCACCCACGTGGCTTCCCACCCGGTGTGGCCTCCTCCCGCCCGACTGCGGCCGTCCGCTCCGACTCCTCGCCTCCGGCCCCACGTGGCGTACGCCTCCGGGCGTGCGAATCGACGTGGCGGTACGCGTTGGCTTCCCGTGGGACCGGTCTCGCCGCTCGCGATCGTCGCCAGCCGGTCCTTGATCACGCGGCGCAGGGTCGTCGCATGTCGGGCAGGCCAGCGGCGTCCGTGAAGCTCGCGATCGTGATCCCGGCGGCACGGGCTCGGCACGCGAGGTCCGGCGCATCGACGAGGATCGTCCGTCCGGCCTCGATCGCGAGCACCGCCGCGCCCGCCGCCGCGAGACTCTCGAGCGTGCCTGTGCCGATGGTCGGCATGTCGAACCGCAGATCCTGCTGGGGCTTGGCCACCTTCACGACGACCATGCCGCCCGCGGGGCAGAGGCCTCCGGCGCGTCGAATGCACTCGTCCGTGCCCTCGATCGCCTCGAGGGCCAGCGGCGCCCGGTTCCTCACCACCACGGTCTGGCCGATGTCATGCCGTCCGAGCTCCTTGGCGAGCCGCCAGCCGAAGACGACGTCGGCCTCCTGCCGTGGGGAGAGCGCCGGTCCGGCGAGGACGCCCGGCGTCGCGAGCAGCTCCGGTGCGAAGTCGGTGGCCGGGCAGATCCTCACACCATCGGCGTCGAACGCCGCCGCGATCGCGCCCAAGAGCGAGTCGTCGCGGTTGTCGCGGCGCCGGCTCACGAAGTGCGGCCAGAACGTGCGAATGCCGCGCAGGTCGGGGAGATGTCGGAGCCACGCGTGGCGGGCGAAGAGCCGTGCCTTGTGGATCTTGCCGGCCATCGTCGCGCGCCGCGCGTTGTGGCGGACGAAGAAGGCGATCGCGCCGCCGATCTCGGCGACGCCGACGGTGCCGTAGACGTCGGCGAGCGCCTCGAGGTCGGCGTCGGCGTGATCACGGATGGCGAGGATGGCCGTGCGGCCGCCGTGGCGGCGCACCGCCTCCGCGACCATGACCGGGTAGCGGCCCCAGCCGGCCAGGATTCCGATGGTCTCTCCGGCGAGCATGTGCGCGTGGTCAGGCGGCATGGTCGATGCGGACGCCGCGCGAGGATTCGAGCGCTTCGACCCGCGCGGCGAGCTGCTTGAGGTCCTTGCGCATCTCGGGGAGCTTCGTGATGGTGGCGAGCTGGAGCTTGCGGTCGCGGAGGTCGATCGCCGGCTCCCCGAGCACCGTCTTGCCGGCCTCGACGTCGTTGGAGACGCCGGACCGCGCTCCGAGGACGGCCTTGTCACCGATGTGCACGTGGTCGCGCACGCCCACCTGCCCGGCCATCACCACCCAGTCGCCGGTGCTCGTGCTGCCCGCCACGCCGACCTGCGAGCAGATCATGTTGTGACGGCCGAGCCGCACGTTGTGGGCGATCATCACGAGGTTGTCGATCTTCGTGCCGGCACCGATGACCGTGGGCCCGTAGGTGCCGCGGTCGATCGTCGTGGCCGCACCGATCTCGACGTCGTCGGCCACCTCCACCCAGCCGAGCTGCGCGGAGAGCACGTACCCGGCGGCCGTGGGCTTGTAGCCGAAGCCGTAGGCCCCGAGCACGGCGCCGGCGTGGATGACGCAGCGGGCGCCGACGACCGTGTTGTCGTAGAGCACCGCGTTGGGAAAGATCGTCGTGCCCGCGCCGACGCGGCAGCCGGCCATGAGCCGCACGCCCGAATGGATCGTGGCGCCCGGTCCGACCTCGACGTCGGCCTCCACGGTGGCGAACGGGTGGATGTCGACGTCGGCGGCAAGCCGGGCCGTGGGGGCGACGGCGGCCTGCGGGCTCACGCCCATCCGCAGCCGCGTCCGTGGCGGCCGGAAGCGCACGATCGTCGCCGCGAAGGCGGCGTGGACGTCGTCGACCTCGATCGAGGGGCGATCCAGCGATCCCGAGCCGATCGGCACGATCGCCGCCGCCGCCCGGCTCTTCGCGAGCAGGTGCAGCTTGTCGGCCGAGTCGACGAGCGTGATCTCGTTCGGACCGGCGGTCTCGAGCGTCGCGGCGCCGCTCACCGCGTGCGACGTGTCTCCGATCGGCACACCGCCGAGCGCGGCTGCCAGGTCTGCGATCGTGGTCGCCATCTGGATGCCTCCTGCGTCCGCCACACCCCGACGGGCCGTGGCGGGGGCGGGAAGGTAGGCAAGACCCCGATGCCCTGCAAGATCGGCTTCTGGCCGAAGGAGCGGTCAGGCGACCAGCTGCGGTTCCGTCTCGGGGTCGTCCCGGGTCTCGGCGGCGGACGTCAGCGATCCGGGGGGCCAGAACGCGATTGCCAGGAGGACCGCGGCGGCCAGGGCCATGAACGTCGGCACGAGGAAGAGCTGTCGGTAGTCGGTCACGCCGTCGGCCGTCAGCCGTTCCTGCAGCGGGATGAAAAGCCATTTCGCGGCCAGGTCGCCCAGCCCCAGCACCAACAGATTGAAGAGGCTCTGGGCGCTGCTCCGCACGTCCTTGGGGAAGGCGGCGTCGATGAAGATGTAGAGCGTCGCGAAGAAGAAGGCGTAGCAGACGCCGTGCAGCACCTGCACGACGATGATCATCAGCTGATTCTGCGGCATGAAGGCGAAGACCGCGAACCTGGCGGCGTGTCCCAGGATGCCGAGGATCATCGTCGTCTTCCATCCGAGTCGGGCGAGCACGGCGCCGAGGACGGCCATCGTGGCGATCTCCGCCACCTGCCCGATGCTCATCACCGGCATGATCCACTTCTGCGGGATGGCGGCAGCCTTCGCGTCGCCGAGGAAGTTGCCGGCCAGCAGGAAGTAGCCGTTGTGGATCACCGAGTCGATGAACGTCACGACGAAGAGCACGAGCAGGAACGGCTTCCCGAGATCCTTCGCCGCCTTGAGCCACGCGAGGCCGCCGTCACCGGTCGCCGTGCGCTTCGGCGGCGTGTGCGGCAGCGTCAGGCTGTAGCCGCCCAGAATCAGGGACGCGATGCCCGCCACGAGAAAGATGTTGGCCTTGGCGGTCGTCGCGGCCACACCCGTCTTCCCCTCCAGCAGGAAGAAGAGGGGCCAGGCGGCGAGAATCCAGCCGATCGTGCCGCCCATCCGCACCAGGCCGAACTCCTTCTCGGCGTTCTGCATGTGCGTGAACGCGATCGAATTGGCGACCGAGATCGTCGGCACGTAGAGCAGCGAGTGCACGAGCATGAGCGCGAAGAACAGCGGAAAATCCTTCGCCCAGTACATGCCGAGGATCGCCAGGCCGCCGACGAGATGACTGAAGGCCATGAACTTCTCGGCGGAGAACGTCCGGTCGGCGAACTGGCTCGAGAAGAAGATGCCCACGATCGAGGCGATCGCGAAGGCACTGCCGACCCAGGCGATCTGCGCACCGGTGAAGCCCAGGCCGCCGTCCTCCCTCGAGGCCCCCATGTAGCCCCAGATGAGCGGCAGCCACGCCCCCCAGATCACGAACTCGAGCACCATCATCAGCCAGAGTCGGAAGGTCGGGGCCGGTGCCGCGGTGTGGGTGGTATTCGTGGTGTTCATGGTATTCATGGGGCGAAGGATACCAGCGTCCCCGGCGGATTTCGACGGCGTGGACCCCCGGCGGGATGAGCCTCGGCGAGGCCATCCCCGGCGGGCCACGCCGTCAGGCCGTGCGGACTCACGACCGTGTCTTGAGGTCGGCCAGTCCGCCGTCCACGCCGAGCACCTGTCCCGTCACCCATGTCTGGGCCGGGTCGAGCAGAAACACGATCGCCCGCGCCACGTCTCCCGGCTCCCCCAGCCGGCCGAGCGGGTGCATGCCGATCGACGCCTTCTCGGCGAGCTCGTTCGACACGATCCCGCTCGCCAGGGGCGTGCGGACGAGCCCCGGCGCCACGGCATTGAACCGGATTCTCTGCCGCGCGTACGTCGCGGCCGCCGACCGCACGAGTCCGATGATGCCCGCCTTGGCGGCCGCGATCGCCTCGTGGTTGGCCAGGCCGATGCGGGCCGCCGCGCTCGAGACGAGCACGACGGAGCCGCCCGACTCGCGCATCAGCCGGCCGGCGGCCCGAACGCATCCGAAGGCGCTCGTCAGGTTGACGGCGATCGTCGCCGCCCACTCGGCCGCCGTCGTGAGGTGGGCCGGCTTGAGCAGGATGGATCCCGCGCAGCAGACGATGCCATCGAGGCCGCCGAGCGCCGCCGCGGCGGCGTCGGCACACGCATCGACGCCGTCGAGGTCCGCGGCGTCGACCGTGCCGCTCGGCATGCCGATCTCGGCTCCGAGGGCCGAGAGCCCGGGGGCGTTTCGTCCCGCGAGAAAGACGCGACCGCCGGAGGCGACGATCGACCGGGCGGTCGCCCCGCCGATCCCACCCGCGCCGCCGATGATCAGGACTCGCGGAGCCATGCCCGTGGGGTTCGTCACAGCCAGTCGCCGACGGTCTGTTCGAGCCTGGCGTGCTCCGCCATCTCCTTGATCTTCTCCATCGCGCGGCTCTGGATCTGGCGGATCCGTTCCTTGCACACGCCCATCTGGCTGCCGAGTTCGCGAAACGTGCGCGGCGACTTCCCGTCGAAGCCGAAGCGGGCGACCACGATCCGTCGCTCCCGCGGTTCGAGTTCCGACAGGAAACCCGCGAAGAGTGACTTCAGCATGTCGATCTGCTCCGACGACCGGTAGCGACCATCCGGTTCGTTCGCCGCGCGACTGCGGAGCGCCTCGTCGTCGGTGACGAACCGCTTCCGCTGCTGTCGGCCGCGGTGCGACAGCCGGTAAAAGTGCCGTTGGATCGCGTAGGTCGCGTAGGTGCTGAACCGGTTCCCGAGTGCGAAGTTGAACTTCTCCACCGCCCGCATGAGGGCCACGTTGCCTTCGCTCACGAGTTCGTCGAACGACCAGCTCGAGTCGATGAACTTCTTCGCGATCGAGACGACGAGCCGGAGGTTCGAGGTGATGAGGATCGCCTTGACCGTCTCGGCCTCCGTGAGCCAGCCCTCGATCTGCTCGATCTGCCGGAGCGTCGCCCGGCGACGATCGAGCCGACCCCGTGCCGTCGCCGCGCGAAACCGCAGCCAGTTCATCCGCCGGAAGTAGAACTGCTCCTCATCCCTGGTCAGCAGCCTCGTCTCGTAGAGGCTCGCGAGGTATGGACTGAGCCCGTCTCCCGACGGCGACTCGCGGCCCACCTGTTGGAGCGGGACGGCCGCGTCGGACGGCGGCACCGTCGCCAGCCGCTCCGCGTCGGCACGCAGAAACTGCCGGCACGGGATGTAGTCGATCGGCCTGGCGAAAAAGTCCTTGCGGCGTGCCACAAGGGCCTCTCGTCGCTCCCGACGTTCGGCCGGCGTCACGGCGATGGCGTCGATGCCCGTGACCCGGGGCCGGCTTGTCCGATCGTTCGAGGGCCGCGGACGCTAGCGCTTCCTGGCGTGCGCGATCATGGGGTGACTCCCTGCCTGTGCCGGATGTGACGATTGGCTCCGTCAGACCAACCGCACGGATCGCGCGGCGGTAACAGGCAGCGGGAACTCGTCCAGTCCCCGGCACCGGCCCCCCGTCGCCGCCCTTGGCCCCTCCGAGTCCGGCCCCATCACCAGAGACCGCGGTCGGACCCGGACTTGGGGTCGGACTTGGGGTCGGACTTGGGGTCGGACTTGGGGTCGGACTTGGGGTCGGACTTGGGGTCGG
>Ga0172376_10005837_pt1 | contig 13578 bp, 8 predicted proteins | sample Lak35m_FD_121114 | JGI IMG/M metagenome (GOLD analysis project Ga0172376, IMG submission 121114) | Freshwater microbial communities from Kabuno Bay, South-Kivu, Congo - kab_092012_35m | ecosystem: Environmental > Aquatic > Freshwater > Lake | place: Democratic Republic of the Congo: South-Kivu...
CGCCGGCTCCTGAACCTGCGCCGGCTCCTGAACCTGCGCCGGCTCCTGAACCTGCGCCGGCTCCTGAACCTGCGCCGGCTCCTGAACCTGCACCGGCTCCTGAACCTGCGCCGGCTCCCGAACCTGCGCCGGCGCCTCCTGCCGCTGCGCCCGGTTCAGAAGCATCGCTCCAAGCTGAACTCGACGGCGTGAATGCCGAACTGGCGGCCTCGAACCGTTCGCTCGACGACCTGAAGCAGCGCATCGATGGTTCTGCTGCACTCGATGCCGCGGAACGGGCCAAAGCAGAGAGCGACGATCGAGTCAAGCCGTTGCTCGTGGACATGGCGCGATTGCGCGCTGAACGCGATGCGGCTCCCGCTGGCTCCGAGGCGGCAGCCACGGCAGCAACCGCACTCGCGGCGGTGGAGCGTCAGCACGGCAACCTCATTGATGACATCGGTCGCTTGAATCGCGAGTCGGAGCGTCGCACGCTCACGCAGTCGATCGCCGCACTCACCGACCGTCGCAGCTCCCTGGAACGATCCATCCGTCAAGCGCGCGGTGAACCAGAACCGGCGCCCGCAGCCGTCGCGACGGGATCGCTTCGCTTGGTCACCCTCGATGGGACCACGCCGCCGAATACGCCAGAGTCGCCCGACTCCGATGCTCCGACCATGGTGGCACCAAGCCAGGTCGACACCGTGATGTCGACCAGCTACGTCTTCGACGCCAAGCTGGACAAGTGGGTCCCTGCTCGCGAGGCGGCCACCATCCCGGCATCGGCGACGGCCCCAAAGGCCAGCGCGGCAGCACCGGGCGCGCCGCAGGCAGCGGCTCCGCTGATGGATGACAACCTGATCCCGAAGGGCATCCGCGATAAGTACTCCGTCCCGGACATCCAACGCATCGCCGCCCGCGACATCGAGGATGGCACCCTCGACGGACGAGTCACCCGCCTGCTGGAGATCGATTACCGCGACTTGATCGCGGGCAAGTCGATCCTCAACGTGATCGTCCGCCCGGATGACTTCATCAACGTGGTGCCGCCGCCGACCGGTGTCGTCTACATCGATGGGGAAATCTCGCGACCAGGGCCGTATGACCTGCCTGCTTCGGGGCAGCTGACGCTGAGCCGTCTCGTTGCCGCAGCCGGCGGGCTTGGTCCGCTGGCGATCCCGGAGCGTGTCGATCTGGTCCGTCGCGTGGGAGATCGCGAGGCGACCATCCGCGTCAACCTCGCAGCCATCCGCGAACGCGCTGAACCCGACATCGCGCTCAAGAGCGACGACCACGTGATCATCGGCACGAACTTCTTCGCACAGCCCTTGGCCGTCATCCGCAACGGTTTCCGCATGACCTACGGCTTCGGGTTCCTCATCGATCGCAACTGGGGTACCGACATCTTCGGTCCGCCGCCCGAGGCGTTGACGGTCCAGTGACCAAGCGGCCATGTGCAGACGATCCCAGCCCTGCACCCGGTCGTACGGTGGCGACAGACCACTCGAGCATCCCTCATGACGAGCCCTGCCACCCAGACTCCCCGCCTTGCCGAACCCGCCGCACCCGTGGTGGCCTGCATGCTCGTGGTGCTCTTCGGCCTTGGTGTTGCGGTGTTTTTCGACTTCCTCCAGAAGCAGGTGGCGTTCGCCGTCTCGCAGCCATCCGACTGGGGCCACACCCTCATCATCCCGGCTGTCGGCGCGTATCTCATCTGGCTCCGGCGCGCCGAGCTGCTCGCCGAGCCGTTCCGGCCGTTCTGGCCAGCGCTTGCGATGCTGCTGGTGGGGGTGGGGTGGTACGCCCTGTGCGTGATCGGCCCGAAACCGCTCTTCCATCACAACCTCCAGGCGGCGGGCGTGACGCTCGCCCTGTTCGGTGCGGCCTGGACGATCCTGGGCACGCGTGCCATGCGGGTGCTGTGGTTCCCGCTGCTGTACGTGTGCATCTTTAGCCAGACCCTGTCCGAGCGCATGCTGTCGAAGGTCACGTTCCTGCTGCAGGATCTTGCCGCGCTCGGCGCGTATGGTCTGCTGCTCGTCCTGGGGCTCGATGCCGATCGAAGCGGCAACACCATCACGGTGATCAGCGATGGCGTGTCGCACCCACTGAACGTCGCCGAAGCCTGCAGCGGCATGCGCATGGTGGTGGCGTTCACGGCGCTCGGTACGTTCCTCGCCTACACGCAGATGCACGGTCTGCTGCAGCGCACGCTCATGGTGCTGTCGGCGATCCCGGTGGCGGTCGCGGTCAACATCCTGCGCATCGTCACGCTCGGCGTCCTTTCGCTCGCCGACTCCAACTTCGCTGCCGGCGAGTTCCACCACTTCGTGGGCCTCGTGTGGATGCTTCCGGGCTTGCTGCTCTTCTTGGGCGTGCAATGGGTGATCAACAACGTCATGGTTGATGACCGAGGAGCGAAGCGTGCGGTTTGAACCACGCTGCATCATCGCCTACGCCGCGGTCTGCGTGACCCTTGCCGGCAGCGCGCTGGGATTCCGCGCCGCGATCGAGCAGCTGAACGTGTACCTGCGCAAGGAGGCCGTGCCGCTGCGCGAGTCGCTCGACAGCATCCCGGTCACGCTCGGTGCATGGGAGCGGACCGGCGAGGATGTGCGCTACGGCGCCGACGTGGAGACCGAGCTGGGCACGAAGCAGTACCTGCTCCGGACCTACGAGCGCAGCGGCGACCAGGGGCGCGAGCGTGTGCAACTGCACATTGCGTACTACACCGGCCTCATCGACACGGTGCCCCACGTCCCCGAGCGGTGCTGGGGCGCTGCCGGCATGATCATGACCGAGCAGCCTCACGATGTCGCGCTGAAGGTGGATGCCGCCGCGTGGCCGCTCGGCGAGGCTCGCAATGCTGCGACCGGTGAGCAGTACCCCACTGCCATGGTGCGCGATCCGGTCACCCGCAAGGAGCAGCTGGTGCACCTGCCGCGTGGTGATTGGGCGGCCAGCGTGACGGAGTTCCAGGAACAGGGTGACACACGCCATCGCGTGCTTGGTGGCTACTTCTTCGTCGCCAATGGCCGCATGACGAGTTCGCCCTACCAGGTGCGGAATCTGGCGTTCGATCTCACCGATCGATACGCGTACTACTGCAAGGTCCAGTGCACGATGGTGCTTCCCTCGGATGGCGCCACGGACGAAGCCTTTTCCGACACGGCCGGCGATCTCATTCGCCAGGCCATGCCCGACATCATGCGGTGCCTTCCCGACTGGCCGTCCTGGGAGGGCGGCGCCGGAGGCACCGTTCCAACGCCCAAGGCAGGATGAGAGACAACCATGGCACGCAAGCTCAATCGCAAGTTCGTGATCATCGTCGGCGGGGTGACCCTGACGGCTGTCGTCGGCGTCGGTGGCATCGCCGCTTGGCGGATGTCCAGCGCTCCCGAGCGCAATGCCTCGGCGGGTGATGCCGCGCTCAAGGCCGGGCGCATCAACGAAGCCGTCGAGCGCTATGGCCGCGCCGCCAACAAGCGACCCGATCGCTCCGAGTACTGGAAGAAGTACGTCGGGGCCCTCGAGCAGCAGCCGACCAACACGACGCAGGCCGGTACGCAGAATTTCTTCCAGCTGCTCGGGGGGCGCGCGAAGCTGGCGGAGTCCGATCCGACCAACATCGAGGCGCTCACGTCCTACCTCGACCAGCTCGGCGGGACCAACCCCGCCGACGTGGTGATCGCGTGTACGCGCATGGCGCCGCTGTACGCGAAGTACCCCAAGCAGGCTGCCATGGTCGACGCGGCCTCGTTGTCGGCAACGCTGCGCCAGTGGGAGTCCAAGCGAGCGGGCATCGACGATGCCGAGCGCAAACTGCTGGATCTTGCGCGCGCACCCGACTCGGGCATGGAGCCGTGGCTGGGCTTGGTGGAGTATGCGTCGTCGCGACTCGAAGCGGCCCGTCGTGCCGGCATCGCGGCTGACATCACGCGTTGGAATGAGCTGCTCGATGGCTATCTCGCGCAGGCGATCGCCGCCAATCCCGCCTCGCCCCGGCTCCAGATTGCGCTCGTCCTCAAGGTGCTCGGAACTGATCGCGAACAGCGGCGGACCGTGGCGCAGGCCCAGTCGCCCGCGGCGTTCGATGCCGTGCTTGCCATGGCGACCCAGCAGCTGCCGACCCTCGAACCCATCGACGTGTCGAATCTGCTCAGGCTCGGCCGATTGCTCGGATCGGTTCAGCGCGACCGAGCGATCGAACTCGCCCAGGATTGGCTCGCCAAGCACCCCGGCCAGCCTCAGATCATGGCCGACCTGGCGTCCGTGCTGCAGGAATCGGATCGGCAGGCGGATCGCGATGAGTCGGTTGCCCTGAACGCGAAGATCCGCGACATGCAGACGTTCCCGCCCGGGCTGGCGGCGCTGACGCAGGATTCGCTGCGTGTGCGCGCGGCCCAGGGTGTGTTCGATGCGCGATTCATCGGACTGCTCGAGGCCAAGGACCAGGCCGGTCGCGATGCGATCGTTCCGTCCCTTGATGAAGCGCTCCAGGCGATGCGCCGTGTGAGCGGCGCGGGCAATGAGCAGTTGATCGCCCGCTGCGAGGCACTCGTTCAGTTTGCGCGCGGCCAGTACGGGCCCGCACTGCGCGGGCTCGAGCGCATCGTGTCCGCACCGGATGCCGACACGCTCTCCATGATCGTGGCCATCGAAAGTGCGATGCGCCGCGAGGAGTTCGGTGTTGCACAGCAACTGTCTGCGCGCGCTGCAGCTCGCTTCCCCCAGAATCCCCGAGTGGTCGAGGGCGCGCTGCGAGTCTCGCAAGCCACCGGCCGCCGTGACGAGGCGTTGGGCCTTGCCGAGCGCCTGGTGTCGATCGAGCCGGACAATCCGCTGGCCAAGGCGGTGCTCGCGGCTGCGCAGGACCCGGCGCGCATGGCGCCTGCGCAGGATGAGCTCGAAGCCCAGTTGCGCAAGGCCTTCCAGGATTCCAAGGGCGACCCGCGTGCCTTGCGTGACGCGGCAGTCGTCCTGATGACGGCGAACCCCAAGGATGTCCGACCTCGCCTCATGTGGGTCGAGGCCATTGCGCGCATTGGCGACCGCGAAGCGGCCCTGAAGGCGACCGATGAATCCCTCGCCCTGTTCCCCGACAACGAGGTGCTCAAGGCTCGCAAGCTCGACTTGTCGACGACGGATCCCGTCGAGCGTCTTCGCCTGGCCGCGGCGCAGCGTCCCGGCACAGAGGCAGAGCGCCTGATGTTTGAGGTCTCCACCCTGCTGGCGAGCGAGCCCGCGTTCGAGCGCGCCTCGCTCGGTGGTGCGGACCAGGCCGATCGTGAGCGCGTCACGAAGGAACTCGCGTCGATCCGCAAGGCGATCGATGAAACGCTGCCGAAGGCACTCGCCACGAATCCCGGCAATGAGACGCTCCTGATCCTGCTCGCCGAGCGCGGTGCACGCCGGAAGGATCCGGCGCTCGTTGATCAGGCCGTCAAGGCCGCCGCAGCGTCGAGCGATCCGAAGCTCCCGAGCCTGATCAAGACCGTCGCAGCGCTGCGAGGCGGCGAGGCGGCGCAGGCCATCGAGTTGATCCGAGCCGATGCCGAAGGTCCTTCGGCGGATGCGCTCCGACTGCGGCTGCTCGGCGAGGCGTACCTTGCCGTCGGCGCACCTGATAAGGCGGTTGATGTCCTCGCGCGTGCGTTTGAGCGTCAGCCCACCAACTCCGCCATCGGTCGCCTCTACGCCGATGCCCTGCTGGCGATGGGTGACTCCCGCAAGGCGCTCACGCTGCTCGGTGACGCGGCGGCGGCCAATCCCGGGGATGCGGACTTGTTCAATCAATGGCTCACGGCCGAAGCCCGGCTGGGTGATCGCGGCCGTGCCCTGATCGAGCGCCGCCGCCGCCTTCGTCAGGCGCCGGATGACCTGGCCAACATGCGAGGCTTGGCAGCGTTGCTGCTCGAGCTTTCACCGGATCCAACGACGATCCTCGACGAGCAGTTGCGTCCTCGTTATTCCGCAGGCCAGTGGGAAGCCATGCAGGTGGCCAACCGTGAAGACGCCATCAAGCGCGCGCGTGAGGCGAACGTTGCCGAGGCTAGGGCCCTGCTTGGAGCGATCCTCAAGGCCGACCCCAATGACTTGGATGCCTTGAGCGTGGAGATGCAGGGTCTGACGGCGCTGGGTGATGTGGCGGGCGCCGAGGCTGCGCTGCGCGCTGCAGAGTCGACGGTCACCCGAAGCCGGCCGTTGCTGTTCCTGATGCAGGCGGACTTCTTCTATCGCACGAGCAAGCCCGAGCAGGCCGAGCAGGCGCTGTCACGCGCGCTCGAAGCCGCCCCCGGCGACACAGCGACGATCCGTGCGGTGGCCCGCCTGCGCGCGAGTCGCGGCGAGGTCGAGGCTGCACTCAAGGCCGTCGATCCGCTGCTTGCTGCGCAGCCTTCCAACGACGACTTGCGCGAGGCAGCGCGCTGGAACCTCGTGATCCGCAAGCCCGACGCCGCCAAGGCGCTGCTGGCGCGCGTGCAGGATGGTGCCGATCGCCGCGAGCAGTTCGCGACGCGCCTCGTACAGGGCATGGCTGCGCTGCAGGAGGTGATCTCCAAGCAGGAGCAGGGCGATCGAGCCGGCATGGACGCCAGCTTTGCCGAGGTCCGCGCGCGGCTCGATGAGGCCGCGAAGCTCGACCCGCGCTCGCCGATTCCCTCGGTCTCGCTCGCCGAGATCTCGATGCAGATGTTCCGCCGGACCGGGGAGAAGTCCTACATCGACACGTGCCTCAAGGCACTCGATGCGGCGCAGCAGCTTGACCAGCTCAGCGTGTCGATCGCGCGCTTGCGCTGGACGGCGCTCGAAGCCAAGGGCGACAAGGCCGGCGCGGTGAAGGAAGCGAAGCGCATCCTTGCGGCCCTGCCCAAGGAAGCCGGCATCCGCATGGACCTGGTGGATCTGCTCCTGCGCAACGGCGACCCGGCAGGTGCGCGAGCCGTGCTCGAGGAAGCCGTGCAGCAGTCGGCGCTCAATGCCGTCTGGCTGCGACGGCTCGCCGAGATCCAGTCCGAGGCACGCCAGTGGACCGATGCGGGCCAGAGCTACGAACGCGCCTTCGCCTCCGACCGTTCGGTCGGTTCGCTCGAGCTGGCTGCGCGCATGTACCTGTCCAAGGATCCGCCTGACCTTCGAAGCCTGAGTGCGCTGATCCGCGCGTACCCCGAACAGGTGCGCGGCTCGATGTACCTCCAGAGCGCGCGATCCGCCGGCGAGTGCCTCAGCGGAGCTCGCGATGCGGGCCTCGTGAACTTGCGCAGCATCTATCAGGCGAACCTCGCGGCGGGGGCGGCACGCCAGCCGGTGCAGGGCTGGTACGACATCCTCCTGCAGGTCTTCAAGCTGAAGGAGTCCAAGTCCGAACTCGAGGCCTATGACGCGTTCGTGCGCCAGGTGGCGGACCTGAAGGATCCCGAGACGCTGCGTCAGCTGGCGTCGGCCTGGACACTCCTGCGCAATGCGCCGACCGAGGTGCTCGCCAAGGCAAAGGACTATGCGCAGCAAGCGCTCGCTGCTGCGGGCGACGATCCCGTGGCCGTGGCCATGAGCCGCATGAGCCTGGGCAACGTGCTCTACCGCATGGGCGACTGCGCGGCGGCGGCCAAGGAATTCGAGGCCGTCCTGCAGGCTTTCCCCAGCCAGTTCGATGCGCTCAACAACGTTGCGTACGTCGAGGCGACGTGCGGCGATGCCCAGAAGGCCCTCGGCTACGCACGACGTGCCGCGGCGATCGCACCATCCAACGTCGACGGCATCGACACGCTTGGCCTGGCCCAGCTCAAGGCGGGCGATCCGGCCGCCGCCGAGATCACGCTGCTGCGCGGGCTCGAGATGCGCCAGACACCGACCATGCTGCTCCACTTGGCGATGGCGCAGGATGCGCAAGGCCGCAAGGACGCCGCCAAGGCATCGCTCGCCAACGCGATGGTGCTGGCGAAGGACAACCCCCTGCCCGAATCCGAGGCCGCCACCGCGGCCCGGCTCGAGGCGACTCTGAAGTGAAACGAGGACCACGACCATGACCCGAGCCCCATCCCGCCCTGCCGCCGATGCACGTCGTCCGGCTTCGCGCCCCTCCGTGACCATCGATCCGGTGCGCGTGCTGCGCGAGCACTGGAAGGCCATCGCCGCGGGCGGCGCGGTCGGTGCCGTGCTGGGCACGATCCTCAACTACGGCATGGGCGCCGTGTACCCGCTCTACACGGGGGAAGCGGTCTTCGAGATCCGCAACCGCATCCTCGAGGGGACCGACGCCGTCGGGCAGGATTACACGCAGGAAGAGCAGGTCGTGCGCATCGCGAACACCGAGATCGGCTTCATGCTCTCGGATCGCGTGCTCGAAGCGGTCATCGCGACACCGGCGTTCCAGGAGACCTCGTATGGGCAGCTCTTCCTGGAGAACGGCGTGCCCAACTACACCGATGCGATCCGCGAGCTCAAGGAGGACCTCTCGGCCTCGTTCGCGCGCAGCAGCCAGCTCTTCGTGCTGCGGTTCATGTGGACGGAGAAGGAAGACATCGCGCCGATACTGAATACGGTGGGCGAGACCTACATGACGCTCCGTGTGGCGGACGAGAACAGGCGCATCACGTCGGGCAACGATTCGATGCGGACCCGGTCCAAGGCGATCGAGACCGAGATCAACACGATCGACGACCAGATCAAGTCCGAGCTGCGCAAGGCCGGCATCCAGTCGTACGACGAGGATCCGCAGAAGGGCCAGCGTGCTCTCGAGGCACTGTTGCTCCGCCGCGCCGAGGTGATCCAGCAGATCCAGCTCACGCAGTCGCGGCTCGAGGCTTCCCGTGCCCGCAAGGGCGGCACCGGCATGGGGACCGAGGAAGAGGTGCGCGAGGCGCGCCGCGATGCAGCCGTGCAGGCGCTGTTGGTCGATCGCGACCGGACCCAGGCCAACTATGACGCGGTCCGTGCGCGCTTCCGCGAAGGTACGCCGCAGGAAAAGGAAGCCAAGGAGTCGCTCGACAAGGTCGAGCAGCAGCTCAAGGCCCGCATCGCCGAGCAGGTCCAGCAGAATCGTTTCGCCGACGAGAAGCGGTTCGACGACGAACTCTCGGCGGTCAAGTCGACGTTGACTGGCCTCGACCGTGAAATCAACGAGACGGAGAAGGTTCTTGTCGATCGCGCCGCGGTTGTCGCGGGCATCGAGCGCCTCAAGCGCGACAAGGAAGGCAAGCAGGAGGAGCGCCAGGAACTCGAGCAACGCATCGCGACCAACCAGCTCCGAGCCGACCGCGCCGACGCCCAGCAGATCCTGATGCGCCCGGCCGTCGATCCGCGCGAACCCACGTTCCCCAAGCTCAAGATCACGCTGCCCGGTGGCGCTGCGCTAGGTGTGCTGGCTGTCGTCGGTGTGCTCTTCCTGCGCGAGATCACGGAGCAGCGCGTGCGCTATCCGGCCGACATCGTGGGCGCGGGCAAGATCCTGGGCGTCATCCCGGATCGACAGGACGAACCCGGCGGGCCGACGCAGCCCGAGTGGGCGCTGTGGAATCACCCCAATGCCTCGTTCAGCGAGGTCATGCGCCAGTTCAGCATGGAAGTCTCGCGCGCCTGGGGCACGCCAGGCGGCGGCCCCCCGGCCAAGGGCGTGATGTTCGTATCGGCGGGTCCTTCTGCGGGGACGACCACGATGGTCACGAACTTTGCGGCTGCGGCAGCGCACGCAGCGCGCAAGGTCCTCATCATCGATTGCAACTTCCGTCGCCCGCGCATGCATGAACTCGTGGGCTTGCCGGCCGAGACTCCCGGCCTGGGCGAGTTGCTTCAGGGCCTCATCACGCCCGAGCAGGCGATCCGTCCGGCTGTGCCGGGCATTGATGTGGTCTGTGCCGGCAGCCCCACATCGCGGCTGCCCGAACTGCTCTGCACGCTCCACACCGTCGAGGTGATCGAGCATCTGAAGACGAACTACGACGTCGTCGTCATGGATGCACCGCCGCTGGTCGTCGCTGGTGAATCACTGCTCCTTGCCGACCGCGTCGGCGATCGCGTCGTGCTGGTCGTCAACGCGCTCACGCAGGAGAAGGGCCTGGTCTTCCGCTACGCGAGCAAGTTGCGTGAGGCGGGTGCCGAGGTCATCGGGCTGGTGCTCAATCGACCCGTTGAGGTTCAAGGCGGCCACATGCAGCGCAACCTGCGCACCATCGCTGCCTATGGATCCGGCTCGCCTGCACTCCAGGCTGCACCCACCGAGGCCACGGGTTGATCCAGCAGGATCCGATCCCTGCAGCATGGACGTCGGCCGCGCCAGCGACCGGCGAGGGCATTCTTGTGGGCGCGATGTCGGTCCTCAACGAGGCAGCGCCTGTCTTCCTCGTGGCGTTCCTGGTCACGTTGGTGGCCACGCCGTTCGTGCGCTTGATGGCGGTGCAGGCCGGCATCATCGACAAGCCCGACCAGCAGCGGAAGTTGCACAAGTACCCGGTCGCGTATCTCGGCGGGCTCGCCGTGTTCCTGGGCTTGGTCGCAGCCCTCGGTGTCTCCTATGCGTTCGTGGGCATGGGCGAGCGTGACTTCATGCCAGTGCCGTGGGAGATCCTCGCCGGCATGACGGCCATCGCGTTCGTCGGGTTCCTCGACGACCTCGATTCGATGCACCCATGGGGCAAGATCGCGGGGCAGCTCGTGGCCGCTGCGCTCCTGTGCTACTCACCTGACAACGCGTTCGGCACGCCGATCGCGCGCGGGCTGCTCTATCCAATGGTGCATGGCGGAGTCGGCGAATGGCTCGCTGGCTCAACCGCCGGCATCGTGACGGAAGACGTCATCTACTACTGGGTCGGCATCGTGCTCGTCGCCGGCATGATCCTGGGCGCGTGCAATGCTGCGAACTTGATTGATGGCCTCGATGGCCTGCTGACCGGGACCAGCTCGATCATGGCGATCGGTTTCCTGGCCGTCGGGCTTCTGCTTGCCGCGACCCTTCCAGTCGGCGTCGAGCAAGGCCAGTTCGTCGCCGCGCGCGTGGTCCTGGCGCTGGCGCTGCTCGGCGCCCTGCTCGGATTCCTGCCGTGGAACTTCAATCCGGCGGTCATCTTCCTGGGTGATTGCGGCAGCCTGCTCATCGGCTACCTGCTCGCGGTCTGCATCATGATGCAGGCTCAGGAAGACAGCATCAGCCTCTTCTTCGCCGGCTTGATCATCTTCGCGCTGCCGATCACGGACACGCTGTTGGCCATCATCCGCCGCAAGCTGGCGGGAGTGCCAATGTCCTCGGCCGATGCCAATCACATCCACCACCAGGCCAAGCGATTGACCGGCTCCGTCCGCAAGGCGGTCTTCCTGCTCTACGCCGTCACGGCCGCATTCACGCTGCTCGGCGTCGGCCTGGCCGCGCTGCAACTCTTCGAGCGACCGCGGGTCTTGGTCGTCTACAGCATCGCGTTCGTGCTCTTCGCGGGCCTGATCTGCGTGGCGCTGAAGGCCGCCTTGCTTGAGCGGTGGCAGGTGGCACCGCGAGCGGATGCTGCCCCGGAAGCGCTGCCGAGCTCCGCGGCCGATGCGGCCAAGCCCGCCGACCCGGCCAAGGCATGACATCGAACCCAGGTCCGCGCGGCGACCGCGGCGCCCATGACGCCGGAGCTTCCGACCCGCATGGTCATCGCCCGGTGCTGCTCGGCGAGATCGTGGAGCTGCTCGTCCCAGTCTCTGGCGAGAGCGCGGTCGACCTGACGGCAGGTCGAGGTGGTCACGCCGTTGTGCTGGGTGCGTCGGTCGGGGCATCCGGCGTGTTGACGCTCTTCGATCGCGACCCGACCAACCTTGCCTACGCGGCTGCACGGGTCTCGGCCATGCCTTCGGCGCCGCGGGTCCAGGCCGTCCATGCCGACTTCCGCTCCGTCGGGCTCATGATGCCATCAGGAACCCCGCCGGCCAACGCTGTCCTGGCCGATCTCGGCTTCGCGTCGACCCAGGTCGATGATCCCTCCAGAGGTCTGGCCTTCTCGCACGATGGGCCGCTCGACATGCGCCTCGATCCCACGCGCGGCGAGACGGCAGCCCAGCTCGTGGCCCGCTTGGACGAGCGCGAACTGGCCGACATCATCTTCCACTACGGCGAAGATCCTTTCGCGCGTCGCATCGCCAGGAACATTGCACAGACTCGCGCCCGCGTGCCGATATCGACGACGGGTCAACTTGCGAGCCTGGTGCGGGAGTCCTACGGCGCCCGTGCCGCGGCAAGTCGGTTGCATCCAGCCACGCGGACCTTCATGGCGCTCCGGATCGCCGTCAACGACGAGCTCGGAGCACTCGAAGGACTCGTGGCGGCCGTGCGCGATGCCGCGCTCGCTGCCGCCTCGGGGTCGCCCACGTGGCTTGCGGCGGGTGCTCGGGTGGCCATCATGTCCTTCCACAGCCTGGAGGACCGGATCGTCAAGCGGGCCTTCGCCCAGGTGATCGAAGCGGGCTGGGCTGAGTCCCTCACCCGCAAGCCCGTGGAGGCTTCACCCACCGAGGTGGGTGCGAATCCCCGGGCCCGATCGGCGAAGTTGCGGGCCATCAGGCTGGCCCGCTGACCCAACCGCTCGGCGATCGAGGCCGAACATCGTCGGAGAGTCGGGCCGATGCAAGGATGCAGAGGCCGTGTGGATGGGTCGAGAGCCCTCAGGGCATGGATGCTGCGATGAACCGTGAACACAAGCTGGCGTTGGTCCTTGGATTCGGGTTGCTCCTCTTCGTGGGGATCTTGCTGTCGGACCACTTCTCCGCCGTCGACCGTCCTGCGAGCTCGATGCTCGTGGCCAACGAACCCGCGATGGGCCGCCCGGGGCCGTCCAGCATCCAGCCGGTGAGCGCCGTGCGCGAGGGCGTGATCGCCGCGCGCCAGTACGGGCTGTCCGAGGACTTCGACAATCTCGGCAAGGGCGCCCAAGGTGCGACGCCGCTTGAGCCCGGGACGCCCGCTCCGGGCGCTTCGGCCACCCGTTCGCACGTGATCGGCAAGGGCGACACGCTCGCCTCGATCGCTCAGCGCGAGTACGGCAGCAAGGCCCTTGCACAGAAGCTGTACGAGCACAACCGCGCCGCCATCGGCAATCCCCGCGCCATGAAGATCGGCACGCGGATCGAACTGCCGTCGGTCGAGGTCCTGACGGGCCAGCCCAAGGCCGAACCCGTGCAGCCCGCACTGCCCGAGCCTGCCGTCGCCACCGAGCCCACGCCGGCCACGGGCCGTCGCTACACCGTCAAGCCCGGCGACAACCTCGGCTCGATCGCGAAGTCGCAGCTTGGTTCGACGAAGCGTTGGCAGGACCTCCTTGCCGCAAACTCGAAGGTGCTGCGCGATCCGAAGCAGCTCAAGCCCGGCATGACCCTCGTGATTCCGGAGTGATCCATGGTCGCCAAGCTGGCCGTGATCATCCTTGCCTGGGCCGTCATGGCTGCCTCCGTCCTCTCGCTCCGCCAGCAGCGGTTCGAGACGGTCAAGCGCATGTCGCTCGTCAAGCGTGACCTGGACCGCAAGGAGCGGGCGCTCTGGGATCGTCGCGCTTCGGTGGCGTCGCTGACGCGACCGGGTGAGCTGCGCGACACGATTGCGCGCGGCGGCCAGGAGTGGACGCCGATCCTCCGCGC
>Ga0172376_10005840_pt1 | contig 13573 bp, 16 predicted proteins | sample Lak35m_FD_121114 | JGI IMG/M metagenome (GOLD analysis project Ga0172376, IMG submission 121114) | Freshwater microbial communities from Kabuno Bay, South-Kivu, Congo - kab_092012_35m | ecosystem: Environmental > Aquatic > Freshwater > Lake | place: Democratic Republic of the Congo: South-Kivu...
AAATAAATTAATTAAATTAAATTGAATTTAAAAATAAATTGTTTTTATATAAACATAAATGGGATTTTATTTTTCAGAAGACGGAAGATATTGTACATCAACACTTGATACTCCACCGAGTACCTTTTTAACACCACAAGGTGAAAAAGATACCACGGCAGCTATTACTATTCAAAAATGGTGGAGAAGAATTTTAAATATTAGATTGAGAGAGTTTCAACAAGAACTTACAACAACGAGTTCTGAAGATTCTCAAGGCTCTCTCGAAGTTCATGGTAGTCTTAGAAAAAGATACAAAAGAAAACTTGATGAGATTCAAAGTGGAGACGAATATGAAGAAACATCGGACACAGAATTAGTTGACTATGAATCTTCTGAATTTTCACAAGTTGATGAATATTCATCAGAATATGAAGATGAAGACGAACAAGATGAAACACAATTACAAACTGTTAATAACAATAACTTTTTATGGGATTTCTTTATGTCATTCTTTTCATTTTTCAAATCGTTATTTGGATTTTAATTAATTGATATCATAAATTATTTTCTATAAATATAGTATTTATTGTATTTATGGAAGATTTGTTAGCACTTTTAGGTTGTAAGCCAACAAGTAAATTAATAGACTATTCTAGAAAAGGTTATAACTATAATACATATAGTTTTAGCCCATTTCCTATACAATTAGAAGGGTTGCCATATAATATGGATAGTTTGGAACCATATATTAGTAAGGAAACTTTATTTTTTCATTATACTAAACATCATCAAGGTTATGTAAATAAGTTAAATAAATTAGTTGATATGACTAAGTTTAACAAAGAAAAATTACGTCTTATTGATTTATTAGATAAAAATGTGTTAAGAGATTTTCCTGATATTTATAATAATGCAGCACAAGTATGGAATCATACATTTTATTGGAATTGTATGACACCTAATTATAGAGAAATGTCACTAAATTTAAGACTTCAAATAGCCTCTAATTTTGGTTCATATGATAAATTTAAACAAGAATTTATAAATAAAGCTAAAAGTCATTTTGGTTCTGGATGGGTATGGTTAGTAAAAAATATTAAAACATCTAAATTAGAAATAATTGACACACATGACGCTTATAATCCTTTAACTGATTGTAAATATTTACCATTGTTAGTTTTAGATGTATGGGAACATGCATATTATATAGATGAAAGAAATGATAGAGAAACTTACATTAATAATTGGTTCGAAATAATAAACTGGGATTTCGTTGAGAGAAATTTAAAATTATCTCAATAAATATAAATGTCCTTTATTGGGAAAACATATTTTACATTTTGCGCTAGTATGGGAGTTTACGGATTTACACGAGGTTATCGTTCAACTATTCACAAAGACAGAGAGGCTTTAACAGCTGAAAAATGTGTAATTGGCTTTATAAATGGAATTTGTTATGTAGCACCTATACTTAATATAGGACCTACCTTTAGATTATTAAATCGTTTAGAAATAGAATATAAAAATTTAGACAAAGAACAACATAAATCAAATTATGAAGAATATATGGGTATATGTAAGGACACTATTTAAAAATTGAATTAAATTTATCTTAATATAAATATTAAAATAAAATGTACAACAGATTCATTGAAGAAATTATTGATATGATGTTTGGAAACAGTGACTTCTCTTATAATAGAGTTGTTTTTGCAAAACGTGGTCGTGAACTAGGTGAAGAAATTTATAAAATTGGTGGTTATAGAGGTCTTTTTGTAGTTATGGACCTTTTAGTTGAAAGGTTGAAAGAGTCAGATTATTCTAATGCTTATATGGGAGACCTTAGAGAATTAGAGTGTAGTTGGTCAGGTATTTGTGAAGAATTTCAAGCATAATTAATTAATTAAAAAATGAAAAAGTATTGATTTAATATAAAATAGAGAAATAACAATGAGACACTTTAACTTTAAAAATTCAAACCATCTTCAAACTGCTGTTTGTAAAAAAACATTAGGTCATGGAGGTTTCGCTGTTGTTAAGTTATTCCAATGTAAACATTGTCATAACGACATAACTCTTGAAGAATGTAATAAATGTTTTGTAATTAAAGAATTAAATACTAATTTTGGTTGTTGGAATAAGGAAGATATGATTAGGAAATATGATTTAGTTAATAAAATGTTGTTAAATGAATATAAAATTGGTTCAAGATTAAATCATCCAAACATTATGAAGATAATTGATATTGAAGAAAATGCTAACTTATTAATGTTAGAACATATTGTTGGTATGGACATGTTGGATTATCTCAATCTTAAGGGTTGTGATGATAATGGATATTTATTAACAAATTTTTATTATGTATTAGATGCATTGGATTATATGCATAATATAGGTGTAGCACATAGAGATATTAAGTTAGAAAATATTCTACTTGATACTGCAAATAATAGTGTTAAACTAATTGATTTTGGACAATCGTTTGAATTTAAAAAAGATGACAACTATATTTACTCTTATGATTTATGTGGCACAGAAGGGTACTTTCCTCCTGAATACTATAATCAACTTGAATATATGCCTGATAAAGTTGATGTATGGTGTTGTGGTGTAGTATTATATAATCTAATTTATGATTATATGCCATGGGAATATGCTCATAGGTTTAAAGATGAACTATATTCAAGATGTTATATGTATTTTAAAGACAATGAATTAGAACCTAATATTTTTAATCCAAATAATTACAGATTAAAAGTAAGCGAAGAAGACATACCAATTATAAATGAAATATTCAAAGGTGTGTTTAATTTAAACCCGTCTAAAAGAATAACGATAAGAGAATTTAAATTACTATTATCAAAGATATCTATATGTCATGTTGAAAGTAAAAATTAAATCTCTTAACAATTTATATATGCCATACACATGTAAAATTTGTGAAGATGACCCTACAAGTCATTCATTGAAAAATATAGGCACACGTGACAACATTACATATTATTATACATGTCCTGCAAAGGCGACAAAGTATTATGATACAGAAGGTATTATAGAGCATTATGATGGTGTTCTATCTGAAAATAATAATAGATGGACATGGGTTTTTGATTGTGAAGGGTTTAATATGAAACATTTATTAGAAATAAATGTTGGTATACAACTAGCTAAATTAATTACAAATAAATTTAGTCATAATCTTATTAATATCATTATTATTAATCCAACATGGCATATAAAATTTGTTCTGGATTTAGTATACCCTTTCTTAAATAACCATATGAAATCTATTATAATAACAATGTAAATTTTATATATAAAAAACAAAATATCTAAAATTTATTTTATCGACTCATTTTACCACATACACACTTCACGCATTGGAAACTTGGTTTTCTCGACTAAAAACTAAGTCGACACCCCATTCGTTTATGTAGGTATTTAAGAAAAAATAAATATGCATGTAGTATTTTATCGAGTAAAATTAAAATAATTGAAAAATGGGTATGGGGAGAGGACTCTCTTTTTTTTGGTTATTTTTAATTTTTTAGACCCCCAATTTTAGATTTTAAAAAAAACAGTTTTGATCTTAAAGTTGTCAAAAAATTTTAAAATTGGGGGTCTAAAAAATTAAAAATAACCAAAAAAAAGAGAGTCCTCTCCCCATACCCATTTTTCAATTATTTTAATTTTGAAAGGAGATTTTAGAGAAATTTTTTAAAAATTTAAAATTTATGGTTAAAAACGAATGGGGTGTCGACTTAGTTTTTAGTCGGGAAAAATAAGTTTTTAAAGGAGAGTGATTTTAGTACTAAAATGAATCGATGAAAATAAAAAATTTATAATTATAAATTACATGTAAATTGGAAAGAATTATTATTAAATGTTATAAAACTTTCTTTACATGATTGAATATTAGGTATATTAGTAGGTCTAATTGTTGATGGTGAAGGTCTAGATGTTATAGTAGGTTGTTTTATTGGAGATGTAATATTTCTATATTGTCTATTTATATTGTTCAAATTAATAAATTGATTACCTGGATTTCTGTTAGTTTGTGCTGTAGGACCTACATATAAAGGTAATTTTTGACCAGGTAAGAATATACCTTTTAAAGCATTGTTAATACCACCTGGTAAAATATTTGTTGGACATTGCATTATTGTTTTAGGAGGTGCTTTAGCATACCAACTAAAACAATCTTTTTCTAATATACATGTATCTATACTATTATCTTTAAAGAATTCACATGCATTTAAATTAGGATTAGCTGCATCCCCTCCTATAAATAATGGACATTGTGGTTTAGGAACAATAGGTCCACCTTGGATTCTAAAATCATGACAAGATATAAAATCTCGTAATCCTAAGTTACGTTGATTATAACTGTCTCCACCACTATGCCATCTCCATTGTATAGTATAAGAACCATCTGGTAACCAATCCGGTATTTTAATATTCATAGAGCATTTATTATCATTATAGCCTGCTCCATAAGGGTCTTGTGTATAAAAATTATTGTTAATTCCTATACATTGAGGTGCATAACAATTATATTGAAAAACATTAGAATCATTATTAAAAATATTCAAGTTATCAGATAATCTTAAAGGTACAATAGAGTATCTAATAAAACCACCTATATGATTATTTCTTCCCCATTGAGTATTAACAATTTGTCCTCTTCTGTAGGTTGTAGAAACTGTAGTTGGTTTTTGAGCACAACAATTTGTATTTAAATCAACTGCTGGTATACATAATCCTTGATATCTAGATGTAGGTGTTAATAGATATGTATGGGCATATATTGTAGGTATAAGTAATAATGTAGGTATAAATAAGAATATGAAGTACATTTGTTTGGGGGTTTTGCTTCTAAAATAGATAACTTTAAATAAGTTTAAAAGAGTTTAATTTTTAAAAATAAAATCTATAATAATAGTAATATAATAAAATGTCAAACATTTGTAGATTTTGTAACCATTCTTATAAGAGAAAAGAACATTTAATTAGACATTTAAGGGATAATTCCTGTTCTGTTGGTAGAGAAATGACTTTATTAGATTTTCATAATAAACTTGAAGAATTATCTAAAAATGGAATAGTTATAAATGGTAACAATAATAGAACAGATATTAATTCTCATAACACATTTAATATTAATATTCAGATTCAACCTATTACAAAACTATCTTTAGAACATATTTCTCCTGACCGTATGAAACAAGTGATTGAATCATATGATACTGATAAAACAAAGTTAAATTATTTACTTACAGAATATATAAATGGTGTTTTGTGTGACCAAGAGCATCCGGAAAACCATGCTGTTAAATATGTTAAGAAATATCCTCCAACATTCAATTCTATTACAGAAGATTCTGAAGGTAATACAATAACAGTTATTAAAGGCTTAAAGGATACTTGTGAATTGTTAAGTGACCCTGTGTTAGATGTTTTGAAAACTAAACTAGCAGAATGTATAAAAAAGTATAAAAAAGAAGATGATACAAATTATGATTATTCATTGTATGAGGATGCAATAAAGGAAATAAGAAAAGAATTAAAAAAAGATAATATTAAAAAAGTATTATCAAATTTTTTAAAGAATGACTTGATAAATAATATAGAGATGAAGTTAAATTGTGCCGTGGCTTCAAAAACTTAAAATAACTATTGTGTTTAAAGTTAATTAATATAATCTTAATAATAATTAACTAATTTATGGGAGACAAAGAAGATTATTATGAAATTTTAGGTGTTAATAGAGATGCAAGTGAAGATGAAATTAAAAGAGCGTATAGAAAGCTCGCATTAAAGACACATCCGGATAAAAATGGTGGTGATGATACAATGTTTAAAAAAATTAATTTAGCTTATGAAACATTGTCAGACCCTGATAAAAAGAGAGAATATGATAATCCTAACCAAATGCCAAATTTAGGAGGTGGATTTCCTGGTGGTGATATATTTGAACAATTATTTAGGGGAATGGGTGGAATGAATGTAAATGTTAATATTAATGGTCAAAGACATGGTCCTCAAAAACGTGGGAATCATGTACATAGAGTTAATGTAAGTTTAAGAGATATACATACTGGTTTAGTTAAAACATTAAAATTAAAGTTAAATAAAATGTGTTTTGATTGTAGAAAGAGATGTAGTAATTGTAATGGAAGTGGTATGACTATAAGAATTCAACAAACAGGTCCGTTTGTTCAACAGATTCAGTCTGGGTGCAATATATGTAATGGAAGTGGAACTATTAATGTAAATAATAATAACTGTACAAGATGTAATGGAAGTAGTAATATATTAATAGAAGAGACAGTTAGATTAGAGATACCAAAGGGATGTAGAAATGGACATAATATTGTTTACAGAGGATTTGGTGAACAGGCACAACGAGAAATCGAAGAAGCAGGTGATTTAATAGTTGAAGTGTGTATAGAAGAAGATCCATATTTTATTAGAGAGGATGACAATTTAATATACAAGTCAAAGTTAACATTGGCAGAGACATTTATAGGTAAAGAAGTAATTATTCCTCATTTTGATGAACATATCAGAATAAATACAAATATATTTGGAATAATTAATCCAAATAAGAGATATCATATTAAAGAGAAGGGTTTAGGAGGTAAGGGTGATTTAATTTTTATTTTTGAAATAGTATATCCAGAAAAGACATTAGATAGTTATGATAGAGAATCTTTAAAGAATGTTTTTAAAAATATTGGTATTATGTAAAGTTAAAAGTTAAAGTTATATGTAAATTTATGTAAATTTATATTATATGTAAATTTATATATGAGAAATAGATTATTTATACCAAGAGTTATTAAAGTTAAATTAGAAACGGATAGTAAAGTGCCTAAAAATAGATTTCATAATTATATTATGTTTAGTTCTGGTTCATTATTAGCTATTTCAGAAGCTTTACCTTTTATGACTGATATAAAAGCTAATGGTATTATTGATGCATTAAAAAAAATTAGGGATGAGTATAATCATTTAGAATAGAACTCCTGAAAATGGTATTGTATTTTTTAAGTGAAGAGACTGTATAAAACTTTGTTGACCATTAATTATAGATAATTGGTTTTTTGTAGAAATATTATTATATCCGCCCTTTGTACTAACGAATTTTAAATTATTATTATTATCTTTACTGGAATATTTTAATTCTGTTATATTAGTTAATGTTATAGGTAGTTTAGTTATATTATGTTTTCCTTCAGAGTCAATATAATAATTGTTATCATTTTCAAAAGATTCTTTTGAATTAATGTAAAACAGTATACATAAAATTATAAAAAGTATTATAATTGAATTCATAATTATAATATATAAAAAGAAATAAATAAATTTTTGAGGAATGTCTAAAATTTTAAAATAAAATATTGCTAATAAGTAATGGATTTAAATCTTACCAATTTTCGTGAAAAGCACCCAGATATTTATCCTATGATAGATGAGTTAGTCGATAGTTTATATAAACATGATATTAATAATTTAATTGATACAAAATGTGAAACAACAGATGATAGAAGAGTTTTTTTAATGTTTTTGATTATGTATTTTTATACATATTTGAGTATTCCAAAAGATGTTAAAGAACAATATGATATGAAATATGAATTAAAAATATTTTTAACTGAGATGATTAGAAACCCTGAGAAAAGGAGTAAATGTATAGAGTTATATACTACCTTTGAAAACTCAGTAAAATTATTAAAAAATTAAAATTTAATTAATAAAAATTTGATTTAAAAACAAAAATTTTTATTTTGTAAACAAGAAATGCGAACAAGTGTTCTTATTGCGTCTTTATTATTTGCCAGTACAACAACTGCCTCACCAATTCTTCCAGAGATTTTTAAGAAACTCTATAAGAGAACTTTAGGTGAAGGATATACGTCATGTACTACAACAGATGAATGTATTGCTCCTATGGTATGTGAAGGAGGATATTGTACACCTCCACCTTCCAATCCTCTTTGTGAATGGGAAGGACATTGTGAAGGTGATGTATGTTCTAGTGATTCGGATTGTGATACTTCTTTGTCGTGTCTTGATGGATTTTGTTTCTTTGGAAGTAGTCAAAATGTAACCGAGTCTTCAACTGAAGCTTCTACTTCGACTGAAACTACATTTTCAACAACTGAATTACTCGAACCAACTGAGACTTCAACTGAAGTTATGGTAGAACCAACTGAAACTCCATGTGAAACTGATTCTCTAGTGCAGGTTCCTGAGCCTACTACAACTGTTGAAAGTACCACAACTGAAGAAGTAGTTGAGACCGATGTTTTAGTTCAAGTACCTGAACCAACTACAACTGTTGAAACGACTATAACTGAAGAAATAGTTGAGACACCTTGTCCTGAACCAACTGAAGAAGTTGTAAAGATTCCACCACCTGAATCTACTACAACTGTTGAAACGACTACAACTGAGGAAGTAGTTGAACCAACTGAGACACCTTGTGAAACTGATTCTTTAGTTCAAGTTCCTGAACCTACTACAACTGTTGAAACTACCACAACTGAAGAAGTAGTTGAGCCAACTGAGACTCCTTGTCCTGAGCCAACTGAAGAAGTTGTAAAGGTTCCACCTCCTGCAACAACAACTGTTGAAACTACAACTGAGACTCCTTGTCCTGAGCCAACTGAAGAAGTTGTAAAGGTTCCACCTCCTGCAACAACTGTTGAAACTACCACTGAAACTCCGTGTGAAACTGATATTGTAGAAGTAGTTGAGCCATCTGAGACTCCTTGTCCAGAACCAACTGAAGAAGTGGTTCGAGTTCCACCTCCAGCACCTACCGAAACTCCATGTGAAACTGATATTGTAGAGGTAGTTGAGCCAACCGAAACTCCTTGTCCTGAAGAAACACCAGAAATTGTAAAGGTTCCACCTCCTCCTGTTCAAACTACAACCGAACCTTGTCCTGAACCAACTGAAGAAGTTGTACGAGTTGTATTACCAACAACTACTGTTGAAGCTTGTCCTCCTCAAGAAACAATTGTAAGATTTATGCCACCTGAAACTGTTACTGAGACTCTAATTGAAACTCGTGTTCAAGTTGTTACAGAGTATATGACAAAGACTGTTACTGTTGTTCAAACTCCTGCTCCTACAGAAACACCTTGCGAAGAAGTTGAAGTTATTGTTGAGGAATGCGAAGAGACTCCCACTCCAACACCTGAACCTGAAGTTTGTCATCACGATTGTCCAGAACCAACTCCAGTTCCAACGGAAGAGCCTTGTCATCACGGTTGTCCAGAACCAACTCCAGTTCCAACTGCTACTGAAACATCTACAACTGAAACTGTAAGACCAACTGATATTCCTGAAATCATTCCTATTGATTCTGGCTTTAGTGGGACAATTACCTACTTTAACGATACACAATTTCAATGTGTAAGTGAAGCTCCATCTGGAAATGCTTTAGCAATTAATCCAAAACTTTTAGGATTTACTGAAGAAGATTGGACTACTCTTTGGCAGAATCTTGGACCAGCAGAAGCTGACCAAATTCCATGGTGTGGACGACAATTAACTGTTACGGTTGGTGAGAAGTCATTCACCGGTACTATCATTGATACATGTGACCCAACTGGTAATGAGTTTGTTGACCCAGTAACAGGTCAAACAATGGGAGGTAAATGTGATTATCCTGATGCAATTGACTTGTATGGTCCAGAAGGTCTAGCATTCTTAGAGGAAATTAGTGGAGATGACTTCTACCAGGGAGAGTTAACTTGGAGTCTAGCATAAATATAATAAGTAAATTTGAAAATAAACATATAAAAATTGATTTAAAGGTAAAATTTTTTGTATATTAAAATGAAATTATCCATTTTAATAGCATATATTTTAGTATCATTAATCCAATACAGTTTAGTTCTAGGGCATTCAGCTGTATCGTGTACCGATAAAAATGAAACAGGATGTAATGGTTATCCAAGATACTATCATTTTAATCATTTAGACCAGAAGTTACCTAGTTCAGATGCGAATGATACGTTTTATGCATCTAGAGACCGTGAAACTCTTATTCAACCTGGAATTAATAGAATTTGTCCAGAAATGACAATCCCAGAATATAATTCTCAATTTCCTATGGCAGAAGCATATGCTGGGCAGAATTTAACATTACAGCATCCACCAAGAGGTCATTCAAAACAACCTAGTTCAAAGGTTTGGGTGTATATGAATAAAAAAGCTAATATTTATCCGGATAATAAGCAACCAGACCCTAAAGATTTTGAATTAATTTCTGAATTTCCATTTGACAATTGTTATGGAGTAGATAAAGAAATCTCTTGGGCTAATTGTACAGGAACATTTAGTATTCCTAAAGATACAAAACCTGGTGTATATACTTTTTGGTGGAGATGGGATTTAAATAGTATTCCTTACACTGATTGTTTTGAAGTAAATGTTAAAGAAGATAGATATTTAAGACGTGGACGCGTTTCAATTAAAAATCATACTCATATTCCTATTTTTTAAATTAGTTTAAAGATAATATTATTTAAAAAAGTAATAATGTTTGGCTTAATTTGTACATTACTCTTTTTACAAATCTGTATAGTGCCTACAAACGCACATATATTTATGAGCGACCCACCTTCGCGTAGAAATAAGTATAGTCAGGAGTATGTTTCACAGGGAAATGTAGATTATAATATTATGGCTCCTTTATATTTTGATGGTTCTACTTTTCCTTTTCCATGTAAAGGTTTTCCAAAGGGGCCTTCAACAAAAACCATAAATGGAAATAAAGTTAGTGTTACATTAGAAGGCTCTGCAACACATGGAGGAGGTCATTGTCAATTTGGCGTGACTTATGATGATTCGAGGTTTGTAGTGTTAAGAACTGTAACTGATAATTGTTTAACTGGGGGAATGACATATGATTTTGATTTACCTTCTAATATTCCATCAGGAGATATTACTGTGTTTTGGACATGGATAAATAGAATTGGTAATAGAGAATATTATATGGAATGTGCTGATGTTACTATTAATAATTCAAATGGAGGTAATTCACCTGTAGAAATTAGTGGAAAAGAATTATTAGTAGTAAATATATTAGGTAACCCAGTTATTCCAGAAGGATTACCTGCAGGAAATGATGGAACTGATTTATTAAATGCAAGAAAGGATATTTCAGTTATGAGTGGGGGTGGGGGTGAGAGTTCTCAGCCACTACCAAGTCAACCACCTCCACTTCCACCTAGTCAATCTCAACCTCCATCACCTCCCCCAGTACAAACAAATAATCAACCACCACCCCAACAAGGTTCAAGTGCAGCAACATTTTATTTTAGAGTTGGTCCAGACCAACCTGGATGTCCTGCTGTTCAAACTTTTAATGATGGAAATATTTATGGTCCTTGTAATGCTAAATACGGTGAGTCTTCAAAGTATTGGGTTGCTATTAGTGGTGGAGGTCAACATTGTGGTAAAGAAATAACAGTATCGTATGGTGATAGAAATATTGTATTAACTGTAATGGATGAGTGTCCTGCATGTGCAGTTGATAATCATGTTGATATGTCATTAGATGCATTAATTGAATTGACAGGGTCAGTTGAGACTGCATGTTCAATTAATACTTTGCAACCACAAGTTACATGGAGATTTGGTGGTAGTTCCCAGTCACCATCACCACCGTCACCACCACGACAATTACCACCACAGCCTTCAAGAGTTGTATCTGAAATTACACGACCTAGGTATAGAAAAACAAGAACTCAAAATATTCCTGTAAAAACAAATACTCAGAAATCAATTCCTACCACAAAAAGAGAATTTGATGATTTTGATGATTACGATGAATTTATGGAATATTTAGAGTTTAGGAAATATCAAGAACAATATGAAAAAGATTGTGAACAAAATGTTTAATATTTATACTTTATCAATACTTATACTTTAATAAATGTTTAAAGTTATCAATATTTATACTCAATATTTATACTTTAATAAATGTTTGAAGTTATCAATACTTATACTTTAATAAATGTTTGAAGTTATCAATCATATTTGATTGTAGAGACAATAAAAAGCTGGAGAAGAGAACGTTTGGAGTATATTCTTCGAAGAATTGTTGTAAGAATTGTACAGTTTGTAAAACATATGTTATTGATATAATAGTAATTAATTGAGTAAACCCAATTAAAATAGGGTTAGGGTTTTTTATAGATTCTTGAAATTTACGAAACTGTGTATCTACAAATGTTCCAAGAATAAAGCATAAAATAAACACTTGAAGACTTTTAAGAGTGTAATCTATATAATACATTAATTATAATCAATAAATTAATTTGTATGAAATTAATTTATTAATATAATATATATAATATGGCTTCATATCAAGTAAATCCATTAGAAATCTTAGATACTACTAATTCAACTGGTGTTGGGAGTGGTGGTTCCTTAACAGTTGGTGGAGGTGTATCTATAGGAAAAGATACACATATTGGTGGAAATATTAGTGTTTCTGGAACATCTGCATCTTTTTCTGATAATATTATAGTATTAAATTCTGGTGCCACAACTAGTCAAGATACAGGTTTATTATTAGAAAGAGCATCAACAGACGTAAGTGGTGGAAATAATTATAGTGCTTTAGTATATTCAGAAAGTGCTGATGAATTTAGATTCGGTTATGCTACATCTGATACACGTGGAACTATAACATTAAATTCGTATGTACCTGTTCGAACTGGTGGTGTATATACCGATGGTGATTCTCAATTTAATAATATATCTGTCGGTAATTTAAATTTTAATACATTATATCAAAACGGTGTTCCATATATTGGAAGTAGTCAATGGACTACAACTTCTGGTAATACTTTATCTTATACATCAGGTAATGTTGTATTAAGTCAACAGTTATCTGCAAATAATAATTCAAATACTCTAGGTAATATTTTTACAACAAATGGAAATGTAGGTATTAATACAACAGCACCTTCCAATACTTTAGACGTAGTCGGAACAGCTAATATTACAACGTCAGTTACAACAGGGGCTTTATATAGTACAAATGTTACATCAACAAATATAGTTGGTACAAATGTTACATCAACAAATATAGTTGGTACAAATATTATTGGTATGAACATAACTGGTGCAAATGTTGTAGTTGATAATATAGTCATTTCACGAGCAACCATGTCTAACTTAGAGTTATCTCATATGACTGTATCTAATATGATATCAAGTCATCAAACTATAGGGTCAGCATTAGTAGTTGATAAATTAATTGCAACAAGCAACTATAATACTATTGGAAATATCTTTACAACTGGAGGTAATGTAGGTGTTGGAACAACAGCTCCTTCTCAAATTTTAGATGTAGTTGGTACTGTACAAGCGAGTGTATCAGTTACAACAGGTGCGTTGTACAGTACTAATGTTACATCAACAAATATAGTTGGAACGAATGTTTCCAGTGGAACGTTAAATCTGTCAACAGGATTAACATCTGCATCTGTTCAAACAACTAACTTAAATGTTACAACTGGAACAATTCCAACACTTCTTAATACGAATTCTGTATCAACAA
>Ga0172376_10005841_pt1 | contig 13572 bp, 11 predicted proteins | sample Lak35m_FD_121114 | JGI IMG/M metagenome (GOLD analysis project Ga0172376, IMG submission 121114) | Freshwater microbial communities from Kabuno Bay, South-Kivu, Congo - kab_092012_35m | ecosystem: Environmental > Aquatic > Freshwater > Lake | place: Democratic Republic of the Congo: South-Kivu...
GAACGCGGATGCACACCGCGCCTATGCCTATGCGCTCATTTGGGTGGGAGAGCGCGAATTGGCGATCGAACAGTTGGAGCAGGCTATCGCGCTCAATCCCAACTTTGTCCCCCCCTATTTTGAGTTGGCGATCAATTACCTTGCGCTCAATCAAGATTCGATGGCGATCGCCACGTATGAGCGCGTGCTGTCGTTACAACCGCGCAACGAACGCGCCTACTTGCGCCTGTGCGAGGCGTATTTCAAGGTGGGGCAAAACAATCAAGCGCAAGGCTATTGTGAAGATTCGTTGAGCATCAACCCGCAATATTCCGCCGCATGGCGACAGTTGGGCATGGTGCAATATAACCGACGCAACTATGAAAGCGCGATTGATTCGTTCAACCAGTGCCGAAGCACAGGGGGCGAAGATGCAGAAATTCAATGTTGGTACTTGCAGGGCTTGGCGCATTACTACTTGGGACAATGCGATGACGCTTGGGGCACGCTGGAGGAATCGTTGCGCTTGACCGCTGACCGCACCCCCGATGACCCCATCGTGAAGACCATCCGCGAGGGTTTGCGCTTGACGACCATCTCGTGCCCAGCTTACAGCGGACGCGCCGTTCCCACCGCGCTCCCCCCCACGCCCATTCCCCCTACTCCCATCGGTGGGCTTTAGACCATGTACCTAAAAACGCCTAAACGCTACCGTAAACACCAAACGTACTATTTTTCATTCAAGCACTGGTGGTTATGGTTGCTCACGCTGACCGTGTGTGTGGTGGGGTGGCGCGTGTGGCTAGAGCGTGAGACGCTTGCCCCATTGGTGGGAGGCTATGCCGAAGTTGCCCTGTCTCAAGCTGGCGAGCAAGTTGCCACCTTGACCGCCCCCACCCCGTTGCCCACCGCCGACCCGTATATCACGCTGGCGGTGGCGCATCAACACTGGAACAGCGGTCGTGTTGAGCAAGCCCTCGATATGTATGCAGATTTACTGCCCGCTGTGCCCAATGACCCCCTCCCGCACTATAACTACACCCGCGCCTTGATCGTAGAAGGACGCTATGAAGAAGCATTGATCGCGGCGGAGAACACCGTGACCGCCTCCCCGTTCAATTCGGATGCGTGGGCGGTTCGGGCGGAAGCTCACCTAGCGGTAGAGGATGCAGGCGGGGCGATCGCCAGTGCGCTCAATGCGTTGGCACTGTACCCCGATAACGTGTATGCGGTTGCCCTGTTGGGGCAGGCATACCTCGCGTTGGAGCGAACCGAAAAGGCGCGCGAAACGGCAGAGCGTGCGCTGGCGCTTGACCCCAACTCGCCAGAAGCGTGGTATCTCCTTGCGCGAGTGCGTCGCCTGGTGGACTTTGACCTGGAGGGCGCGGCAGAAGACTTTCGCACTGCGTATGATCTTGCGCCCAACCGCTTGGATATTGCGGTTGAATTGGCATACGTGTACTGGTCTATGCAAGATTACGACGCTGGAATTGCGCTGCTGACAGGAATTATTGACAACAACCCCAACAACACCCAAGCCTTGTATGCCGCCGGGTTCATCTATAACAGTGGGATTGGCAGTCCACAACTTGCCTCTGAACCGCTGCAGCAGTGCATCACGGTGGATGACCAAAACATTGATTGCCTCTATTACTATGGGCGCGTGCTGTTGCGCTTGGAGCAGTCCGCCGATGCCGCCGAAGTGCTGACCCGCGCGGTGGAGCTGGGCACTCAGGTTGCCAAACCCAACCCACGCCATTACTACTGGGCAGCACAAGCCTACATCAACTTGGGCAATTGCCCGCTTGCCATGACGTATTTAGAGCCGGGATATGAACTGGCACAACAACAAGACGATGCCGAACTAACCAGCGCGCTTGCGGACTCGGTGCGCCAGTGTAGCGGGTTTGGTGACCTTGCCCCCGTTGCCACGCCCGAAGCCACCCCTGCTATCGAGGGGGAGGCTAACGATCTTTAGCAATTGTATAAGAATTGTGCTAGAAAAAGTTGACCGAAAACAAAGCTAATGCTATAGTGATGACAGAGTTTTTAGCACTCTATTCCCTTGAGTGCCAAAACTGACTTGATAACCTAATTGTGCCAAAGGAGATTATAAGATGGCTCACATTAAACCGCTTGGTGATCGCGTTCTGGTGAAACCGATTGAAAAAGAAACGATGACCGCTTCTGGAATCATCTTGCCAGAAACCGCTAAAGAAAAACCACAAGAAGGTGAAATCGTTGCGGTTGGTCAAGGTCGCCGTGACGAAGACGGCGAACGCATTGCCCTTGACGTAGAAGTTGGCAACAAAGTCTTGTTCGCTAAGTACGCAGGTACTGAGGTCAAGATCGGCGATGAGAAGTATCTCATCATGAAAGAGTCGGACATTCTCGGCATTATTGAAGCCTAACCCGCCCATTTTTGAAATCGACCCTATACTCGGAGGATTCTAACTACTATGGCTAAACAACTCCTTTTCACAGAAGAAGCACGTCGTAAGTTGCAACGCGGTGTAGACCAAGTTGCCAACGCAGTGAGCACCACGCTCGGACCGAAGGGGCGCAACGTTGCCCTAGACAAGAAGTTCGGCGCACCCACCGTCACCCATGATGGTGTCACCGTCGCTAAAGAAATCGAATTGGAAGACCCATTTGAGAACATGGGCGCACAATTGCTGAAGGAAGCAGCTACCAAAACCAACGACATCGCTGGGGATGGCACCACCACCGCAACCGTTTTGGCACAAGCAATCGTCAACGAAGGGCTTCGCAACGTTGCTGCCGGCGCAAACCCCATGCTCCTCAAGAAGGGCATCCTCGTCGCTGCTGACCATGTTGCACAATACATTTTGAACAGCGCAACCCCCATCAGCACCAAGGAAGAAATTGCTTCGGTTGCCAGCGTTTCTGCACAAGATGATGAAATTGGTCAATTGATTGCAGAAGTTATGGACAAGGTTGGCAAGGACGGTGTCGTCACCGTAGAAGAGTCTAAAGGTTTAGAATTTGAAACCTCCTACGTGGAAGGGATGCAATTCGATCGCGGTTACTTGTCCCCCTACTTCGTGAACACTCCTGAAACGATGGAAGCTGCCCTTGAAGAACCTTACATCTTGATCCACGACAAGAAGATTTCTGCCGCTGCAGACATCATCCCGATCTTGGACAAGATCATGCAAGTGGGCAAGCGCGAACTCGTCATCATCGCTGAAGATGTAGACGGCGAAGCCTTGGGCACGCTCGTCCTCAATACCATGCGCGGCATCATTCGCGTGTTGGCAGTGAAGGCACCCGGCTTCGGCGATCGTCGTAAGGCGATGTTGCAAGATATTGCTGCCCTCAGCGGCGGTACGGTCATCACCGAGGAAGTTGGGCGCAAGCTCGACAGCGTCACCCTTGAAGACCTTGGTCGTGCAGGCAAGGTTGTTTCCACCAAGGACAACACCACCATTGTGGATGGTGCCGGTGACGAATTGATGATTCGCGCGCGCATCGAAACCATTCGCCGTGAAATTGACGCAAGCACCTCTGACTATGACCGCGAAAAACTCCAAGAACGTTTGGCTAAACTTTCTGGCGGTGTGGCGGTGATCGGCGTAGGCGCTGCAACTGAAACCGAACTCAAGGAAAAGAAGCACCGCGTAGAAGATGCCCTCTCTGCAACTCGCGCAGCGATCGAAGAAGGGATTGTTGCTGGTGGCGGTGTCACCCTCATCAACGCCATTTCCGCTTTGGATAATCTCAAGTTGGCAAGCGATGACGAAAACACCGGCGTAGTCATCATGCGCCGTGCGTTGGAAGTCCCCATGCGCAAGATCGCTTCTAACTCTGGCGAAGATGGCGCAGTCATCATTGAGAACGTGCGTCGCCTTGCTAAGGAACATGGCAACAACCGCATCGGTTACAACGTCATCACTGGTGAATATGTGGACATGATCGCCGCTGGCGTTCCTGATCCTGCTAAGGTAACACGTGGCGCAGTTGAAAATGCAGCTTCCATCGCCAGCATGATCCTCACCACCGAAGCCCTCATCACCGACATTCCTGAAAAGAATGCTCCTGCTGCTCCTGCACCTGATATGGGCGGCATGATGTAATCTGCTGGCTACGGTCAGAACGACGAAGCAGGGCTACTTTCGTAGCCCTGTTTTTATTTACTCCAGCACCACCGCTCGCCCGTTGATGAACGGGAAACAGTAGTCCGCGCCCTGACGGGGCAGATGCACCTTGATGCTCGTCCCATGCAACGCGCCCCCCTCTTGTGTGAGCGCCTCCACTAGCCCCGTCACTTGCCCCATGCTGAATTGCTTGCCGTCGGGCAAAGTGGTTTGACGGGCGGTTGCCCACGCTTGGCGCAATTCGTAGCTGGTAAGGTTGGTGGGAAGGCGGAGGGCTTGGCGAGCGCGATTGAGCCATCCACTGCGCCCCGACGTGGAGGCGTGCGTGCCATACGCAACGGCTTGTGTGCGCGGTTTGCGTTGTGAAAGTGGTTGGTCGGGCGCGATTTCGTCGATGACATCCGCCACCCGTCCATACGCCTGCCCGTCAATGCGGTTGAACGACTGTTGAATGATGCGGGCATAGGGTTGTTGATAGTCGGCAGGTGGGGTATAGCTACCGTCCATGACTTGGGCGATGCGCTCCATCAGGAGCGATTCCGTCGGGATTTGATCGCTGATGCTTTGCACCTCGTCACTGGTGGGACCTGCCACCCAAGACGGGTTGAGCACGGGGATGCCCAGCATTGCCGCTTCAATGGCGGTGGAGGATCGCCAGTGCAACAAAGCGGAGCAACGCAAAAGCCACCCGTCCACCGTTCCCTCTGTTTCGCAATGCAGATTGGGCAAGTGGTGTGCCAAGCGTTCGCGGTAGGGTTGCAAGTTCTCAAACGGGTGAGGGCGCACCACCACTGTTAACGCAGGGAAGGCTTCGGCAATGCGGTTAGCAAGGGGCAAGAAGACCTCCATTGCGTTCCACTCTTCTTGTTGCATCTCCTCCACATAAGCAGGCTCAAACTTGAACTTGCTCACCCACAACGCCAGTTCACCCTCGCGCGTGTTGAACTTGGGGTTCACCACAGAGAAATTGGTGGTGATGAGTAGAAGTGGTTTGGTATAGGCGTGCGCATGGGTTTCGGAAACTTGCAAGGCAACAGCGTGGAAAACCGGCGCGTAATAATCATAGCGCGGGGTGCCGGTGATGACGAGTTGGTCAGGGCGATAGAATCCTTGCGCAAGGATGTAATCGGCGTAGGTGTTGCCCCACGCACACACACGCCGAATGTGCTGGCGGATCGCTGGGTCAACATCAAAAACGCCCACGCGCTTTTCAATGCCGTTCAAGAACACGCCCCCTTCGGTTTCCAGAATGACGGTTGCCATGCCCAGTTGTTGTGCCTGCTGAACAAGCGCGGCGTTGGTGGTGCGCAAGTAGTTGAAGACCACCACGTCCGGACACAGCGCCCATATCTCATGGGGCTTGCTTTGCGAAACCAGACTCACCTTGTGCCCGCGCCTGACCAATTCAACCGCCACCAACACCAACCCACCCAGATCACGTCGGGGGTTATCTACAACTAATGAAACGTGCATCCCTCACCTTTATTCGATTATCTCAATGTCAGAAATCATGTTATGTGGAACTTGCCCCTATTCAAGGGGAACTGCAAGCGCAAGCCACTAGAATATTAAACGGTTCGTGTCACCTTTCAAGTGAATTAAATCGTCCTACGATTTCGCTATTGTGCGGTGCTGTGTTATACTCACAAGTATGACAAACCATACGAATCGTAATCTATTGCACGACCTTGATCTTGAAAAATGGCGCGACCCGCTTCGTTTGTTCCTAGACGTGGTGGAGCCTATTGGCACGCTTGGGGCACAGGTGTTGTGGGTGATGCAACCATCGCTTGGCATCTTCTTTGGGCATCAGCTGATTGGAGACCTTGCACAGGTTTTGGAGAATCCTGCCGAGTTGGAAGCCTTACGTAAGCAACTAGATGAAACGGAAAACGCACCATCCTAGCCCAAACACCGAAGGGGGGCATCCCTTGAACCCAGTCATTCAAACACTCAGCTTGATCTTGATCGCCTTAACCTTGGTCAGTCTTGCCTGGTCCACTGTTGGTGTCCGTCGGCGTGAAGGGCGTTCAAGCGCAACTCCCCTACGTCCAATCGAAGCCATCACCGTGATACCGCAAATGATCGGCTTTTCGGTTGAGTCTGACCGTCCCTTGTTGCTTAGCACGGGGGGAGCACCGCTCGGCGGAGAGCACACCTTGATCGCCCTAGCCGGGGCAGAATTAGCAAGTTATTTGGCACGCGAGACCGCTGTTGGGCAAAGTATCCCCGTATTTTTGACCAGTGAGGTCAGCACCTTACCGCTGGGTTATGATGCGCTACAACGCGCCTACAACCTGCGTGACTTGCCCAACCGTAGCGGATTCACACATGCTCGTTGGTATCCTGCCGGTTCGCGCTCATTGGTCTTTGCTGCCATGTTGACCGCCACCTTGCACAGTGACCAGATCGGCGGGGGTGTGTTGGTGGGGAGCTTTGGTGCCGAACTTGGTCTGGTGTTGGCATCCTGCATTCGGCGCGGTATTCCCGTGATTGCAGGCACAGATGACCTAGCTGGCACCGCCATTGTTTATGCTATGTCTGATGGCGCCTTATTGGGTGAAAATGTATTTGCTGTCACAGGCTACCTTGGCGACCGCCCCAACCAACGCGCCAGCTTGTTCGCTATGAATTTCTTACGAGTGACCGTCATTCTCGCCCTTTTGCTGATTACACTACAACAACCTGCGGTCACCGACTTCGCCCGCTCTGTTGTTGACAGCTTATTTCGTTGAGAGAGGACTGCATCCCAGTGAACCGTTTTAGCCGAATCCTCGCCACCAGCATTGCCATCGGTATTGGGGCACTCACCATTCTATCGCTTTTGTTTGATGGCACAGGTTCGCTTGTGCAACTGTTCGCCAGTTCACAATTGGACTCGTTCATCCGCGGGTTTGCGCCACAAGTCCTCCAGTTGGTTGTCACCACGTTAGCATTCCTCGTTGTGGGGGGGATCATCAACTTAATCGGAGTGCATACCGTGCGCGTGTTGCGTCGTGAGCGCGACATGCTTGGTAGCCTGGTATTGGTGTCCAGCACCTTGGCGGTCATCATCCTCACCGTGTTAGAGCGCAACGGCATCCTCACCGCCACGCCGGCCCCCAGCGACATCCTGCGCGACAGCGTGCAATTGTCGGTGGAGTCCTCTTTAGCAGGTTTGTTGGCGTTTTCGTTGGTGTTTGGTGGGATGCGCATCTTGCGCCAGAACATCACCCTCCCGCGCTTGTTCTTTCTGTTGGGGCTAATCCTCACCTTGTTGGTACAAGCCGGGGTACGTCCCCCTGTGGCAATTGCCCAGTTTCTGGATTCGACGGTTTCTGCAGGGGCAAGTGGCATCCTGCTTGGGATCGCACTAGGTAGCACGGTATTCGGCGTTCGGGTACTCATCGGACAAGATCGTTCATTCCGAGAATAGAGGCGACCACACTATGCGTGACGGATTCGACAAGAATACAAACTTCCCGTGGATGTCTGATGACGATGATCGTCAAGAAGGCAAGCCAAAGCGTAGGCAAGCACGAGATGACTTTGAAGAATTTAAGACCGAAGCCATCCCCCATGCCAAAACAGATAACGAACCAGATCATCTGTCGGCGCGGTTGGATAATGATCGGGCAACACGCGCTTCCCCATCCAGGCAAGCGACGGACTATAAAAAGTTCTCTCAACCCGTCCCACCGCGCCACCGTCCCGTCGCAAACAAAGCCGCGCCAACCGAGTTCGTGAATGCCCGCACAACCCCACCAACGCCCCCCAACACCCCTCTACATGGTGAAATCAAGCTCCCTACCCCGTCAACAGGCGGCGCAACTAGCCCCTTTAGCAGGGCAAGCGACACGTCCCCAAGCGCAAATGTTAGACAGGATCACCATCCATTCCTCGAAGATTTTCGAAAGAGTGATCGTGATGCGGATGAAAGGGAGTTATTTGGCGAAGCAGAGCCAATTGACAGTTACAGCGTCGAACCCGCCTATGACCCCATGGCGCATGGGGATGCCTCTTTCAGCGATGGGGGTGGCTTTTTGGAGAGCGAGGCGCTAAAGGACGATTTCACACGGCTACAGAAACTATTGAACCAACCAAGTGATGCCACATTCTGGCGTGATCTTGCCGTCGTCACAACCTCCGCAACGGCGATTGCACAGCAAATGAACGATCGTGTGTCCAACGATGACCTCGATGCGTCGCTCTTGAACATTCAGCAACTGGCAAAGTCCATTCCCACCTTACCCGATGGACAACAGGGCGATCAGACCGCCCTGAGCGCGTTGCTCCCCGGCATTGATGACATCCTGAACGATACCGCGCTCCTCACCACGCAAGAGCAACAGTCGGTGCACGGGTTGGCTTTCAGTCGTGCACAGCAAAATCAAATACGAGTGTTAAAATCCGTGGTGGCGGGGCAGTCCCTCGCTTCTGCAGGGCGTGGGGAACAAGGCAGCGTTGACGAGTCAGTGGCGGCACACACCCCAAGCAAGCGACGCGCCAGCAAAAAACAGCGTGGGGTGATGCACTCGCGCTGGGCGCAGTTTTTCGTCGGGTTGGTGTTATTGGTGGCGGTGGTGTTGCCGTTCTACGGCTTCGCCCTCGTTGGCAATCCCCCATCCCATGAGTTTTCTGCGGACAGCACCGCTCTCACCGTGTACGAAGCGGTAGGGAGGGTCAAGCCACGCCAAACGGTTCTCTTCGCCATCGAATATGGACCAACCGCTGCCGGTGAATTAGACCCCTCGCTCAAGGCGATGTTGCGCCATACGTTAGCAGTCGGTGGCTTGCCTATATTGATTGGCAGCAACCCAATCGGCATGAGTCGGATGGAAGCTGTCTTTGCGGAGATCGAAAACGATGCCGATTTTGAGAACGCGCTGGGGCGTTCCATCGTCAGGAATCAAGACTACTACTTGATTCGTTACCTAATTGGTGGACCGCTTGCCTTACGTGGTATGGTAGAAAACCCCGCGCCTGTTTTCCAAACTGATCTCAACGGGCAACCCACTCAACTGAGCGTGCCATCCTTTGACAGTTTCAGCCTGATTGTCGTGCTGTCTGAAACAAGCGAAGGGGTGCGTCAGTGGGCAGAGCAAGTTGCCCCCGTGACGCAGACTCAATTAGTTGGCTCCGTCAGCGCAGTAGCTGCCCCCCTAGCGATCCCCTATCTTAAGGTGGTGGACGGCTATAGCGGGTTATTGGTGGGCTTACAAGATGGGATTACCTACAACAACCTGCTAACAGCAAGCGCAAGCCTCATCAAGCCGATCGACCCCGCCCTAGTGCCCACGCTCGCTCCGCTAGAGTTTACACCCAGCTCAACCCCCACCCCTGAAACTGCCTACGCGCCAAAGCTACCTACTGACACGCTACCCCCCAGCTTGGACCGCGCAGTTGTGGGACCTGGGCAGGTCCACATTCGCAACGTAGCGCATGTTAACGCCGCCACGATCAGCATCGTGCCAACAGAAAATTCTACCGTGTGGTTAAGTAGCCCGCATGATGAACACCCAAAAATCACTTTGCAAACTCATGCTAACAGTGACAAGCCCGGCGGTCAACGCAGTTGGGTACAGGCGCAAGTGCTAGAACTGCGCACGACTGACTTTCATGCACAGGATAGCGTGACCGGCTTAAGCGGAGCGGACTTGGCAAACTTTCAATTCTTTAGCGATCAGGCAGGACAGATCAACGTGGATGATGAACGCCAGTTCTTTGCGCTGCGCTCCAGCTTGCTGATAGCAACCGCGATGATTGTAGCGGGAAATCTGCTTTACCTGTTTGGGTGGCTCATACGTAGGAGAGGCAACTAATGTCGCTAGAGCAAATCGGGCTATGGGTGGGGTTCATTCTCACCCTGTTCGTCTATTCATACGTGATTGGGGATTCCATCTTCTATCGTCTCGCGGTGTATATCTTCGCTGGCTTAACCGCCGGTTTGGTGGCGATCATCACTTGGGATAGCGTGATTATGCCGTGGTTAAGCCGTGTGAACGGGGGTGAACCGCTGGTGCTCGTGATCGTGATGATCCCGATTGTGTTGGCAGTCAGCTTGATGTTGCGCCCCGTGCCGCTGGTATCCGGGTTGCGCAAAGTGACCTTAGCCTTCATCATCGGGGTGGGCGCAGCGGTGGCGTTGGTGGGGCAAGTGAGCGGGACGCTCATCCCGATCGTGATCGCCACCGGCACTCAGGTCAACCGTAACCTAATAACGGGTTTGTTCGGGGTGCTGGTTGTGGTGAGTGTGTTGCTAACCTTTCAACACATCGCCAACCGCTCCAATGACCAGATGGTGCGCCCTAGCCCGATTGTTCGTGGGATGGGTTGGCTCGGTAGCTTGTTCATCGCCCTCACCATGGGGACGCTCTATGGGGCGGCGTTGGTTACTGCGCTCACGATTTTTACCCAGCGCGTTGGCTTTATGCTTGAACAAATCAGAACGTTGATCGGGAGTTAACGAGCATGACACAACAAACATCCATTCTTGCCGCCGACTTCGGAAGCATTTATACGCGCGTGCTGTTGATTGATGTGGTGGATGGCGAGTATCGCTTCATTGCCCGCTCAGAGGTGCGCACCACGGCAGGCTATCCCAGTTTTGATGTGCAGTTAGGCTTACGGCAGGGCATCCACCACATTGAACGGGTGACAGGGCGCACCCTCATCGATGCGTTCGGCAACATCATCACCCCCGAAGGCGAAAATCGCGTGGGGGTAGACCACTTCTTGACTACCGCCAGCGAGGGGGAACCGTTGCGCGCGGTGGTGGTGGGCTTGATAGCAGGCGTGAGCATTGAAAGCGGGTTACGCGCCACCGAAGGGGCTTACGTCCAAGTCCTAGACACCTTGAGCCTACACGATGGACACACCTATCAGGAGAAGTTAAACCTGCTCCTCAACCACAAGCCCAACCTGATCTTGATGACAGGCGGGTTGGAGGGAGGGGCAAAGCAACCGATCTTAGAAATGATTAAACTGGTGCGCCAGTCTTTGAACTTGCTCCCGGAAACAGAGCGTCCTATCGTGATTTACGCGGGCAACAGTGCCCTCGTGCAAGCGACCAAGACCGACTTAGGAGAGTTAACCACGCTGTTGATCGCCGATAATGTGCGCCCCAGCATCGACACGGAAGACTTAGACAGCGCACAATTGCAGATTGCTTTCGCCTTTGATCGCCTCAAAATGACTCAAGGGCGGGGCTATGCAGAAGTGGGAGCCATGTCCAGCGTCGGGCTATTGCCCACCGCACACAGCTACCGCATTGTGACGGACTATTTGGGGCGTTCTCGTAAACGCAACCTCAAGAATGTGGTGGCGGTGGATGTGGGTAGTTCTAGCAGCGTGCTCGCCAGTTACTACAACGGGGATAACCATTCCACCATTCGCGCGGACATCGGTTTGGGGCGCAGTGCCATCCAGATTGTCGAACGCATGCCCATAGATTCGATCCGCCGTTGGATTCCGTTCGCGGTTGCAGAAGCCGACGTGCGGAATTACGCGCTCAACAAGACCCTTCAGCCTGCCACCATCCCCCTCACACGCAAGGATTTATACCTCGAGTACGCCTTATTGCGGGCCGGCATCGAGCATTTGCTGGCTAGCCAACGCCCTGAATGGCAGCACACGCCCCCACATCTGGATTGGATCATTGGGGCGGGCAGTGCCCTAGCAGGCACGGGCAACTATGGGCTAAGCTCGATGTTGTTGTTGGATGCCGTTCAACCGTCGGGGGTGTCGCAACTTTACACCGACCCCAACGGGTTGATACCCGCGATTGGCGCGTTGGCTTACATCGTGCCAGAAGCAGTCGTGCAACTTTTAGACGGAAACAACCTTGAGCATCTTGGCACATCCATTTCATTAGATCAGGCACCTCGCCCAGACCAAAAAGTCCTCAAGATCATCATTGATGTGGAAGGGCAAGAGATCACCCACACCATGAATGGCGGGGAATTGTTCGTTCATTCTCTCTCCCCCGGCAAAGTAGCCACCGTGCACGCCCTCGCACTGGGGAGCAACCGCATCGGCGGAAAGCAACAGGTGAAGTTTCAAGCGCAGGGGAGCTTTGCGGGTTTGATCTTTGATACGCGCGGTCGCCCGATTTCACTTTCGACTGACTTTGCCAAGCGGTCATCACAACTGGTCAATTGGCTAGCACAAGCCTCCCACATTGAGCCACAAGAATTCCCCCATTTTGAGTTGCAACCGGTCGAAGAGCGCAACATGACCACATTGACCGAGCTACGGAATTCACAGATGAGCCAACTCGCCCGTCATGCATCAACAGAATGGGTTGGGGATGCAACCTATCACGGTTGGAGCGGAAGCATCTTTGAAGGGGATGTTGCTCAGACAGATTTGAAGCGGTTGTTCAAGGAATAAGGAGACCCTCCCCATGATGAGTCAATTCACTTCCATCTCACCCAACCAACGCCTCGTCCTGCCCTACACACGGGTGAAGCGCGAGGTGCTGCTGCCTAACAACTTGATTGGGACCGTGTTGGTTCGGGTTGGGCAACAAGTTAACCCAAACACCGTGATTGCCAGTGGCAATCGTACCACTCAGCATCACGTGGTGAATTGTGCCGCAGAGCTGGGGTTGCGCCGCACAGCGAAACTAACCGATGTGCTCATGGTCAAATTGGGGGATGTGGTGAAGCAAGGCGAGGTACTGGCAGGGCAGCAACTCCAGCGTGGCAAGCGTTCCTTCGCGCCGGTTGACGGACAAGTGGTTGCCATTGAGGATGGTACGCTCATCATTCGCCAAATCATTGACCGTGTCGACCTATTGGCAGGAATGCGCGGAGTGGTAACTGATGTGCGTCCCGGTCGTGGCATCGAAATCGAAGGTAGCGGGGCATTGTTGCAGGGGGTGTGGGGCAATAACCGTCGCGCGGTTGGCTCGTTGCGCCTAGAGCCAGAGCGTGGCATCGAGATGCCACCGAATGAATGGCGTGGCACCATCATGGTGACTTCGAACCCCGTCACGGCGGTCACGCTGGTGCGCATGGAGCAGTTGCGCCTTGCGGGGTTGATCGCCCCCAGCATGGATTCCACGCTGCTAGAGGTCGCGTTACAATTGGAGCAAGCGATCTTGTTGACGGAGGGCTTTGGGCAGATGAGCATGCACAACGTGCTACAATCTAGGTTGGCGCGCTTTGAGAAACGCTACGCCACAGTACATGCAGTTTCACCTCGTTCGGTGGTCACTCGTCATCCCGAGGTCTTAATTGCAGTGGGGGCGACAGACGAAGAAGTCCCGCTCTCTGAATCTTTGGCATCTCCTGAGGTGAGCGTTGGGGTGGCGGTGCGCGTCATTCGTGAACCGTATCACGGGCAAATCGGCAAAATCATAAAAGTGGGGCGCCATTCCAGCGCCTTATCCAACGGACTAAGCGTGCCAGCGGCAGTGGTTAAGTTTTCAAATGGGCGCATTGAACCCATCCCCATGACAAATTTAGAAGTTTTCACCTAGATGAAGCGTGAA
>Ga0172376_10005843_pt1 | contig 13571 bp, 11 predicted proteins | sample Lak35m_FD_121114 | JGI IMG/M metagenome (GOLD analysis project Ga0172376, IMG submission 121114) | Freshwater microbial communities from Kabuno Bay, South-Kivu, Congo - kab_092012_35m | ecosystem: Environmental > Aquatic > Freshwater > Lake | place: Democratic Republic of the Congo: South-Kivu...
ACTTCGAAGCGCAGTAGAAAAACTCTCACTCTCGGAGTCGATGTGGAACACCCTCTCCACACCAAGGCGGATCTTGGAGGTGGCGGTCCCACTCCGGCGCGATAGCGGTGTAGTAGAGATGTACAAGGGCTATCGAGTCCAGTACTCCACAACGAGAGGACCCTCCAAAGGCGGAATCCGTTTTCACCCTGATATCGATCTAGATGAGACGGTTGCCCTTGCCATGCTCATGACCTGGAAGTGCGCCTTGGTCAATCTTCCCTACGGAGGTGCGCAAGGCGGAGTTGCAGTCGATCCTCGTGGCCTCTCGGCTCGCGAGAACGAGAGGCTCACCCGTCGTTACACCTCGGAGATCCTTCCCATCATCGGACCAGAGCGAGATATTCCTGCTCCTAATGTTGGCACCGATGAGAAGAACATGGCGTGGATGATGGATACATATAGCGTCAACGCCGGTTTCTCAGTCCCAGGAGTTGTTACCGGAAAACCGATCGTCCTTGGTGGATCACTCGGTCGCACCACCGCTACCGGTGATGGAGTTGCCATCTCAGTCCGTGAAGCCTTGAAAGATAGAGGAATCGATATCAAGGGTGCGACCATCGCAATCCAAGGTTTCGGCAAAGTCGGATATTGGACTGCGGTTGCGGTTGAGGCGATGGGGATGAAGGTGGTCGCAGTCTCCGACGTATCGGGTGGAATCAAAGACTTTGGGTCGATCGCCGACTTACATGAACACATCGCGCACGGTGGCGATATCTCAACGTACAAGAAGGGCGAGAAGATCAGTAATGAGGAGTTACTTCATCTCGATGTCGATGTACTCGTTCCAGCAGCGCTCGCTGATGCGATCACAAGCAAGAGCGCGCCCGGGATCAAGGCCAAGATCGTCGTAGAGGGCGCTAACGCCCCCACCACTCCTAGAGGTGACCGGATCATGCAGGAGAACGGCATCACGGTGGTTCCGGATATCTTGGCAAACTCCGGTGGCGTCATCGTCTCCTATTTCGAGTGGGTCCAGGACAAACAGAACTACTTCTGGAGCGCCGAACAGATCAAAGAGAATCTCGAGTCGATGATGATGCGAGCTTTCGCTGAGGTTCGACAGGTCGTCAAAGATAAGAAAGTCTCGTGGCGTGATGCGGCGATGATGATCGGAGTCGGACGCGTCTCGGAGGCGCACAAGTTGCGTGGCCTTTATCCGTGATCTGATCTTTCGCGAGAGAATCGTGTCGGCGATTTTGAAGCAAGATTTCGAAGAGATGAAAGTAGGGAATCAGAGATGGTGATGGAAGTAGATGGGAAGCAGTACCACGTCCGGCTTGGCAAAGGTGATGTCGGTCGATATGTACTGCTACCGGGAGATCCTGGGCGATGTGAGTACATCGCGAACTACCTCGATGATGCGAAGTTCGTCTCCAGCAATCGTGAATATGTCACCTATACCGGAAGTCTTGATGGCGTTCCGGTCTCAGTCACTTCCACTGGAATCGGTTGCCCATCTGCCGCAATCGCAGTCGAAGAGCTCTATCGATGTGGCGCCGACACTTTCGTTCGGGTTGGCACATCTGGGCATATTCAGAAGGATTTGAAGTCAGGAGACTTAGCGATCATCTCTGCTGCGATCCGCGATGAAGGAACGACGAAACATTACCTGCCGATCGAGTTTCCTGCTGTTGCCGATCTTGATGTGACCCGTGCTCTGCAGATCGCCGCGAAACGAGAAGGCGCCTCACATCGCACTGGTATCTCGCAATCGAAAGATTCCTTCTATGGCCAACATGAACCAGAGCGAATGGGCGTGGCGGCGGACTTACTCGCCAGGTGGCGTGCGTGGGAGCTAGGTGGCGCGCTCTGTTCCGAGATGGAGGCGGCTGGCATCTATATCGTCGCTTCGATGCTCAAGGCCCGCGCCGGAGGCGTTGCGATGGTTCATGCGAAGGATCCGATGCCACCTCTTGATTCACTTCTCAAAGTTGCAGTCGAGGGCGTGAGAGAGTTGATCAAGTTGGATAGGGAAGCAGGGCGCGAAGTTGTCGTTCGCTGATCCCTTTGCTCGAACTTCTCGAGACTTCGTTACTCCTTGGGAGGCATGAAGGAACGGAATGCCGCCAGCGCTCTCGGTCCGTAGACCGTCCCCGGTTCACCAAGCATCTGTATGCAAACTCTCCGTGTAGCGGGAAGCGATTGCATTTATACCCCCTAGGGTATAAGTTCCTCGGTATGGCGACAATCAATGTGACGGGGGAAGAGTTTGAGACTCTGATCTCCAAAGAGGGAACGGTACTGGTCGACTTCTGGGCTGCCTGGTGTGGTCCCTGCCGTCAGTTCGCACCGGTCTTCGAGGCGGCGAGTGAGAAGTATCCCGATCTGACTTTCGCAAAGGTCGATACCGATGCCGAAGGTGCGCTCTCTCAGGCAGCGGGCATCTCTTCAATCCCTACTCTGATGATCTTTCGCGATGGCATCCTGCTCTTTCGCCAACCAGGCGCGCTCCCAGGGAACGCTCTCGATGAGCTCATCACAGAAGTGAGCGCACTCGATATGGAGGATGTAAGACGGAAAGTCGCCGAGGAGCAGGCGAAGCAGGAATCCTAAAAGTAGTTGAAGATTCAACCATCAGGTATCCTTGCAAGATATGCGATCCGATCAGGGATCACTTTGATGGAGGCATGAGGATGTACGAGAACCACCGCTTCGGTCTAGATACTTTCGGCGATATGACCGTTGACGCACACGGCATTCCAGAGAGTGCTGGCACAGTGCTTCGACATGTAGTCGAAGAGGCAGTCCTCGCAGATCAACTCGGTCTCGATCACTTCAATGTCGGAGAGCATCATCGAGATGACTTCGCCATCTCTTCTCCAGAGACGGTCCTTGCTGGTATTGCAACGCGCACCTCGCGGATCATCTTGGGTTCTGGCGTCACAGTACTTTCAAGCGCCGATCCAATTCGCGTCTTTCAAGGATTTGCAACCGTCGATGGCTTATCCCGAGGTCGCGCAGAGATCACAGCCGGTCGTGGATCCTTCACCGAATCATTCCCACTCTTCGGTTATGAACTGCAGAACTACGGTCGACTCTTCGAAGAGAAGTTGGAGTTGCTGGTGCAGTTGTTGGAAGAGAAGCCATTGACCTGGTCCGGCAACTTACGGGCGCCGCTTCAGAATCAAGAGGTCTATCCGAAGACCGAGCGTGGTCATATTCCACTCCGTGTCGGAGTAGGTGGATCTCCCGAGTCGGTGGTCCGCGCAGCAAGACTTGGTATTCCTATGGCTCTTGCGATCATCGGCGGAGACCCAGCGCGCTTTGCTCCTTATGCCGCTCTCTACAAAGAATCTTTAGCGAAGTTCGGCAAACCAGAACTTCCCATCTCGATCCACTCTCCTGGCCACATCGCAGAGAGCGATGAGCAGGCGATCGAAGAGCAGTGGCCGCACTATCAGACCTCTTTCGGGCGAATCGGCAGAGAACGAGGTTGGGGAGTGATCGATAAGGGTCACTTCATCGCAGAAGTACGGCAAGGATCGCTCTACGTTGGATCTCCGGAGACTGTTGCACGAAAGATCGCTTACGCGATGCGAGCAGTCGGTGCGCAGAGATTCGACCTCAAGTATGCGACAGGTCCGATGCCCCATGAAAAGTTGATGCGCTCCATCGAGCTCTATGCCACGAAGGTGGTTCCCATGGTCAGGGAGTTGCTCACAACGTCTCAACTTTCGCCAGTTCTCTAGTCTTCTGATCCTGCGCCGAGTAATCTCGGGCGCATGATGCGCAAGGCGTTAGCTGTGGCACTTTCACTGGCTCTCATCGTAGTCGTCACACCGCAATCTTCATCTGAGGAGTTTTATCCCTCGGAGACTCCCTATTGGGTCGATTGCTCGCTTGGGTTTCGAAGCACTGACTGCGTCGAGAGCGTTGAGTTCAGCGTTCCTGGATCAGAGAGGCGTGATGCGAATGGCCTCTTGGATTACTCCAGCCTCGTTTGGAAGAAGACGGTTCCCTCACTCAATCCAAAATTCGAGTACAAGAAGACTGACTATGGGCTTATTGACACGGGAATCAATCCTGAGAAGCTATGTGAATCTATAGGCCCTAATCGCAATGGCCCAAGAGGCGTCTATCTTCACGATGCTTGCTACACGGCATCTGGTCTTCTTCCAGATAGCAAAGACCTGATCTTCCGATTGATGATCAGTGGTTCCGGACCCTTCTTCAACGTCTATCAGTGGGTAGATCAAGGAGAGACGCGAAATTGGGATCGAGATGATGGGTGGAGCGCTCAAACCGTTCCCGATGGTTCGACCTGGCGGATCGCGCTCAAATCTAATGCAGTTGCGAAGAGCGCTGGAGCAATCACCTCCAATATGAAGAATCCACTCATCACCTTCGGCAAGAGCAGTGATGGAGTTGCTCTCACATATGTCCAAGGCACGGTCTATCCCAATCAGTGGCAATGCCTCGCCCCTGGCCAAATCCGTGATCCGAAGACCGACCGAAGTGAGTCGTGCAAACATCCTGAGTCATTTGCAGAGACCGCTTCCACAGGGTTCTCTATCGATTTCATGCCCTACGTCTTCCAATTTGAGAGATTGAAAGGGTTCACACCTGGAGGGATCTTCGTCTCCGGGCCCACGGGTTCACTCGGTCAGGTCCAATACAACCAAGATGAAGGTGCAATCATCGTTCCGATGTCGGGTCCACACTTCTTGTTCGATCGGAAGACTTTGAACAAGGGATGGATGGAAGTCTCGATCAAGGGAGAGATCATTCGCCGCGCTTTCAATCTTGAACCTAGCCTGGCTGGACAAGTGGCAAAGGTCGAGATCTCCTATGCCCAAGGTCAAAGTGATGTTGCAACATATAACTCGCGCTATCTCAAGGACCTCGATGTCTTCGAGATTCGCGCCTATAACTTCGGTTTCTCTTCACCTACGTTGAGTGTGAAGTTGCCACCTGCGAAAAAAGCGAGTGGTACCACTCCGGCGGGTAAGAGCAATAGTCGGGCCTCGATCACATGCACGAAAGGAAAAGTGCAGAAGGTCGTGACCGGGAAAGCACCGAAGTGCCCGAAGGGTTACAGCATCAAGCGCTGATCAAATCTCGCGCTTTGCTTTGATGTAATTGCGAAGCGTGAGCGCGATGGTCAAGAAGATGAAGAAAGCCGCTATCCAATGGCTCGACTCCTCGAGGAGTGGAATCGAAGCGGCGTAGTAACCGAGCATCGTGATTCCAACCCCCCATAGAAAGGCTCCGATGATGTTGGCGGAGAGGAACTTGTAGTAGTTCATCCGACTCACTCCTGCAAGCGGTGGAACGATGGTGCGAATCCACGGGTAGAAGCGAGCCAAGATGATTGCGGAGTAGCCATACTTCTCGTAGAAGCGTTCCGCACGAGCGATCATCTTTCGAAGTTTCGGTGCCTGGTACTTGTCGAGATAGGGCCTGCCGAAGTGGCGACCTAGTACGAATCCCACTTGATCCCCGATGAATGCAGCCAGGAAGATCACGGTGACCAGGATTGTGATCGATGTGTCCTCACGACTTGCAGCGATGAATCCTGCGGCGAAGAGAACTGAATCCCCTGGAAGGAATAAGGCGATCAGGATCCCAGTCTCGATGAAGACGAAGAGGAAGAGGGTGGTGTAGATCAGGAGCGGGGTGGTCTCGATCAAGATTCCTTCGGTCCATTCCGAGATGGAGGCGAGTGGAATTGCGAGGAAAGAGAGCCAGGAAGACATCGAGTCGGCGCCGGTTAGGAGTTGAGCGCTGCCTCGAGTTGATCCGCATGCGCGTTGATGTGATTGGCAGCGCTCTTGACGATGTCATGGAGCGTGATCGCACCGCGCTCGGAGTGGACTCCAGGGCGAGAGAGTGCGCTCTCATCGACGCGGGAGAGGACATCGCTGATCGTCTTTCGCGTCGCTTCGATCAAGGCAACGGAAGTCTTCCAATCGCGGGCGGCGTAGTTGAGATTTCCTGGATAAGGCTCTTCGCTATAACCAACGATTTCAGGGTTCGCTTCGGTCAAGAGTCTGAGGATGCGATGTGCGAAGTGGATCTCGAAGTCAGCCATGTGATGGACGATGAAGGCGCCATTCCATTCATTGGCTGCTGGAACTTTTGCCATCTCGGTGTCATTGCTCGCTCGTGCGATAGAGACGAAACGGTTTCCTGAATTCTGATATGCGGAGATCACTTCATGGGTCATGCGCGCACTCTAGCGAAGGCGCTCAGAGCCCGATAGCCAAGCCTTCGCATCGAAGGTCAGAACCGAACTCATATGTTCCGTTCGCCAAGACGCGAAGTAACTGCACTGCAGAGCCATGGCCGAATGGTGTGATGGCAGCCACTTCATGACCTTTCGATCGAAGCCCATCCATCGTTCCTTGATCGAATCGCGATTCCAATTGCAATGTGCCGGGATATCCCTCAACTCCTGCTGATTCACCGGGAGCGATGAGGTGTTGCCAACGTGGTGCATCGACTGCCTCTTGCGCGCTCATTCCAAGGTCGATCACATTACTGATGATCTGCGCATTGGTTTGAACTTGGATATTCGCACCTGGTGTGCCACTGACGAGATGAAGCGAACCATCCGCGTGAGTGACGATGAAGGCATTGAGAGTGTGTGCCGGGCGCCTTCCGGGCGCAATGAGATTAGGTGAGTCCTCATCGAGTGAGAAGCCAGTCAAACGATTATTCAAGAGGATGCCAGTTCCCTCGACTGCAAAGGATGCACCGAAGCCATGGAAGACACTCTGGATCCAGGAGATGGCATTTCCTTCATCATCTGCGGCAAGGAGATAAGTGGTATCGCTTCCCTCGCTACCGTCGATAGGGGAGGTGCGAGCGCTTGACATCTCGATCCCACCGAGACGCTTTGCGATATGTGTTTCGCTCAAGACTTTGGCAACTTGCTCCGGCGTATCAGGTAGATCGCCAAGGGTTTCGTAGCGATCAAAAAAGCCGATCTTTTTCGCTTCAACAAGGAAGTGAATCCGATCGACTTCGCTCATTGAAGCGAGATCGACACGATCGGCAAGGAGCATCTCGCTGAGAAGGATCATGCCTTGGCTTGGTGGTGGCTGTGCATGGATGATCTGATCGCGATATCTGGCGCGAAGCGGTTCTTCGATTCGGGTGTGATGCGCTGCGAGATCCTCAAGCGAGAACCATCCCTTGGTTGCGGCGACGATGCGCTCTGCGATCGAAGTCGAGTAGAAAGCAGAACGTCCCTTCGATGCGATCTCAGTGAGCGACCATGCAAGATCAGGGAGAGTGATGATCTGCCCGACTTCGAGTTGAGTGGGGATCTGAAGTTGACTGAAGACCTCTGAGTTCGGATAGTTCTTCAGGTGGTGATTGATTCGGCGAATCAATCCCGGAGTTGCAGGGAAGCCCTCTCGCGCATAACGGATCGCAGGCGCCAGGATCGTCTCGATTGGAAGTCGCCCCCATCGCTCATGTGCCGCGAACCATCCGGAGACCAGACCTGGAACAGTCGCAGCCCTATAACCGTGAAGTGGGATTCCTCCTTTGAATTCGCTGAGAGTTGCGCCATGAGGAGCTTCACCACTGCCGTTGAGTGCGTGGGTTTGGCGATCCTTGCCCGAGTGATAGATCGCGAATAGATCGCCACCTAAGTGTGAATCACCCGGTTCGATGACAGTGAGCACTGCACTTGTTGCGATCGCTGCATCGACGGCATTGCCTCCGTCACTAAGAATGGAGAGACCAGCACTTGTTGCAAGGGGTTGCCTCGAAGCGACCCCGCCTCTTGTCGAGTAGACGTTCGCTCTCGGAGACATGGTTCGAATGCTAGGGGTTGAAATCGTGGAGATCCCATCTGGATTCGATCGAATCGGGAGGAAAGCATCTGAGCCGACCCATAGGCTTTGGGAATGCTCTCAACATCGCCCTCCATGCTGGTTGCCCTCACTGCGAACCCATCAATGAACGTTTCGCTCACTGTTTGGGCAGTGGTCGTCGCTGCGATCATCGCATTGATCGTCCTAGATCTCGTGACGGTGAGTGCTCATCCCCATGAGGTGAAGTTCAAAGAGGCAGCGCTCTGGTCGATCGTCTACATCGGAATCGCGATCGTCTTCGGTATCTGGGTGCAGTGGTACTACGGCGGTCCGTGGGGAACCGAGTACTTCGCTGGATATCTCGTGGAGAAGTCGCTCTCGGTAGATAACGTCTTCGTCTTCGCGATCATCTTGGCGCAATTCGCTGTGCCTGCTATCTACCAACAGAGAGTCCTTCTGATCGGCGTCATCCTCGCCTTGATCCTCCGTGCCATCTTCATCGCGATCGGTGCTGCCGCGCTCGCCGCTTTCGCATTTACCTTCGTCATCTTCGGCGCGATCTTGATCTGGACTGGCTTTGGCTTGATACGCCATTGGAATGAGGACCCGGATCCGAATGAGAACTTCATCGTCCGTCGCGTTCGCAAAGTCACTCCGATGACGGATGAGTATCACGGCACGAAACTCTTCGTCCGGATCGACGGTAAGCGTCTGGCTACACCGATGTTCTTGGTGATGATTGCAATTGGCGCCACTGACTTGCTCTTCGCGCTTGATTCGATCCCCGCTACTTTCGGAGTGACTCAAGAGTCCTTCTTGGTCTTCTCTGCTAACGCCTTCGCACTCCTTGGCCTTCGAGCGCTCTACTTCCTCCTCAAAGGATTGCTCGACAAGTTGGTCTACCTCTCACTCGGTCTCGCATTCATCTTGGTCTTCATCGGCGCGAAACTTGTGATGCTCTACTTCCATGAGATCTACGATCCGATTCCGAAGATTCCAACCTCCACCAGTCTCATCGTTATCGCTGCAATCTTGATCATCTCTGTGATCGCAAGCATGATCAAGGTTCGACGTGACCCTACTGCTCACGCTCATGCTGGTCGAGTCACCGGCAAGAAGAAGAAGAAGGATGAAGGCAGAGATAACTAGGTAGTCATCTCTCTTTCTCCTTGACGAGACGAACCGCCTTTAGCCTTCTACTCTCTGTTCCGTGCGAGATCTGAGTCATCTTCCTTTCCTAAGGCCGCTAGCAAATCGATTCCGCGAAGTGGTCTCTGGCTCGAAAGATGGAAGGCCCGATTGGGTCGAATCGATCGCCGTCGGTGAGGATGAGGGTCTCTTCGGTCCGCTTTCGGCAGTCTGGAAGATTCACGGCAGTGTGGTCACCATCATCGGTGGCATTCGAGCGCTTCTTCTGCAAGCCACACACCCTGCGCCGCTCAATGGCGTCGCCTCTCATTCTCGATATGAGTCAGATCCCTTAGGTCGCCTTGCTGGCACTACGAAGTGGCTCACCATCACGACTTTCGCTTCGCGGGAAGCCATCGAGAGAGAGGCAGCGCGAGTCAATGCGATGCACGAGAAGGTAACCGGTGAGTTCCTCACCAAGGATGGTTCGAGAGTCCCTTACCGCGCGAAGGATCAGCGCTATCTCCTTTGGGTCCACTGCGCCTTCACCGATTCTTTCTTGAAGAGTTACTTGATGGTGGGGCAGGGCGTGAGACCGAAGAGTGATGATCAGTCCTCTCTCGAAGGCAAAGAGCTGGCAGATGCCTATGTGAGGGAATGGGCAGAGAGCGCTACACCGTTAGGACTTCTTGATGCACCTAGAAATCTTGAGGAGTTGGAGGCGACCCTCGCAGATTTTCGCGCGGATGAGTTGACTCGAAATGAGAAGACTGAAGAAGTTGTGCGCTTCATACTCAAGCCACCTTTCAGTCGAGCAGGGCTCTTCTTCTATTCCGTTCTAGCCAAGGCTGCGATCCTCACTCTCGATGATCAGGATCGGGAACTCTTGGCTCTACCTCGTCCGTGGCGGATCAATTTGTATCTCTCTAACTTTGCGCTGCGAGTCCTCAGTTCGATCTTGGGTCATCGCTCACCGAGTGAGCGAGTGGCGAGAGCGAGAATTGCAAGGAGTTTGTGAGGTGCGAAGTAGGATTTACGACATGCAAACTTGGATCCTTGGTGCGATCACCTTCTTCGTCGCTCTCGACTATGCCATCAACACCTTCGTCGACTTCCTCAATCATCGCTCTTCGAAGCAACCGCTCGATCCGGAGTTAGCCGAGCTCTACGATCAAAAGGAACATCGACGATCGGTCGATTACCAAGGAGCGAATTACAAGGTCTCTCTCATCTCATCCACTTTCTTCTTCGCACTCTTGATCGCGGCGCTGACCTTTGACTGGTTCGCCTCCCTTGATCGATGGGTCCGTGGTCAGTGGAGCAATGAGATCGTCATCTCGCTCGCCTTCATCGGGATCCTCACCCTCATCTCGAATCTGCTTTCGCTTCCCTTCGGCATCTACTCCACCTTCAAAGTGGAGGCTGAGTTCGGATTCAATAAGTCGACGATTGCTACCTTCGTCACCGATTTGATCAAGGGGCTCGTCCTCACGCTGGTCATCGGTGGAGCGCTCCTGACGTCAGTGCTCTGGATCTATCAAGAGTTGAGATCAACCTTCTGGCTGTGGGCTTGGCTTCTCTTCGCGGGATTCTCACTCTTCTTCTTCATGTTCGGGACAAAGTTGATCCTGCCACTCTTCAACAAGTTGACTCCAGTACCTGACGGTGAGCTTCGCAGCGAAGTCGAGCGCTATTGCGCCTCGCAGGGTTATTCACTCGGCAAGCTCTTCGTGATGGATGGTTCTAAGCGATCGACCAAGGCGAATGCCTTCTTCACCGGCCTTGGCAAGAGCAAGACCATCGTCCTCTTCGACACCTTGCTGGAGAAACTAAGTACGCGTGAAGTCGTCGCGGTCTTGGCCCATGAGATCGGTCATTACAAGCGTAAGCACACGCTCTCCATGTTCTTACTCTCCAATCTTCAGACCTTCATTCTCTTTGCGCTGCTGGGTTGGCTTCTTGGTGTTGAAGAGTTGTCCACCGCACTCGGTGCTAGCGAATCAAGTTTCCATCTCTCGGCTCTGGCCTTCTTCTTGCTCTTCTCACCCGTTTCGATGTTGTTGGGACTTCTCAACCATGGATTATCGCGACGAAATGAATATCAGGCCGATGACTTTGCGCGAGAGACATATGACGGTGGCGGAGCTTCTCTACGAGAGGCGCTGAAGAAGATCAGCACCGATGCGCTAGCGAATCTCTCACCCCATCCGCTCTATGTAGCTGTCAATTACACCCATCCACCGATTCGCGAACGGCTACGCAATCTCACGTAGTTTCATTACAAGGGATTCGCGAGATCCAGCACTAGGCTCTCGTGGTGCGTGAAACAACATCAAAGCTTCCACAATCTTTCAATCGTCTTTGGCGATCGAGCATCATCAGTAATCTTGCTGATGGACTGCTTCGTACTGTCGTTCCGATCTACGCTATCTCGCTGACTGAAAGCCCCATCCTCATTTCGTTGATCTCAGCGATGACCTTGCTTCCTTGGCTCTTCTTTGCAGTCATCATCGGAACCCTCGCTGATCGGATTGATCGAAAGAAGTTATTGGGCTATTCGAACCTACTTCGTGCACTGGTAGTCGCTGCTATGGCGGTTGCTATCTCCTCAGGAGTAATGACGATCTACCTTCTCCTTGCCCTCATCTTCATCGCCGGAGCATGTGAAGTGAGCATCGATACCACCGCGCAGTCGATGATTCCGGAACTCCTTGAGAAGGATCAGCTGGAACGCGGAAACTCTCGTCTCTACATCGCTGAGACGGTGATCTCGCAGTTCATAGGTTCCCCGTTGAGCGGATTCCTCTACGCCATCGCAGTCGTTCTACCGTTCTATTCGGCCTCTGCGGGTTATCTCATCGCATTCGCCCTCTTGGTCTTCATGCCCTACCAGAGCGCAAAACGCTCCTCGGAAAAGGGTCAGAATTCATCCTCTGGAGATGAGAGCGCAGCGCGATTCGTCAATGAACTCAAATTCGGAATTCGCTATCTCTTCACGCACCAAAGACTTCGTCAATTGGTCCTCATCACGACGATCCTTGCATTTCTCTTCTCCGCTTCAAGCGCTACTGCCGCCCTCTTCATGGTCAAGGAGTTAGGTCTCGATCCACGCTACTTCGGAGTGGTCCTTGCCATCCAAGGAGTGGGAGGTGTGGCGGGAGGATTGATCGCCAATCGACTCTCGACGCGATTCACGCGGGGCAAGACCCTTGCAGCAACGATGATCCTGGCTACCACTTTGATCGTTGCGACAGGCCTGGTGCCGAGTATCTATCTCTTCACGCTCGTTGCAACGGTCGCGGGTCTTGCGAGCACGATCTGGAACATCCTCTTGATGTCGACCTATCAAGTATTGATCCCCAATCATCTCTACGGTCGGATTCACGGTGCGAGGAGAACCATCGTCTGGGGTTTGATGCCGATTGGTGCCTTCCTTGGCGGAGTGATCGCAACGGGAGGTTTGCGACTTCCCTTCATCATCTGTGGCTGCATCGGAGTCATCGTGGCGATTCGCGCTCTACCTTTCGTGATCAAGGTGGCGAATTCGACGATCTCTGAAGAGGAGAGCGAGGCGATCTAGGTGAGAGAATGCCCGCATGCCAATTTGGGCGACGACATCATCTGATACGGGGTTGATCCTCGCTGAGATCGGTGGCGTACTCATCTTTCTCGGTCTTGCATCATTCGTCGCGGCACGATTCAAGTTCTCCGCAGTACCGATCTTTCTCATCGCAGGTCTTGCCCTCGGAAACGGTGGATTGATCCCGCTCAGGGTCAGCGATAGCTTCTTAGATCTTGGTGCTCAATGGGGTGCGATCCTCCTGCTTCTTCTCCTTGGCCTCGAATACACAGCTGGTGAATTGATCGGAACGCTGCGTGATCGCAAGAGCCTTGGTCTCTTTGATCTCTGCGTGAACTTCCTCCCGGGAGCGCTCGTTGCCCTCATCCTTGGCTGGGGGATCGTCGGAGCACTCCTGCTTGGTGGCATCACCTATGTCTCATCCTCTGGAATCGCGACGCAATTCATCATGGACGCGAAGTGGCAGAAGTTGGAGAGCACCAAACGCGCTGTGGCAACGCTCGTGGTCGAGGATCTCTTTCTTGCCCCCTATCTACCAGTCCTCAGCGCAATTACCGCGGGCGTCGCACTTGCAACAGGGTTGATCTCGATTTCGGTCGCCCTCGTTATCACAGGAGCGGCGCTCTTCTTCAGCGCTCGCGGTGGTCACATTCCACATGCCCCATTGATCCTCGGAGATTCAGCGACACTCCTACTGATGCTCTTCGGAGCAGCTCTTGCTGCATCAGGTCTTGCTACCTTGATCGGATTCTCGGGGGTTGTCGCTGCATTTTTAGTCGGACTCTTGCTGACTGGCGATATCGCAATCGTCGCTCGTGTCCGCCTTGCTCCGCTGCGAGATCTCTTTGCCTCCATCTTCTTCCTCTTCTTCGGACTTGGTACTGATCCTCGCGATCTCATCCCTGTCTTGATTCCGGCAGCAGCTCTTGCCCTCCTTGGGGTCGCAACGAAGATTCTCACCGCATGGTGGGGGGTTCGTGATGTCGAAGAGCCAAGAAAGGTTCGTCGCGCCGCCACCCTCTTGATCGCTCGAGGCGAGTTCTCCATCGTGATCG